>Ga0105092_10001580_pt1 | contig 12241 bp, 11 predicted proteins | sample PPLLak2March2015_FD_87021 | JGI IMG/M metagenome (GOLD analysis project Ga0105092, IMG submission 87021) | Freshwater sediment microbial communities from Prairie Pothole Lake near Jamestown, North Dakota, USA - PPLs Lake P7 Core (1) Depth... | ecosystem: Environmental > Aquatic > Freshwater >... | reverse complement strand
GCGCGAACTCGCCCAGTTCAGCGGAAGGCAGGATTTCGCTGCACTCCAGGCGTATGGTCCTCCCGATATTTTCGCGCCGTCCGTAAAGCGATTCTCGTGGAATTCCGCGTTGCGTTTCGACGCGTAGCAACAGCGTGTCTCCACGCTCGACACCCAGCTTCTCCGCCAGGGGCGCGCCGACGAGTGCTTGACGGTCCTGTGGCGCGGATCGGGCGTTCTTACCGTGGATCGTCCAGAACCGTTCGTCTATGCCGTAGACGTTGACCTCAAGAGCCCGGGCCCCGGTGTGCTCGCGGACGAGCACCCCCTGGAGGTAGATGATCGCCGCCGCTTGCGCCTGCAATCCGGCGGCAAGATCCTCGCGGAAGAAATGATCGGCCGAGACCAGGTGAGTGGCCCCGCCGAGCCGCTGATAGACAAGGTGTTGGAGGCTGCTGCGGACGGATCCCCCCACCGATAGTGCACCCGAGAGCACGGACACGGCCGTCGCGACCCCGGCCACGACCGCCAGGTTGGTACGCCAGTAATGGACCAGGTTGCGATAAATGAGCCCGGCGAGCGTCATTGCCAGTTGTAATCCTGTTAATCCTGTCAATCCTGTCAAGAAAAGGATCGACCTGTGCGATTATTGCACAGGATGAAATCGACCCAAATACCACGGCCCTGGTATCAATCTCCGGCAGGTGTGCTCGCAGCCACCCTGTTGCTTCCCCCGGTCGGCCTCGTTCTGCTCTGGTTGCGCCCCGGAACGGGAGTCTTCAAAAAGGTGCTCGGCTCGTTCGCGACCTTCATTCTTGTCGGCGTCTACCTTTACGCCTTCGGCGTGCGGCTCATTCCAGACGGCAGCGGGATTCCGAAGATTCTGACTGTCCACCGCCCGGACGCGCAGGCCGAGGCGATCGAACGGCACCGGGCAGAACAGCGGGCTCACGCTGTTTCGCCGCCGGTGGAGGTCAACGAAGCGGCCGAACCGACGAGGTCGGGTACGGACGCCGCCGCTCCGGCCGCTACGGCTGCCCCGTCGGGCTCGACCTATTGGACCGATTTCCGTGGGCCCAACCGTGACGGGCGTTACGACCAGGCAGCCATCAGGACCCCCTGGCCGAAGGAAGGCCTGCCGTTGGCCTGGAAACAGCCGTGCGGCGGCGGGTACGCCTCATTCTCCATCGCGAATGGCAGGGCTTTCACGATCGAGCAGCGTCGCGACCGAGAGGTGGTCGCCGCCTACGATTTGAAGAGTGGGCGAGAGTTGTGGACAGACTCCTGGGCGGCGTTCTTTGAGGAGAGCATGGGTGGAGATGGCCCGCGGGCCACCCCTACCTGGCATGAAGGAAAGATCTACGCGCTCGGAGCAACGGGCGTCTTCCGCTGCCTGGATGGGGCGACCGGAAAAGTCGTCTGGTCCACAAATATCCTGGAAGACGCCGGGGCGGAGAACCTGTCCTGGGGGATGGCGGCATCTCCACTCGTGATCGATGAAAAAGTGATCGTTCTTCCGGGCGGGAGCCGCAACAACTCGGTGGCCGCCTGCGACAAACGGAACGGGCAGATCATCTGGACCGCCCTGAATGACAAACAGGCTTACGTCTCTCCGATCCAGGCCACCCTGGCCGGAAAGCGGCAGCTGATTGTGGTGAGCTCGTCCAGGGTGGTCGGCCTCACGGTCGAGGACGGATCGCTACTTTGGGAATACCCGTGGAAGACGCAGTACGACATCAATGCCTCTCAGCCGATTGTCCTGGACGAAAGCCGCTTCGTCATATCCTCTGGCTACGGGCACGGGACTGCGCTCGTCGAGATCAAGGCCGAGGGCGAGAAGTTCTCCGCCCGCACCGTCTGGGAGAACAACGGCCTGAAAAGCCGATTCAACGGATTCGTGCTGCACGAAGGCCATATCTACGGCTCGGACGAGGGGATTCTCGTCTGCCTCGAGGCCGCTACCGGCACCCGCAAGTGGAAGGGGGGACGATACGGCTACGGGCAGCTCATTCTTGCCGGGGGCCATCTGATCATCACTACGGAAGACGGGGATGTCGTGCTGGTCAGAGCCACGCCCGAGAAGCACGAAGAGGTTTCACGGTTCTCCGCGCTGAGCGGGAGAACATGGAACAATCCGGCCATCGCAGATGGCTACCTGCTCGTCCGCAACGACAGGGAAATGGCCGCCTACCGGATCGTCTTCTGACAGGATTAACAGGATTTGAGAACGCTCTCTTAAGGTTCCTTCGTAGTTTTTTAGACTCGAGCGTTATTCATAGTATGAATCCTGTTAATCCCGTCAAAGAGAGTCTGAAAGATGAAGCCCTGACGGAGACGAATTCGTGCCTCCCCTGCTCGACTCCCACGCTTGACGTGCATATCTACGACTCATAACATATGCATCATGGGGCAGACGAAACGAACAACTTTGAATCTGGATAAGGACGCGCTAACCGGCGCTATGAAGGTTTCCCCCGGGAAGACCAAGACTGCGGTCATTAACGAAGCCCTTCGGGACTACGCGCGTCGCCGCCGTCTGCGAGGCCTGCTGGAGCACGAAGGGAAATTCCAGTGGGAAGGAGATTTGGAGGAGCTTCGAAAACGGGAACCCCGACAATGAGAGTTCTGATCGACAGCTCGGCTTGGGTCGAGTTCCTGAACGGCACGGCCTCTCCCCAGAGGCGGGCCGTCGCCGAGTTGGTGGCTGGCGAAGACGAAATCTGCACCTGCGGCGTAATCGTGGCGGAGGTCTTCCAAGGTTTGCGTCGTCACCAGGGCCGAGACAGACTGCAACGACTGTTCCAGGATCTTTTGTTCCTCGAGCCCTCCGGGATCGGGTCGTATTTCCGGGCCGCCGAAGTTTACCGGCTGCTCAGAGGGAAAGGTGTGACAGTCAGATCCACAATCGACTGCCTGATAGCGGTGGTTGCGGAGGAGAACGGCTGCTACATCCTCACTCGGGACAAGGACCTGGACCTGATTCTGCAAAGCGGCGCTGTAGACTCCAGGTCGTGGCCGTCTAAATAGTCGCTCGTTTCAACATTTACGGCCCCAGCTGGCTCCCAGCCTGAGGATCATACTCACATCTTGTGCCAACTCGGTCGGATGTCTTGCATAGCTGACCTTGTAAAGAACACGAAGAGATCGTCATCCATTTGGGTGAAAGACATGGATCCTTCACTGGACAAATTCGCCTGGCAAAAGGGCTACGCTGCTTTCTCGATCGGGCAGTCGCAGGTGGAGCAGGTCAAGAACTACATCCGGCGTCAGGACCGGCATCATCGACGCGTCTCGTTTCAGGACCAGTTCCGCGAGTTTCTTCGCCGCTACCGAGTGGATTTCGATGAACGGTACGTATGGGACTAACGTCTGTCCCGCTTCCTTTTGCTTTTCCCCTTCAGGGAAAGCACTGAACTTGCTAGTGACCCAGGGTAGGCCGCAAACGACGCGGCCAACCCTGGGCTCTGCTACACAACCCCTTCGGGGTGAAACGCAGAGAAGACTCCCAGTCGAAAAATTTCACCTGACCTCAATCGCGCCTTCCGGGCAGGCCGTCAGACACATGCCGCAGCGGGTGCACCGGTCGTCGATGACCTCGTGCCGAGCGTAGGGCCGGTTTTCGATAGCCGCGACCGGGCACGCCTGCGCGCAAAGGGTGCAGCCGGTGCAGTTCTCGAGGACCCGGTAATGGATCAACGCCTTGCACTGCGCCGCCGGACATCGGCGTTCGCTGATGTGGGCCTCGTATTCATCCCTGAAGTAGCGCAAGGTGGTCAGCACCGGGTTGGGCGCCGTCTGACCGAGCCCGCACAGGCTCGCCTTACTGACGAGACGGCTGAGCTCCTCCAGCGTCTCGAGGTCCGAAGGGCGGCCCTTCCCGCCGCAGATCCGTTCCAGGATCTCCAGCATCCGCTTGGTTCCGATGCGGCAGAAGGTGCACTTGCCGCAGGACTCGTTCTGGGTGAACTCGAGGAAGTAGCGGGCGATCTCCACGGCGCAGTCCCGGTCGTCGAGCACGGCGAGGCCCCCCGAGCCCATAATGGAGCCGGTCGACGCCAGTTCCTCGTAGTCGATGCGGGTATCGGCCAGGCTTGCCGGGATACAGCCCCCGGACGGACCGCCCGCGAGCACCGCCTTGAACTTCCTTCCGTCTCGAATGCCGCCGCCGATCTCCTCGACGATCTCGCGGATCGTAATTCCCATCGGGACCTCGATCAAGCCGCCGCGATTGACTTTACCCACCAGTGAAAAGACTTTGGTCCCTTTCGACCTTTCCGTTCCCATTGCCGCGAAAGCTTCGGGTCCCCGGCGGAAAATCCACGGGAGGCAGGCCAGCGTCTCAACGTTGTTGATAAGCGTCGGCTTGCCCCAGAGTCCGGACTCGGCGGGGTAGGGAGGACGCAGACGCGGCATGCCTCTTTCGCCTTCCATCGACTGGATGAGCGCCGTTTCCTCGCCACATACGAACGCCCCGGCGCCTTCCTTCACGTGCAGTGTGAAGGTGAACGAGCTGCCGAAAATCCGCTCGCCCAGGAGGCCGTTTTCTATGGCCAGCCGGATCGCCTCCCTCATATGCCGGACCGCGATCGGGTACTCCCGGCGGACGTAAACGAAACCCTCGGCTGCGCCGACAGCATATGCCGCGATCGCCAGCCCCTCTATGACCCGGAAAGGATCGGCTTCCATCACCGCCCGGTCCATGAAGGCCCCCGGGTCGCCCTCGTCCCCGTTGCAGATGACGTACTTGACCTCTCCGGGCGCGCGGCGGACGATGTCCCACTTTCTTGCGGTCGGGAATCCCGCCCCGCCACGGCCTCGAAGGCCCGAGATCCGCACCTTTTCGATCACCTCGTCGGGCGACAAATGCTTTAAGCAGTGCTCGAGCGCCTGCATGCCCTCGCGTGCGCGATAGTCATGGAGCGACAGCGGTTCAATCTGCCCGCAGTTTTCCAGGACAACCCGGACCTGCTTCTCCATGGAAGGCCGGGCGTCGAGCTCCCGTGACGTGGCAGGCGCCCAGGCGTCGTCTTCGAACACCTGCGCGCATGTCTCCTGGAAGCCTTCACGGATGGTCCTCCACACACCGTGGGGTTTGATGTGCCGCCGGGCGATTTTTCTGACGTCCCCGGGGGTAACGTTCCCGTAAAGCGTCCGGTGGCCGTTCGCGACGACCTCCAGGAGAGGCTCGGCGTGGCAAAGTCCGCTGCAGCCCACGGCTTTGACAGCGGCGCCGCCTCCCAGCGAATGGAGGGTTTCCTGAAGGGCCGACTGCACGTGGCGCGCGCCGCTCGCGATGCCGCATGAGCCGAGGCCGATCCGCATCTCGATCCCGCCACGGACGGCTCCGCCGGTTTCGCCGCGGAGCGATCGTTCCGCGGTCTTTCCGGACCCATTCTCCTTTCTTCGGGTTGTGCCCGCGCACGACCGGGGCGGGGACGCCCCGGTCCCCAGCGCAGGCGAGACGCCTGCACTCCCAGGGCGGCTTCCGGCTAGGGTTTGGAGAAAATTGCCGATCATCCCGCCGGCGGTGAGGGGGCTCACCCGGCCGTAGACCTCTTCGTCGATTGTCACGACTGGCGCCAGGCTACAGGATCCGATGCATGCCACACGTTCGACCGTGAAACGGCCGGAAGGATCGGTGTGAGATCCGTCCTTGATTCCCAGGCAGCGACACAATTCGTTTTTCACCTCGACAGCACCCGCGACGTGGCAGGCCGTCCCCTCGCAGACTCTGATGATGTGCTCGCCCACCGGCCGGTGGCGGAACTGACCGTAGAAGGTCGAGACGCCCGCAATCCGGGCCGGGGTGATTGCGCTCGCCTCGCAGACCTTTTTGAGAGCCTCGTTCGGGAGGTATCGATAGCGGGACTGAATCGACTGGAGAATCGAAATGACGGCTTCAGGCTTGCGCCCTGTCGATTGGAGGATCTCCTCCACAGGGAGCAGGTCGAGTGCTGCACTCGGTCCGGACGGGATAATCTGGATCAATGGCGCGGCAGGCACCAAGGCGGCTGATTTGGACTGGATTCGGCGAGGCAGTCTTTGAGCGGGCAGCGACCAGCGATACCAAACGACGAAGACGCCTGCCGACACCACGAACAGAAGGCCACCCCAGTCATAGACTCTCCGCCGCCTGACCTGGGCCTGGTGCTGGCGGTCCATTTCCGGCTGCAGGGTCTTTTGCACCTCGGTGTCCGTCCTGGCCGCTTCTTTCAGAGCCTCGACGCGGGCCTTGTCGATCGGGGTAACCCAGCGGGCATGGAGGTGGACCGAAAGCAGAAGGACAGCCGAAAGAACAGCTGTGAGGGCCGCTCCCAGCCCGATCCATCTTAGTGCTGTTTGTTTCCGATCCCTCATCCTTAATCCTGTAAATCCTGAGGCGATTGCAAAATTCCGAAAGCGAATATCGAATATCGAATGTCGAATGTCGAATATCGAAGTCAGGAGTCTCGGGAAGTCTCTCGCTTTTCAACTTCGACATTCGACATTCGATATTCGATATTCGATATTCGTTTTTCAGCAGTTCGCACCAAATTTCGCATTTCCCTCTCTTGTTTAGTTTTCTCGCATCGGGGACAGTACTCATAGCAACGCGCGCACGCCAGGCAGTCTCCCCGGTCGGCCCGCAGGTTATGGATGGCCCCGTAGGGGCAGGCGTCGGTGCAAAGGCCGCAGTCCAGTTCCCTGTCCGGCGTAATCCGCACGTTCTTCCAGGCGAATCGCGAAAGAAGGGAAAGGAGTCCTCCGTAAGGGCAGAGCCATCTGCAGTAAGGCCGCCCGACGAACATCCCGAGCAGGATGAAGCCTGCGCCGATCGCGATCATGTGAAAAGGCCCCGAGAGGCGGAAGATGCCGACGAAGGGATCCCATTCGCAGATCAGAAACCGGCGGCCTAACTGGGCGTGCCAGGAGCCGATTGCCAGATTAAGGCCCCAGCCGGCGAAGACGACTGCCACCGCCAGGTACACGTAACGCAGCCAGCCAAGCGCACGATCGAGTTTTTCGGGCACTTTTTTCGGCCGCAGCAATACCAGGTCCTGGATTGCCCCGAGTGGGCAGACGGCGCCGCAGAAAACACGCCCGAAGAGGAGCGCGGCCACAATCGGAAGAAAGAAAAAGACAATCAGCGACAGGGAAACGATGTAACGGGAATCGACCAGCGACAGCGTCACGCTCTGGATGGCGCCGATCGGGCAGATACAACCTTTCCGATAGAAGCCGAAATAGGCGAGCGAGCCGATGCTGAGCATCAGGACGCCGGTGCGGCTGCGGCGCTTCAGGATGAGCCACGCCCCGGCACCCAGCGCAGCGGCGAGCAGGGCCATGTCCACGCCGCGAACCAGGGCGGAGCGAGGCTCGGGGTGGGTCGGCGTGGGAAAGGTGTAGCTGTCCCCAAAGTCCGGCGGCTGTTTCTGGTATTGCCCGAACACCGGGCTGGAGGAGAGTGTCGCCACTACCAGGAGAAGCAGCCAGAGACGACGCCACGGGAAGTACTGGAATCGAGAGAGGCAACTGCAGAATCCCCCGTTTTGCCTCAAAGCGAATATCGAATGTCGAATATCGAATGTCGAATAACGAAGAAAAGACAAAGGGAGATCTCCATTCCTAACTTCGACATTCGATATTCGATATTCGATATTCGATATTCGCTTGGGAATTGTGCAATTGCCTCGAGAGTCAGGCATTCGCTTCCTCCCGATGGCTCCCCGCGGGAGTGAGTCCCGGCGCCGGCACCCTGACAATCGCGTTGTCCGGGCACTTCACAAGGATGGCGCACTCATTGCATTCCACGCAATAGGTGTACCGGATCTCGAGACGAAGTGAACCGTTGCCCGCCGGTGGCAGGCAGGCCTTCACGCACTTGCCGCAACCGTCACACCTGGCTTCATCGACATAGTACTCGTAGTAGTTGTTGTTGGGATCCTCCTCGTCTACCTTGCCGACGATTCGCCGTTTCAGGGCGTCCTGCGGGCAGATCTTGCCGGCAGGGATCCCCTTCTCGTCCGGTTGGCTGGTCACGTCCATGTAGGCCGGACAGAGCATGCAATAGCCGCACTTTGCGAAATCGTTAACCGCCTTGACGGCCGACAGGCTCAGAACGCAGGAGGTGCGGCACAGGTCGCAGGAAGTGCACTTGAACGGGTCGATCTGATAGACGGCGTCGCCCGAGACCCTGCTGGAGAGGAGTCCAGCGGCGCCGGCGATCCCGGCGAAGCCGATCACGCGCATCGAGCGGTCAATGAATTGCCGTCGCGTGGATCCTTCACTCATCGCTTAACCTCGACTTTGGTGGCGGGCGAGAATATCTTCACTTCGCGCCGGACGGGATCGGCCGCCAGTATCCGCCCCTTCGAGTCCACTGCCAGGTGAATGTGGATGCATTTGGCGTCAAAGTGCTCGGGCCCGATGACAGCGAGTAGCTTTCCCGCGGGCTCAAAGATCTTCACCCGGGCGGCCACCTTCTCCCCGGTCACGACCTTGCCGTCCGGCGCAATGGTCAGATTGACCGGGTTACAGCACCCCACGAAGTCCGCCGGATTCTGCATTCCGAACTTCCCGAAGGCGCCGAGCCGCGAGCCATCGAGCGCCCACGCAGACACCTGGTGCCGGCCCGTGTCGCTTGCGCGGACCACGCCCTTCGAGTCCACGTCGAAATCGAGCCATTTGTTGGGGAGCATGAAAGTGCCGGTCTTGTTCGCGGTTCCGATGAGGCCCTGCGGTACGCCTTTCATGTCATAGCGGCGGATGATCCGCGCGGCGGCATCAGCGACCAGGACTTCCTTTCCGACGATCTTTATTTTCGTCACAGCGGCAGGCTTGTCCTTTTCGCCGGCCGGGAAACCTCCGGTGTGCCTTCCGTCCGAATCATAGAATTCCACGCGACCGGGGGCGCCGACGAAGACGCGCCCGTCCGCGGCGGCGGCGAGACAAGTGGCGTTCTCCACAACCTTGTAGCCCAGGAGGAAGGTTCCGTCCGGTTCGAACATCCGCACTTCGCCGTCTCCCAGGGCATAGATCTGGTCTGCGACCCCGATTGCGATGCCCGCGAGCGAGCGGCGGAAGGGGTGCGCCGAGTTCGGGCCGCCGATTATCGCCGTGCGGACGTACTGTTGAGCATTCGTCTCCATCGTGGAAAATCCTAATCCTTTGAGCCATTGCAGAATTCCAAAGCGAATATCGAATATCGAATATCGAATGTCGAATGTCGAAGTAAGGAATGGAGATCTGCTTTGGTCCTACCTTCGTTATTCGACATTCGATATTCGATATTCGATATTCGCTTTGGAATTTTGGGCTTGGCTCGTGTTAATCCCGTCAAAATAGCCCCTATCGCCCGACCTGCTTTGGTCCTTCCTTCGTTATTCGACATTCGATATTCGATATTCGATATTCGATATTCGCTGCGGAATTTTGGAATTGGCTCCTGTTAATCCTGTCAAAATAGCCCCTACCTCCCGACCTGCAGGCAAATCATCTTGTTCAAATCCCTGATAATCAACTTCCCATTGGACAGGGCCAGGGGCGCCCAGACTTCCTCTCCCTCGAGCAGCTGTGCGCTTGCCAGTTCCTTGTATTCCCTGGTGTTGGCCTCCACCAGCCGGAGCTTGCCGGTACGCCCGTCCAGAATGAAGAACATTCCGTCGGCCAGGAGATACCCGCCCAGATCGAAGGTCTTGGAAGCTTCCGCATCGCCCGAAACCACCGGGCTCTGCCACACAACCTTGCCATCGAGGCCCAGGCAAGCGAACCGTCCCCTCGTTTTACTGCCCACCCCGAACAGGTGGTTCTGGTAGAGGATCGGCGTGTGCGTTTCGGAGTTGAACTGGGCGCTCGTCAGCGAGTAGACCTTCTGAGCGGACCACCCGGAGGCGGCTTTCTGCACTTGGTACATCGTGCTCCCTGCCTCGTAGCCGCTGGTGACGAACACCCGCCCGTTGCCGACGTGGATGGGAGTGGGTACGGCCGCCATCTTCGCGATGAACGGGGACGACCACAGCAACTGTCCGTCGGCGGCTGCGACCCCGACCACCTTGTTCATCGTGAGGTAGAGGTACTGCTTCACCCCGGCGATCGTGGTGGGCATGAGCGAAGCGTGGGACATCAGGTCCTTCGCCGGATTCTGCGACCGCCAGATTTCGTTGCCGGTGGCCTGGTCGAAAGCGACGATCAGGGCGTCGCCCCCCGTGGCCAGGATGACCCGGTCCCCGTCAAGAAGCGGGTTCTGACCGGCATACCACTGCGGGATCGTCGTTTTGTATTCCTGGACCAGGTTCTTCTGCCAGACCAGCTTGCCGGTCTTGATGTCGATCGCATGGAAGCGGCACTTGGGGTCGAGCGAAAAGACCAGGTTCTGACCGACAGCAGGTACTGTCCGCGTGATGGCATGATTGGGCCGGATTTCGACGGGATAGCTCCATTGCCACACGTCTTTGCCGTCGGCTAGCGAAATAGCGCGGACGAGGTGCTCCTTCTTGGTTTCGTTGTAATCGTTCAAGTAGACGCGGCCGCCCTTGATCGCCGCGCCCGCGTACCCCTGGGCTACTGACGTTTTCCACAGGACCTTCGGCCCGCCTGCCGGCCAGCTTCGAAGCAGGCCGTTTTCCGTGGAGATGTTGTCGCGGCTCGGGCCGCGGAATTGCGGCCAGTCCGTGCCCAGGAGCGGGAGCGTTACGAGGCCGGAAATGAGGAAGATAAAAAACTTTGTCATAGGACGCACCTCAGAAGGTGTGGGCGCCGCGGATCGGTTTGTAGTTCCGCCTTCAGGCGGAACTACGAACGAAGCCGCACAACTTACCGAACCCGTTGAGCGACCGCCACGCACTTCAGATTCTTCTGGTCGCGTATCAGCAGCCTGCCGTCGACAAGTGCTAGTGGAGCCCAGTTTTCACCCGGCTCCAGCAGTTCGGCGCTGGCCAGTGGCTTGAAGCCGGACGGATCAGGATCGATAAGATATAACATTCTGTTGCCGTCGGTGGCCAGCAGCAGACCGTCGGCGAGAATTGCGCCGCCCTTGTTGAAAAGCGGATCCTCACCTGTCTTCCACTTGACCTGGCCGTCCATACCCATGCATACCAGTCCATCGCTTCGCTCGTTAATCGTGTACTGAACGTAGAAATGGTCTTTATGAAGAATCGGCGGCTGAGTGTGGGCGCCGAAATCTCTATTTTTGAATAGTTCTGTGACTCCGTAGCTGCCGTCTTCTTTCTTTTCAACCTTTATCATGGCAGCCCCGGCGCTGTATCCGCCCGTGAGGAGCATCCGTCCTTCCCCGGCGTCGACCGCATGGGGGACGGGAATGATGCATTTCCAGTTGCCGTACGTCCACAGTACTTTTCCGCTGAGCGGGTCGAGGCCGTTGACGCTGCCGCCTCGGGCGTTGCGGCCAAATCCCATAGCGGCCATGGCCATAACCAGGTGGTCCTCCGCGCCGACTTTGACAATGGATGGGCTCATATATCCGGCACCGCCGTCTAGAGCAGGAGATTTCCATTTAAGCTCACCCGTTAGTTTGTCATAGGCGACCACACCCGCCTGGGAGGTTTGCGCGGCTACCATCAAGAGACTGCGGTAAATCAATGGATTCTGAGCTATTCCCCATATAGGCAGCGAACTGTCAGGGGTCCCGCGATCCATGAACCCGGCGGGAACACGGCTTCCGCCTCCGAAATCCGTCCAGATGTTTTTGTTCCAGACGGGCTTGTGTGTGCTTGCGCTGAAGCAATAGAGGTCTCCCAGTGGTCCGCAGGTATAGATCTTATCCCCATCTACAGCCGGAGTGCTTCGCGATCCGGCATGGTCGAATTTTCCCAGGGCGTCGTAGGCAAAGTTCCACAGTTCTTTGCCGCTGGAAAGGTCGAAGCATCTCAGGTTGTCCCCGACAGTGTCATCTCTGTCGAGCAGATAAACCTTGCCGCCGCTCACGGCGGGGCCGCCAAAGCCGATGCCGACAGGGGCGGTCCAGAGGACCCTGGGGCCTTCCTTTGGCCACGTTCGCAGTAAGCCCTTCCCCGTGGATGTGCTGTCTCTCCTGGGCCCGTAGTATTGCGGCCAATCCTCGGCAATGGCGTCCGCAAGGGACAATGAGATGAATACGGTTATCAGTTTTATTCCAAGCTTCATTATCGCGCCTCCTCCTTCTCCTCAGGTGAATGATGACCGTGCGGCTGATCTCAAGCGGTACGAGTCAATTGCAGAAATCGGCCCCGGCTTTCGACCCCGTTGTTAGGGGTCGAAAGCGCTCAAATAAGAATCGAGAGTGGGG
>Ga0105092_10001577_pt1 | contig 12255 bp, 9 predicted proteins | sample PPLLak2March2015_FD_87021 | JGI IMG/M metagenome (GOLD analysis project Ga0105092, IMG submission 87021) | Freshwater sediment microbial communities from Prairie Pothole Lake near Jamestown, North Dakota, USA - PPLs Lake P7 Core (1) Depth... | ecosystem: Environmental > Aquatic > Freshwater >... | reverse complement strand
TCCAGGGCCGGCGAGACGTTCCGACCCGACTCCGAAAGCTCCGGCGGCTCCTCCTTCAGGATCGCCGCCATGGTCTCCGCCGCCGATCCGCGCCGGAAGGCGCGCTTGCCCGAGAGCAGCTCGTAGAGGATCGTTCCGAAAGAGAAGATGTCGGATCGGTGATCGACCGGCTGCCCACGGACCTGCTCGGGGGACATGTAGCCCACGGTTCCCATTACCGTTCCCGGCTCCGTGCCGATGGACCCCGTCGGCGCGCTCGTCTCCTGACCGGGGGAAGCCGCCTCGACTCGCTTCGCCAGGCCGAAGTCGAGGACCTTGAGGTGGCCGTCCTTCAGGACGAAGAGGTTCTCGGGCTTCAGATCGCGGTGCACGATGCCTCTCTCGTGAGCGGCCGAAAGGCCCTTCACGATCTGGAGCGCATAGCCGACGGCCAGCGTCTGAGGGATCGGACACGCCTCGAGCTTCTCTCGCAGCGTCTCGCCTTCGAGCAACTCCATGACGGCGTACGAAACCCCGTCCTGAGTTCCGAAGTCGAAGATCGAGAGAATATTCGGATGCGACAGCGACGCCACGGCCTTCGCCTCGCGCTCGAACCGCGCCAGTCGGTCCGGATCCTGCACCAGCGACTCGGGCAGCACCTTGATCGCGACGTCCCGGTCGAGCTTCGAGTCCCGGGCCCGATAGACCTCGCCCATCCCTCCGGCGCCCAGCGGCGCGATGATCTCGTAAGGACCGAGCCGAGTACGGGTCGGAAGTGTCATCCGATGACCCTGCCGGCGACTCTACCGCAGCGAGGGAAGTTGGTGGCGGTGCAGGGCTTTGAAATCCGTCCCCGTCGGGCATCGAAGCGCTGGAGACCTTCGAGCTCGCGGCGCTTCGTTCGCTTCGTTTCCTCGCCGCCTGTCGCTTTGCAGAAAAGGCGAGGAGCTCGCAGAACGTGCTGCAGAAACGTCGACGCCGAGCGGAAAAGGACCTGACCGCGAGCGGCTGCGGAAGCGGGACTGGGCTTCGGCTCCGCCCCTCTGTCGATCTATAGTGCGCGGGCACCGGGGGGTTTCCTCCGGCGCCGGAGGTATCGCGAAACGCAAATGGAGACTGAGATGAGCGCGCCAGCGTCCCGGAAGGCGAGCTCCAGGCTCGTCGTCAGGGCGCTTTACCTCGTCGGCGGGCTGCTCGGGCTCCTGGTCCTCGGTCTGGCCGGGTTGAGGTTCTATTTCGAGCACAACAAGGCCCGTATCGTCGCCGACCTGAATGAGTACATCACGGAGAACATCAACGGCACGATGCGCATCGGCGGCATCGACCTCAAGCTCCTGACGGGTTTTCCGACCCTTTCGCTGACCCTGACCGACGTCGAGCTGAACGACAACATCCCGGCATCGCGTCGGCTGCTGAAGGCGAAGGAAATGAGCGTCGGCCTGAACGTCATGAGGCTGTTCCATCGCGAGATCGACGTGCAGTCGATCCTCATCGACGGCGCGACCATCGACCTCTTTACCGACGCGGATGGACTCACCAATTTCAACATCATCAAGCCGCAGCCCCCCGGCCCTGCGCCCGCTCCGGGCCGCAGCGCCCCCGCGCTCCTGGTCCGTGACGTCGAGCTGCGTCGCGTCGACTTCAAGGCCGAGGACCTGCGTGAGAAGAAGCTGTTTCACTTAGTCATCGACTCGCTCCGCGCCCCCATCGATTACGAGCCGGACGGGCTGCGCACCAGGCTGAAGCTGAAGGTCCTTGCCAGGAGCATGACCTTTCTCAGCACCAACGGGAGTTTCATCAAGGATCAGCCGGTGGCCGGGGTCCTGAAAGCCGCCTTTTCGAAATCGACGCGCAGTCTGACTGTCGAAACGGACGCTCTGGCGATCGGGAAGGACTCGTTCGCGGTCAAGGGCCGCTTCGCGATCGGCCAGAAGCCGGCGCTGTTCGACCTCGACATCCGGACCAGGATCCGGTGGCGCAACGCGTCCCGTCTGTTGTCCGACAACGTTCAGCGGATACTCGATCAGCTCGATGTCTCGAAACCCCTCGAGGCGAGATGTGTCATCCACGGCGACCTCAACGACAAGCGCGACCCCGCGATCGTGGTCAACGCCGACGTCAAAAACAGCGAGCTCCGCATTCCGGACGGCGTGATCGCGGACGTCTCGTTCCGTGCGGAATTCACGAACCACCACGATCCGGGCAAGCCGAACGGCGATCCCAATTCGGCGGTGATCCTCTCCGATTTCACGGGAGCTTACGGAAGCATTCCTTTCCAGATACCCGGCGCGACTCTCGTGAACCTCCTGAAGCCGGTCGCGAGCGGGACGCTCCAGACCGAGTTCGGCCTGCCCAGGCTCAACGAGCTGATCGACGAGCAGCTCATTCTGTTCTCGGGCGGTCAGGCCAGGGTGAACCTGGAATTCCAGGTCGCGATCGACGAGCTGAAGCTCCATCAGCCGCGCTTCAAGGGAGAGATCAGCGTCAGCCAGGGCGATCTGCTCTACAAGCCCAAGAACCTCAGGCTGAAAACGGACGTCGATCTCGCGTTCACGGACCGGGCGCTCACGATCCGGAACGTCAAGTACGCGAGCGGCCCCAGCACGCTCCTGATCGACGGAGAAGTGGAAAACTTCTTCAGCCTGTATTACGACGCCCCCGAGAAGATGGTCGTCGCCCTGAACGTGCGGAGCCCTTTTCTGAACGCGAAGACCTTCCTCGGAACCGAGATCGTCAGGAAGGACGACGCTCCTCCCGACAGCGTCGCGAAGGAGGGGGCGACGCGCAAGCTTCGTTCGGTGATCGACACGTGCCAGATGGTTCTCAACATGCGGATCGACAAGGCGGTTTACGAGCACCTCGAGGCCACGAACGCGAGGGCGCAGATCGTGCTGGCCAACAGCCGGGTGAACGTCCGAAACGGCAGCGTCGAGACTTCCGGAGGGAAGTTCGCGTTCGACGGCCACCTCGTCCCTCAGGGCGCCGTCAACGTGTTCGGGGCCAGGGTCAAGATCACCAGCTGCGACATTCCGAGGTTTCTGAAATCGTTCAACAACTTCGGGATCACCGCGTTCGCTCCCGAGAACATCACGGGCGATCTGTCGGCGGACGCTTCTGTCAGCGGCTCGATGACTTCGGGCGGCGACCTGGTCGGCGGTTCCCTCAAGGGAGATCTGAAGTATCAGATCGTCAACGGGTCCCTGATGGACTTCGAGCCAATCATCAACGTTGGCAAAAAGTTCTTCGTGAAGCTGCTTTTCGGGAAGAGAAACTTCGGGCACATTGCGTTTGGCGAGCTGGCAGGGGACTTCAAGGTCGACGGCCATCGGGTGGATGTGGACGTCTTCCGCGTCAGCTCGAACGTATTGAACTTCGACGTCATGGGCATCTACTCCTTCAAGCAGGGCACGAATCTGGGCCTGACCATCCCCCTGAGAGACCCGGAGGACGACGCCAGGATCACGGACAAGGCCGAAAGAGACAAGGTCCGGTACAAGGGCATCGTCCTGCACCTGGTGGCCGTGGACGGCAAGGATGGCGGGATCGAGGTGAAGACGGGAAAGTACAAGAAGGACGAGACGAGGGTGCCCCGGGGTAAGTCCTGACTTGTTGCTCAAGGGCCTGACCCAGATCAGCGGGAGCGCGGAAGGTTGGTGGCGGTGCAGGGATTTGAACCCCGGACACAGCGGATATGAGCCGCTTGCTCTGACCAACTGAGCTACACCGCCAGAGGACGGCGGATCATAGCAAAGCTGCCGCGGGGCGAGGTCTATACTGTTTCCGTGGCGGGTCTTTCGGACCACTGCGGCATCTGCGGGTTGGAATTCCTCTACGCGCTTCCGCGGTGCCCGATCTGCCACAAGTCGGTCTGCGACGGCTGCGCGAAACGCATGGGCGGCAACACTTTCTGCGGGACCGACTGTTCGCACGCGTTCTTCTTCGGCGGCGAAGAGGAGGTCGAGGAGAACGAGGCCCACCGGTACGAAGATGGAGAATGAGCTCGCCTGAAGCTCCCTCCCGGCCTGCGATCCTCGGCCGCTTCTTCTGGCGCGATCCCAACACCCAATTCCTGATCCTGGCCGCGGCCGCCGGGCTTCTCGGCGGCCTGGGCGCTATCGCGTTCCGGTTCCTGACTCAGCAGCTCACGGCGCTGCTGACGGGCACGGGGGACATCCTCCGGGGCGCCGAAATGCTGCCGCTCTACGCCCGGGTCCTCATGCCGGCTGCGGGCGGTCTCGTCGGCGGCCTCATCGCCCGCTTCTTCTTCGGCGAGCGGGCGCTCTCGGGCATCTCGCACATGATCGAAGTGGTCTCGCTCGGCCGGCGGACGGTGCGTCTGCGGCCGTCTCTCGCCCGCGGCGCGTCCTCGATCGCGGTCATCGCGTCCGGCGGCTCCGAGGGGCGGGAGGGACCGATCATCCAGATCGGCGCGGCCTGCGCGTCGGCCCTCGCGCGCACGTGGAAGGTGTCGCCGGAACGCATCCGCATCCTCACGGCCTGCGGCATGGCGGCCGGAGTCGCCGGCGCCTACAACACGCCGATTGCGGCGACACTCTTCGTGCTGGAGGTCGTCGTCGGCTCGTTCGCCATGACTCTCTTCGGGCCCGCGGTGGTCTCGGCGGTCGTTTCGACTCTGGTCGTGCGCTGGGCCCTCGGCGACGAGCCTGTGTACAAGATCGCGCCTTTTCGGGTGGAGTCGCTGATCGAGTACCTGCCGTTCATCGCAATCGGCGCGCTCGGCGGGTTCGCCTCGGCCGGCTTCGTCCGGGCGCTCGCGGTCGGCAAGCGCCTGTTTGCCGCCTCGAAGCTCCCGGTCTGGGCGACGATGGCCCTGGGAGGAGCGATCGTCGGCGCCATCGCGATCGGATTTCCCCAGGTCCTCGGCAACGGCTTCGAGGCAACCGACCGGATCCTCCACGGCAATCCGACGCTCGTCTTCCTCCTACTGCTTTGCGTCGCGAAGACCGTCGCCACGGCGGCGACCATCGGCTCGGGCGGCGTGGGCGGCGTCTTCACGCCGTCCCTTCTCGTGGGGGCCACGATCGGAGGCGCCGTGGCGAAGGTCGTGCACGCGGCGCTGCCGCACATCGCGGCGCCGGTCGGCAGCTACGCGCTGCTCGGGATGGGCGGAATGATGGCCGGCGTGACGCGCGCGCCGCTTCTCGCGGTCATCATGATCTTCGAGCTGACGCAGAACACGGCGGTCCTGGTGCCGATGATGGTCGTTTCGGTCCTGGCCGTCGCTGCGGCGAAGGCCTTGCAGAAAGACTCCATGTACGTGGCGAGCCTGCGCTCGGCGGGCATCGTCTGGGAGGCCACGCCCGAGGCGACCGCGCTCGCGAGCCTGAAGGTGTCCGACATCATGCGCCGGGACGTGACGCTCATTCCGCGGACGACGCCGCTGCCGGAGATCGTCGCGACATTCCTGAAGTCCCGGAGCCTGTTTCTCTACGTCGGCGATGAGGAGGGAAAACTGCTGGGCGTCGTCGACATCCACGACATCAAGGAGTCTTTTCCGGAACGGGAGCTGTCGAACCTCGTGATCGCCGCGGATCTGGTGACGGAGATCCCCTTCGCGACGCCTCTCGAGCCCCTCACGTCCGTCAACGAGAAGCTGTGGTTCCGCGACTTGGGGCAGCTCCCCGTCGTCCAGTCGGCGAATGACCGCAAGTTTCTCGGCGTCGTCACACAGCGGGACCTGCTCGCCGCGTTCGATTCCGAGGTCCTCCGGCGCAACCGCCTCGTGACGCCGGTGCGCACGCTCGGCGACGAAGAAGGGGAGGTCGATTTCCTGGAGCTTCCCGAGAAGCACCGGCTCGTCGAGGTCGATCTGCCGCCCCGGCTCGCCGGCAGCACCATGGCGGAGGCGGGCCTGCGGGCGCGCTACGGAGTCTCCGTCCTCGCCGTGAAGCGGATGGGACGGGACGGCGTGGAGCGACGCTTCGTGCCCGAGCCGCCGGACCGCTTCGAGCACGGAGACGTCGTCGTCGTGCTCGGCAACGACGAGTCGCTCGCGCGGCTGCAGGACGACCGCCCGCTGCCGGTGACGACGGTCTCATGAAGTCCTGGAAGGGCGCCCGAGCGCCTTCGGGGTGCTATCCTCATGGGGCACCGGCCTCATGACGACGAAGACGGTTACCAAGCAGAGCGAGCTTGTCGCCCTTCGCGGGAAGTGGTTCAAGGAGCGTACCCGCCTCTACGACCGCGAGACCGGGCTTCCCACGGTCGCGGTCCTCGTCGACGACCTCCGGCACTGGCTCGAGGAGACGGGGTCCATTTCGGTTCTCGTCTTCCGGCCGAGCTCCGAGGGGCACGTCGAGGAGGTCTGGGGCTGGGAGGCGTACGACGATCTCCTGCTCGATTTCGTGCGGCGGCTCAAGGCCTTCCAGACCGACGGCATCGTTCCGCAGGGCACGTTCAGCCTGCCCAACGTGCGCTCCGACGAGATCATCCTCTTCGTCAATCCCGAGGGTGCGGCCATGATGGACGGGCCGACCGCACTCGGGCAGAAGGCGGCCGAGCTCGACCAGCTGATTCGCGGCTATCTGGCCGAGCGCGCCGACGTTTCGGCGCGTTTTCGTTCGTTCGTCGGCGCGGCGCGGATCATGAAGGACCCGAAGTACCGCGTCGAGCGGCTGATCTACCGCGGAATCCAGGAGGCGCGCGACAAGGTCACGCGTCAGACCGTGCGCCAGGAGATCCGGGGCGGCGAGCTGCTCCAGGACGTCATCTCGAGGCGCGACATCCAGCCGGTCTTCCAGCCGGTCTTCGATCTCGCGACCGGCAACATGATCGGCATGGAGGCGCTGTCCCGGGGACCCCGAGGCAGCGAGTTCGAAAGCGGCGAGACGCTCTTCTCGCTCGCCGAGCGCACGGAGCTGCTGGTGCCGCTCGAGCGGGTCTGCCGCCAGCGCTCGCTCGAGGCCGCCGCCGGGGGCAACTCGCGGCGCCAGATCTTTCTCAACCTCTCGCCCGCCGCGGCCTCGGACCCCGAGTTCCTGGGCCCGCTCTTCCGCGACCAGGTCATGGCTCTGGGCCTCGAGCCCGACCGTATCGTCCTCGAGATCACCGAGCGCACGTACGCGGTCTACGAAGGCCTCTTCCGCGATGTCCTCTCGAAGGTCCGGTCGCAGAACTTCCGCATCGCCGTCGACGACGTGGGCACGGGGTACTCGAATCTCTCCTCGCTCGCCGACATCGAGCCCGACTACCTCAAGTTCGACAACGTCTTCGTGCGCGGGATCGACCGGCGCCAGGTCAAACAGGATCTCCTCGAGGCCCTCATGAGCTTCGCGCGCAAGATGCACACGAAGGTCATCGCGGAAGGCATCGAGACCCGCGAGGAGCTCCGCGTGCTCCAGTCGCTGGGCGTCCCCTACGGCCAGGGCTTTCTGCTCGCCCGTCCTATGCCCGTCGGCGAAATCGAGCGCTTCGCGTCGATCGCCATCTGAGCGGGTGACGTCCCGAGCCCTGGCGGCCGCCGCGCTCGCCGTCGCGCTCGCCTCGGGTTGCGCGAGGAATCCCAATCCCTCCGAGAACGTGCGGCCGGCCGTCCTCGAGTGGGAAATCGGCGTCAACGAGAGGGACGGCCCGACCGGGATGGTCGAGACGGTGCTGCCCGCCGTGTACAAAGGGAAGGCCGTCTGGAGAGTCGTCCACCGCGACGCCGATCCCACCGCGGAGGGCGGCAACTCCTTCGACATGTACGACGTTGACCGAGAGACTCTCGTCCCGATGCGCAGCGTCATGAGCCGGGAGGGATTCTTCCTCGGGCTCGAGTTCGAAGGGAACCGCGTCGAGATCGCGAAGATCGAGGGCGATCAGAAATCGAAGACCGAGGTCCGGGTCGAGAACCCGATGCCGGAGGGGCCCGGTGTCCGGGTGCTCGTCGCCGCCGTGCCGCTCCGCGTCGGCTACACGACGGAGTTTCCCGTCGTGGATCGGTGGGCCAAAGACGAGGCGCATCGGGTCGCCACGGTGAAGCTCCGCGTCCCGAAGCGCACGTCGATGGAAACGCGCCTCGGCCGGCGCGAGGTGCTCGAGGTCGTGCTCGAGGCCAGCGACGGATCCTCCTCTTCGCGGCACTGGGTGCGCGCCGAGCCTCCTCGGTATCCGTACAGGATCGAGTACGTTCGCGGGGATCTCCACCTCGTCAGCGAAGTCACTCGGATGGCCTTCGAGGGCGAGCCCTAGACCTCGAGCAAGATTCCGACAGGCCCGGCCGCCATCCTGAGGAGCGGAGCGACGAGGGATCCCAGACGAGGGATCCGCTCAGGATGACGGCGCGAGCGTCTTGGGATAACCACGGGACGAAGTGTTCGTATAGAGGCGAAGAATGTTCACCTTCGCTTCGAGGCTTCGCCGTTTCACGGGATTCGGGCTGTTCTCGGCGGCCGCGATCGCCGCCGGGGATTCCGCGCTTCCGCTCTTCGGCGACCTGAAGGCGGGCCCACAGCCCGTCGGATTCCGCGTGGTCTCGGCGCTCGCCGCGACCGCCGGGCCCGGCGAGGCGCCCCGGCTGCTCGAGGTCGCCCTGTGGTACCCCGCGGCCCGAAGCGCGGCCGATCCCATGCGCTTCGGCGAGTACTTCGCGCTTTCTCCGGACCTTCGCGAGAAGAGCACGGGACCTCCGGGCGAGCCCACGACCGTGCAGCCGTCGGACCTCGCGACGACACTGAGCATCGCGGTCACTGGAGATCCGAAGGCTCTCGCGCCCGCGCTCGTCGACCAGCTTCTGATGGCGCCGATGCTCGCGCGCCGGGACGCGCCGCCGGCGTCCGGCCGCTTTCCCCTGGTGCTCTGGGGCAGCCGCTACGGGAGCGCCGCGGCCCAGGCCGTCATGTGCGAATGGCTAGCGAGCCAGGGGTTTGTCGTGGCGTTCGGGCGGCCGCGCGACGCCCGCTGGAAGATGCCTTTCGAGCTCGAGACGCCGTCCGAGAAAGCCGTCGAGCTCGACCAGCAGGTCCGCGATCTCCGCGGGGCGATGCAGGCCGTGCAGGATCGCGCCGAAGTCGACGCCGAGCGCACGTTTCTCGTGACCTGGAGCTATGCCGGGGAGGCCGTCTTCGGCCTCCACCGTTCGAACCCGCGCATTCGCGGCGTCGTGGCGATGAGCACGAACCTCCTCGACAACTGGGTCTATGCGCCCTCCGACGCGGTCGGGGCGATCCCGGACGGCCCGCTCGATGTGCCGGTGCTCCTCGTCGATCAGGAACGCAACCGATCCGGCGAGTTGAGGCCGGTTCCGGCGGCTCTCGCGAACCTTCCGCCGGGCTCGGCACGCCTCGTCTTCCCGACGCTCGCCCACGGCAGCTTCAATCTCATCGAGGGCATGGTGCCCGGCCTCTACGGCGTGGCGAAGGTCCAACCCTGGTCGAAGGGCGGCGCCGAGGCGCGCATCGGCTACGAGGCGATCACACGGCTCGTGGGACTGTGGATGAAGCAGACTCTGGGCGATCCGGCCGCGGCGCGCGAACGCGAGGCCGTCCTCGCCGCTCTGCCCGCCGGATTCGCGCGTTATGAGCCCGTGTCGTCGAAGCCGCGCGCGGCCGTGGCTTCGAGAGAAGCGTCGTTCCCGAGCACGGATGGTCTCGTCGTCACCGGCACGATCTACCGCCCGCCGGCCGGCGTGGCGACGAAGGCGTGCGTGCTGTTGGCGCATCAGTCGGGCTCGAGCCGCGGGGAGTACGCGGTGATCGGTCCGGAGCTCGCGCGCCGAGGGTACGCCGCGCTTGCCGTCGATCTGCGCTGGGGACGGCGCGACAAGTTCGCGGGCGACTGGAACGCCACGGCTCGACGAGCCGGCTCGGTCGCGCGTCTGGAGGGAGGCGACCGGCCGGCCTTCGCCGCGATCCTGCAGGGGGCGCGCGCGGACCTGGCCGCCGCCCAGGGCTATCTCGCGGCGCAGGGGTGCGGCGGAGGTGTGATTCTGTGGGGTTCGTCGTTTTCGGCGAACGCGGTGCTCGAGCGTGCCGGCGAAGCGCCGCGGGGCGTCCGCGCAGTCGTCGCCTTTTCGCCCGGCGAGTACGACAAGGAGAAACCCGAGTACATGCAGGGGGTGGCGAAGACGGTGACCGCCCCGGTCTGGATCGTGTGGGGATTCGACGAGGCCGAGGGCGGAATGGAAAAGATCCTCGCGGCGGCTCCGGGCCCGAAGGCGGGCTACCCGTCGCCGACGGGCATTCACGGCTCCTCGATCCTCTTCCAGGACCCTCAGGCCTGGACCGCGCTCTGGCGCTTCCTCGATATGGTCCCGTCGGCGAGCCCGTAGACTAGGGCGGCGGGAATCCGGGAGGTTAGCTCAGCGGTAGAGCGCCTGTTTTACACGCAGGTGGTCGGGGGTTCGATCCCCTCACCTCCCACCAGCACCGATCCCGCCCGGGCCAGCATGCGAGCACCTCGGAGAGATCTCGCGAAACTCGTGGCGGCGGCCGGCCGTAGGAGCGAAGGAGTGAGCACCCGACCGTCGCTCCCAGAAGGAGGTCCCGATGAAGCGCGCTGCGATCCTGGGACTGGCCGTGTGTCTGCTGGCGCCGCGGACCTCCGCCGCGCAGGAAGGGCTCGCCGAATTTCGACGGATCGAAAAGGATCGCGCGGAGGCCCTCCGGCTCGGCGACCTCGACGCGGCCGACCGGCTCTATGCCGACGATTTCGTGGGGGTGTCGCGAACGGGACAGGTCGTGCGGAAGGCGGAGCTTCTCCAAAACCTGCGCGCACGAGGTGTCAACGACGTGACCTTCACGATGGAAGAGCTCGAGGTGCGATGGATCAACGATCTCGCCTTCGTCCTCGGCCATCACGTGGGAAGGGATGCGGACGGGAAGCTCGTCCGGGAGGGCCGCGTCCTCCACGTCTATGCCAAGCGCGACGGGCGGTGGCGGGTGGTGTCCGCCCAGGCCACTCCGATCGGTCGTTAGTCACCCGGCCCCTCTGGCGCGCGGCGAGGCCTATGTCCGAGGAGGCATGCCGGGAGCTAGAGTTCGGCGAGCGAAGGAGCGATGACCGAGATTCGTTTCGCCGAAGTGCCGCAGGACCTCGAGGTGGTGCGTGGTCTCTTCCGCGAATACGTCGACGGTTTGGGTGTGGACCTCTATTTTCAGGAACTCGACAGCGAGCTCGCAACGCTGCCGGGCAAATATCGGCCGCCCGCGGGGCGGCTCCTGCTCGCGTGGCGAGAGGGCCAGGCGGTCGGCTGCGTCGCCCTGCGCCCGATCGACCACGCGACGTGCGAGATGAAGCGCCTCTACGTGCGGCCGCAGGCGCGCGGCGAACAGCTCGGGAGGCGGCTCGCGGAACGGATCTGCCAGGAGGCGCGTGAGGCGGGGTACTCCCGAATCTGCCTGGACACGCTTCCCTCGATGGCGCCGGCGCAGAAGTTGTACCGGTCGCTCGGCTTCGTGCCGATCGAGCCCTACATCTTCAATCCCGTTCCCGGCACCCTTTTCCTGGCCCTCGATCTCTGAGAAGCTCGGCACTCACCATTCCCTCGCATCGCATGGACCAAAGGTCCAATGGACTCTCTAGACCAAAGGTCCAATGGACTCTCGGCTTCGCTTTTCATAACTTGTCGCCGTAAGAGTCGTACCTTCGATTGGCGCGCTCGCATCGACGACGAGGCGCCCGATGGCGGTGAGGAGAAAGACGATGCGTCTGACGGTCTGGCGGGCTCGGAATTCGGAGAGGCCGTTGCCGGTAGTCTCGGTCGCCCTGACCGAGGTGGCCCCGGGCATAGACACCGAGGCGGGAACCACGACCCTCCAGTTTCGCCTGATCGGAAACGCCCCGGCAGGCCTCGAAGCCCTTCGCGAGACGCGGCGCGCGATGATCCGGGAGGAGTGGACCCGCGGTCTCGAGGACGGCGAGCCGTCGCTCGCCGATGCCGTTTTCTCGCCCCATGGCGTCTTTTGGGACGTCCCGCTCGGAGAGCGCCAGCGCTGCCGCGAGAGAATTCAGACGCTCGTCGTGCGTGCGAATGGCCGGCTCGAGCAGGCGTCGGCGGTCCGAAGGATCTAAAGCGGCTCAATCGGCACGGAGGGCTTTCACCGGATCGATGCGGGTCGCCCGCAGGGCGGGGACGAAGCAGGCGGCCGCGGCGAAGGCGGCGAGTGAAAGCGCGGCGACGGCCAGGGTGGCAGGATCACCGGCCGCGACGCCGTAGAGAAGTCCCGAGATCAGCCGCACGAGCGCCAGCGCCGCGGCCGTCCCCGCGACGAGGCCCGCCGCCACCGGCACGAGCGACTGGCGAGCGATGAGCGCGAGGATGCGGCCGCGCGTGGA
>Ga0105092_10001576_pt1 | contig 12257 bp, 14 predicted proteins | sample PPLLak2March2015_FD_87021 | JGI IMG/M metagenome (GOLD analysis project Ga0105092, IMG submission 87021) | Freshwater sediment microbial communities from Prairie Pothole Lake near Jamestown, North Dakota, USA - PPLs Lake P7 Core (1) Depth... | ecosystem: Environmental > Aquatic > Freshwater >... | reverse complement strand
TCGGCGCATTCTGCTCGAGTACTACGTCGAAGCCGGGCGCGTTGCCGACCGCGGTCAATACCGCATTCTCGTACGCGCCGACGTCCGGCAAGTCACCCTGCGGCCGATTCGTGCCGTCGATGTCGACCTTGGGCGCATTCGTGCTGCGATACGTCAGCGCGGCATGGTCGAGGGCGGCGCTGACCAGCGCCAGGCGATAGTCCTCGGATCCGGGCGCCACGAACAGGCCAGTGAGAGACGTGAGTTTCAGGTTCGACGCGGCGTCGATGAAATTCCCACTCCCCTCGTCGACGATCGTGTACGACAAGCTAGACGCAACCACGAGGTTGTTGAAGATCGTGTTCGCGGTCGAGCCGTTCGACATGCGGATACCGGTGATGCGTGGTTCGTGGATGGTATTGTTGACCACGATGTTGTTGTTGCTCGGCTTACCGCAGTTGGGCTGATCCGCCAGGTGGATGCCGCCCGCGCCTGCCGACAAGCCGTTCTCGTAGATCAGGTTGTTGCGGATAGTCGAGCTCTGAACCGAGATCAGGCTGAAGCCCTTCCAGTTGTTGTGGTGCACGGTGTTGTTTTCGATCAGCGCACCCGAGATGATGCCGTCGCCTCCGACCCAGCAATCGCCGTTGAGCTGAACGCCGTTCTTGTTGTTATCGAAGCATTCATTGCCGCGGACGATCGGGTTGTCGGCGGCACTGGTGCTATTGCTTATGTAGATGCCGTGTTCCTGCACGGAACCCGACGCGGAGTTCCCCGAAATCTCGATCGACGGCGTGTATCCGGTCAGAATACCCGTGAGTCCGCTTCGCCGAACGGTGTTGTTGCGGATCTTGATCCCGGTCGCCGTCACGGCGCGAATCCCGACGCGGGGCGCGTCTTCGACGATGAAACCTTCCACCGTTACGTAGTTCCCGCCTTCAATGTTGATGTTGTCGGGTGTTGTGACATTCCGTGCGTTGACGAGCACGTTACTGCCGTTGGCGCGAAACGTGATCGGAGCCGCGGCGGTGCCGTCGGCGGTAATTTGCATTCCAACGTAGGTTCCGTCCGCAACCAGGACGACATCACCAGCGCGCGCGGTATTGGCCGCCTTTTGTAGTGTTCGCCACGGTTGGGTCGAGGAACCCGCATTCGCGTCGTTTCCATTGGAGCCGACGTAGTAGGTCGTCGCGTGCACGGCCGCGGCCGTGAAACACATAAAGGATGGAATGAGTAGCCCGAGCAGTCTCTGACCGAGGGGGTTGCGCATGGCTCACCTCCGGGTGTCGGTTGGTAACGGACGAACAGGTCGTGACAGAGGGCGTTTAAGGGGGCGCGGAGAAATGACGAGCGGTCAGCGCTCGTCGGTAAGTTGGACGTATGAAGTATGTGGAGGTGGCCCGGTGAGAGCGTGTTACCGCGCTAACGCGGCTGAGAAACTACGTCGCAACGGACCGATGCGGCTCGCTGGGTTGCTCGGCAAGTTTGCCGAGAGCGTCGGAATCGTGGATGCAGATGTTATTCGCATGAAATACAAGAACGCCCTCGCGTTTGAGGCGACTCAAATGCGTGCTCACGACTTCGCGGCGGGCACCGATTAGATTCGCGATTTCCTGCTGCGTGAGCGAGACATCGATGCTCGCTCCGCACGATTGTGGCTTCGGGAACTCCACGGCGAAACGGAGCAACACCCTGGCCAGGCGCGCGAGCACGCTTCGAAACGCCAGGTCTTCGTAACGTGCCACGACTTCGACCGACCGCTCGCCGATGAGCTTGACCAGTCGCGAACATACTCCGGCTTGCGTGATGAGCTTGTCGAAATCGCCCCGCGGAACATACGCGACGAGCGACGCCTGCATGGCCGTCGCTTTCAAGTCGGTGGTCTGGTTGCCGACTTCATTCAAGAGGCCGAAGGGTTCACCCTGCTTGATGATCAGAAGGAGAAGTTCCTTGCCGCCGGCATCGTCGACGCTGCTGAGCTTGACACGACCCTTCAGGAGGAAATACATCCGCTGCAAGTGCTCGTCGCGGCTGCCGCTGATGACGTAGATGACTTCGCCGCGCTTGAACTCGCGCAGTTGAACGAGTCGGGTGAACTGGTTCAGCGCCTCGCGGTCGACGGACTTGAGCAAGTCGATGTGACGCAGGTGCCAAAGGCCGTAGTCTGCGAGCAGATGAGGAGCGGGAAGGGTTCCGCGTCTTTCTTCCACGTCAGACTCCCAGCGTTGTGAGTATGCCTTCGCGCAGGGACTCCCACAGGAACTTGATGAGTTGTACCTCGGGCGGACGCTCACGGAGAATTGTGACGACCTGCGCAGGCTTGCGCTTGGGTGGGTTCGCGTCTTTGAGCTGGGTCTTGCCGGCATAAAACGACTGAAAGCGCGCGGCCACACCGCGGTCCAGGGTGACCTTATCCAGCATCTCGACCTCGAGATCCCGATACAAAACCAGTATGCGCCCGCTGGCAACGTCGCCGGTCGCCTTGAAATCGAACCAAGTCGAATCGACCACGCCACTCTTGATTCGTATTCCTTCCAGGTTCACCAGGAGTTCGTTCAACGGTTCGGCGCTCATGCGCGAGACGGTGCCGCGGTACGTCATGCTCAACGTCGGCGACAAGAGGTCATACCCGAACGTCGCATCCAGTTGCCCGGCGCCCGCGATTCGCGTGCGCAGATCGATGGTGCACGGGGTCGAGGGTGTCATGCGCGTGGAATCGTTCGTCACGTTGTAGACGGTGGCCCATAGGTCGGTGAATCGGATGGTTCCGGGCCTACCTCCGTCCTTGGCTTTTTCGGAATAGGCGATCTCGGAGTTCGTCAATCGGATGACGTCGACACGAATGAGCCGGGCGATCGATTGAAACGACACGTGCGGCAGCCTCGCGGGTCTCACGGGCGGCTTGGGTCCCGCCGTGCGATCCAAATAAACGTCCATCCGGGTACCGTCGATGGTAACGGAATCGGCAACGATCCTTCCCCTCAACAACGCCCAGCGACGAACACCATGCACACGAAGGGACGCCGCGGTGATCTCGTGGCGAGTGCGCGGTGGCGTTCCTGCTTGCGTCCTTTGCGCAACCAAGAGTGTGTCGGGCAGGCACTCCAGATCCTCCGCGACAAACGACCCGCGCAGCAGGCTGAAGTTCGATGAACCGATCCCGACTCGGTTCACGCCGTTCCCCGCGGCGATTGCGGTTGAGAGCTTTTTCTCGATGAACCCGGCGCTTGTGAAATGACGTGTCACTGCACCGGCCAACAACACGACCGCGAACACTGCAACGAGCCCGGCGATCCACCAGCGCCTCACTGCGCGACCTGCTCGGGATGTCGATCGCCGACTCCATAATTCTTCGACGCCATGCGCGACTCCTTTCCTGTGCGACTCACGAAGCTCGCCCAGCTTGCGGATCCTCTCTGAATCAGCGCGTCCGATCAGTCTAGAACATTTGACCGCCACGTCGCCAGCAGTTCAAGGAACTAGCTCCCTTTTCACTCTTCCGGTGGATTCTATCCGTTTACTGCTTCCGGTACTCTGCCGCATGGCCAACGTACACCCATCCATGTTGTCCCAACGCACCCGGCGCCACACTGCTCGGCGCGGAGAGACCATCACCTAGTCGAATCAAACCGGCATGGAGGTACACCACGTATGAGGAGAAATCCCGATGACGAAGACACCTGCCACACGTGCCGAATCGATGCCAATGTTTGAAGTCGTGGACCAGTACGATTCCTTCTTCAGACTGGGACTCACCGACCAGGAGAAAAACGATCTGATTCAGCATTTGCTCGGGCCCATAGACCCCTGCTCTAACGTCGCCCACGAGAAACCAGGTACCGCCCGCGGGATTAGTTGCACACCTCCAACCAGTGGTAGTCAAACCGGCGGAGGTGCGCGACGTCAGGCTGAAGAGGCTATTGAGGACCCGAGGATCTGTCTGCTCATCAAGCAACTGGATCTGCGGTACAACGGGGTTTGAGGAGGCTGTTGCTGCATGGACCAAAAGCTCGGAACGAAACCCACATCCAAGACGCTGAAAGACTTCGGCCTTTGGCACCTGCGGCACGTCGACCTGCTCAAGTCCGTAGACCGCGAGGCTCTGAACAAGTTCATGCGACTCTTTCAACTGCGCGAATTCAAGCGCGGCGAAACCATCTACGTCATCAGCGGAAGGCGTGATGAGCACTTGCAGCGGATGTATTTCGTCATCAAGGGTCGCGTCAAGATCAGTAGTGTTGACGATGCCAGCGGAAAGGAGCTTCTTTTGCTACTCATCAAGCCAGGTGAGCCGTTCGGCCTCTTGAATAGTGTCGGCAACGAGACGACCGAGCTGCACGCAACGGCTTTGCAGGCATCGCTCGTCGGATATGTCGCGCGGGACGACTTCGACAAGCTCATCAAGCACGCCGGCGCATGTTCGCGACTGGTTAAGCTCATCGGCGAGCGGTCGGTCGAAGTCGTGGCGCGCTTTGAGGACCTGGCGTTTCGAAGCGTGCCCGTGCGGCTGGCCCGGGTATTGGTCCACCTGGCTCAGGAATTCCCCGAGCAACGAAAGTGTGGTATAGGTATCGACGTTCCCCTGACGCGGCAAGAAATCGCCAACCTCATCGGTGCCCGCCGCGAGGTCGTGAGCACACACTTGAGTCGCTTCAAACGCGAGGGCATCGTCGCGTTCCATAAGGGACGCATCTGCATCCACGACCACGATGCACTGGCTAAACTCACGGAGTGACGACACCTGGCTCCGCCTGGTGTTACCGTGCTAACAGGCAACCCCCCGGCAATCCCTTAACAAACCTGTTGACGGCCGCAAGGTGCTTCGTCTAGTGTTGTTATGTTAACATAACCAGTGAAGCCTGCCGTGACTCGGGTTATTACATTCGGCTCGTCTCCATTGCGGCCAACGTCGGTACCCGTTTTCGGCAGCGGCTTTTCATCTAGGAGCCACTTTGCCGGGAAAAATTCGGGTCTTGTTGATCGAAGACAACCGCTTCTTGCGGGAAGGCATTACCGACATTCTCCGCAGTCACGGTGATTTCGTCGTCGACGCGCGCGCCGACGGCGACGGTTCGACCGGACAACTCGAGGTTTCGCGCCCGCCCGACGTCGTCCTCTTGGACCTCGGCCTGGAAAAAGAGAACAGCTTGAAGTTGATGACGGTTCTTAGGGACCGTTTTCCGGAGTCGAGGGTCATCGCGATGGACATCCTCCCCGAGCAGGACGACATTGTCCAGTTCGTGAAAGCCGGAGGCTGCGGCTTCATCTTGAAGAACGCCCCAGTGGACGATTATGTGAAGACCATCCGAGCCGTCGCCGGGGGGGCCACGATACTCCCCGCCGTGCTGACGAAATCGCTCTTCACGCAGATCGTCGAATCGGTGCTCAAGAGCGGAAACAGCGTTCCCGACCACGCGATCCAACTAACCAAGCGTGAACGAGAGATCGTCGACCTGATTTCCCAGGGCATGAGCAACAAGGAAATCGCCCAGCAACTCCACATCGCGACCTTCACCGTGAAGAGCCACGTCCACAATGTCCTCGAAAAGTTGGAGCTCAGTACGCGCCTGCAGATTGCCGCCTTCGTTCGCAACGAACAACGCGAATAGCCCGGGTCACTCGAACAACCATCCGAGGGTCTAGCTCCCTTTTCGCCCTTCCGGTCGATTCACCTCTCTCGGTACCTCCGGTAGCCTGTCGAACCAATGACAGGATACCAACTCTAATTCTCCCGACACGCCCAGTGGAACTTCTGCCTGGCGTACTGGGACCCAGGAGGACTCTGATGAATCGACGAACAAGTTACTTTGCAGCGTGGCCACTGGCCGCGTTGCTGGCTGTTGCCCTTGTCGGATGTTCCGATGATGACCCCGTTGCGCCGCCGCCGGACACGGTTGCACCGACGATCAGTTCCACCAACCCCTCCGACGGTGCCACGGGAGTGGCAGTCATCACGGCATCGTTCAGTGAGGCGATGAACGCTTCGACGATCTCGACCGCCACCTTTGCGGTGAGCGGACCGGGTGTGACTCCTGTGGTTGGGGCCGTCTCCTACGACGCCTCCACCTATATTGCGAGATTCATGCCCACTAGCGCGCTCACGGCCAACACGACATATACAGCGACGGTCACGACCGGGACCAAGGATGTCGCCGGCAACGCAATGGCGAGTAACCGCGTATGGACCTTCACGACCGCGGCATCGCCCAGCAATCAGGCGTCAGTGCCGCTCGGCGGCGCGGGTGCTTTCGTGATTCTGGCCGGCTCGACGGTTACCAACTCGGGTGCCACCGCACTGACGGGAGACCTGGGCGTGAGCCCGGGAACCGCTGTCACGGGCTTCCCGCCGGGTACCATGACGGGCACGCAGCACGCCGGTAATGCAACGTCAGCGGCCGCCATGACGGATCTCACCACGGCGTACAACGACGCCGCAGGACGAACGCAGTCACCAGTCACGATGGCCGGGAATCTCGGGGGCCTGACCTTGCCTCCGGGCCTTTACAAATCCACGTCGTCGCTCTCGATTTCGTCGGGCGATCTCACGCTCGACGCCCAAGGCGACGCGAATGCCGTCTTCATTTTTCAGATGGCATCGACACTTACCACGACATCTGGTCGCAAAGTGATCCTGAGCGGTGGCGCCAAGTCTACGAACGTATATTGGCAGGTCGGTAGCTCGGCAACGCTGGGGACGACGTCCGTATTCAAGGGCACCATTATGGCGGATCAGTCGATCACTCTGAATACAGGGGCGAATCTGAATGGCAGGGCGTTGGCACGAATCGGCGCGGTTACGCTGGCTGGCAATGCCGTCGTAATGCCAACGCCGTAGTTTCGAAGTAGTGGCGAAGGATTCGCCGCGACATGAGCACGTCGCGCACCTCCAACCGGTGAAGGTGGGATGACCGGCCATGAGGTGCGCGACGCCCGTTGGAGGAGTGTCATGACGAAGAAAACGAAATTTTCGCTCGTTGCGGGGGACACAACCTTGCAGAGACAAGCGAGCAGAGCCAAGGGCCCGTTCGCCATGCAGCCCATGGGTAAGCGAAACGGATCCACGAGCAAGGCGAGCGAAAATGCGCTGGCGGCTTCCGAGCTCCGCTACCGGCGGCTCTTCGAATCCGCCAAGGACGGGATCCTCATCCTCGATGCGGAAACCGGACAGATCACCGACGCCAACCCGTATCTCGAGGACATGCTGGGCTATCTTCACGCCGAGCTATTGGGCAAGACGCTCTGGGAGATCGGCCCGTTCAAGGACGTCGTTGCCAGTCGCGAGGCCTTCTCGCAATTGCAGGCCAAGCCGTATGTTCGCTACGAGAACTTGCCGCTGGAAACAAAGAACCACGAGCCCAGGTACGTGGAGTTCGTCAGCAATGTTTACTTGGTCGATGACGCGAAAGTGATTCAATGCAACATCCGAGACATCACGGAACGCAAATCCGCCGACGACCGCAGGCGGAAAGCCAATCAGGAACTCTCTTCGTTGGTGGCCAAGTTGCGGACACGCGGAGACAGGCTCCGTGACGAAGCCAATCACGATCCGCTAACCGGACTATTCAACCGACGTTACCTCGACGACAGCCTGCCGCGCGAATTGAGCCGGTCGCAGCGCCGCGGCACCTCCTTGTGCGTCGCGATCCTAGACATCGATCATTTCAAGAGATTCAACGACACGTTTGGGCACGACGCCGGCGATTTGGTGCTGCGCGAGTGCGCGCTCGTTCTATCCAAGAACCTGCGCAGGAGCGACATTGCGTGCCGATTGGGCGGCGAGGAGTTTGCGCTCGTACTGCCCGATTCGTCCCTGGAGGATACCCGACAGCGGGTGGAACAGATCTGTGCGGTCATCAAGCAAGTGGCGACTTGGCACGATGGGCAATTGCTCGGGACGATGACCTTGTCGGCCGGCATTGCGGGGTCGCCCGAACACGCTTCCACCGCTCGTGAATTGTTGCGGGCGGCGGACCTCGCTCTCTACACCGCCAAACAGACCGGCCGGGAACGGGTCATTCTGTGTGAGCTGAAAAGATGAATCGACCCGTCCGGCGACCATAGTCAGCCGCCGCCCGACCCAGGAAGGCACGTCGTGAACCTCAGTACCCACTATTACGTTCTCTCCCTCAGCGAACGCACGAACCGGCTATACGAGGCCTTTCGTGAAAGCTTGATTGATATCGAGAACACGTGGTTTCCGTTCGAGTCTTCGAAGGGCCCGTTGGAGCCGGCACTCAACGATGCTCAGCTGCGAACGCTCCTGCAGACCGTCGACCACCACTTCGCTCATTACTACGAGCAAGATCCTCTCGGGATGGTCCTGTTCGGCACACAAAGAAACCAGGACGCCTTCGCATCGGTGACGGCGTATCCAGGCATGATCATCGGCCGGGTCAACGGCGACGATTCCACCACGTCTTTGCACGATTTGGGAAACATGGCTTGGCCCATCGTCAAGGGGGTCATGGCCGGCGCGGGCCAGAAGGTGGAACGAGAGCTGGAAGCGGCTAACGTCGCCCACAACATTGCCTTCGGGATTGACGCGGTCGTCGAATCAATCGACTCCGGAGTCGGCACGACGTTGCTGGTCGAAGACGGGTACGTGGTGGAGCCCGAGGTAAGCCGGTCGCTTGTCGACGATTGCGACAACGTCGTCGATGTGGTCGTCGATAAGGTGTTGGCCCTGCGCGGAAACGTCATTTTTGCGGAGGATGGCTCACTCGGCAAGTTTCGACGCATCGCCTTGATCCTGCGGGCTTGAGGGATCGCGACCTGGCTCCTACGCCGGCCCAGCCGCCGTCCTCGCCCAGTCAACCCCTAGGGACTAGCTCCTATTTCATCCTCGCGATCGATTCACACGGGTTCGGGATCTTCCGTATCCTGTTGATCGTTCGAACATACCAATCTAACGCATAGGAGCCACATGCTTGGTCGTGCACTCGTATTCTTCATGTTCGCAGTCATGGCCGCGTCACTCGCGTTTGGGGGTCTCAGCGGATTGGCCGCGACAACCGCCAAGATTCTGTGCGTCGTGTTCCTGTCTCTTTCTGCCATCAGCCTTTTGATGAGAGCAATGCGCGGCACACCACGGGTGCGACCTCGCTAGGAAGGGCCAAACATGCTGGCCGTTGCCGAAATTCAATCAAGCAGTGCGCAAAGTAAGAACGCGCGGACTACACAGGACGATATCCGCGACGAAATCGCGTGCGCGTCGCTGCGACAAATTCACCTATTTTGCGCGCTCCCGCAGGCGGAGCTTCGTCACTTGGCCGCGTCTGTGCGTCTCAAGAAAGTGGAAAGCCGAGCGACGTTGGTCGCGGTTGGAGATGCACCGGAGTATTTTCACTTTCTGGTACAAGGAGCTGGAAAAGTCTCGCGCCTCGAGGTCAGCGGCAAAGAATCCTTACGCTTCTTGGTCAAGCCGGGTGACATCTTCGGCGCGCCCGGCTTCGGACCGCAAACGATTGACGACACAACGATGTTCGTTGCACTCAAGCCGAGCACCGTCGGCCGGGTACTCGCGAAGGATGTCGAGAGCGTTCTCGGCGATACGAAGTATCTGACGGCACTCGGGCTGATCGTATCGCAGCGTTTTCGTGAGGTCGAAGAGCGGCTGGATGATATGACAATGGGAACGGTGCCGTGTCGGACCGCCCGCGTTTTGTTGCGATTGTGCGAGGAGTTCCCAAGGGCCATGCATTGTGGTGCGAAGGTGGACGTATTGCTGACGCAGCAAGATCTCGCGGGTATCGTCGGGGCCACGCGGGAGATCGTCAATATCACGCTCGGGACATTTCGCCGCGACAAATGGCTCGGCGTCCATAACCGCTACATGTGCATCCATCAGCGCGATGGGTTGTCCGACCTGGCGATATGCTGATTCGAACAATCTCTGTGAATTGGACGACACCGCGTTCGGAGACTGAGGCATAAACTGAGATTGTGACGGAGGACTGGTAGAAATGACTATGCTCGAAATAATCGTCGGTATTATGGCACTTGCGCTCTTGATCGGAGTGGTTGTGCTGGCGCGCCTCGCCCTCCGTATTGGGCGGGCTGCGGACGAAGTGGGACTTGCGGCCCGCCGGGTCGCGGAGCTCGCCCCTGCCGCTCGCGGGCTGATCGAAAGCGCCCAGTCGGAGTTGCAGGCCTTGCGATCGCTCACGGGTTCTACAGCACAGGTCGTAGATCACGTTCGGGCGGTAACGGGGCAAGCGAGTGCCATTGCCACTCAGATCATGCGAGGTTTTGAAGTCACCAATCGCTACCGCGCCATTTTCGCGGGGGCTCGAGCCGGCTTCGACGTGCTTCGCCGGTTTCGGAGCGGCAATGGTTCCCTCGCATCCCGGTCTGTACAAGAGGAAGAGTTCGATAACATTTAAAGGTGTACCCAAGAGGGTGCCAAGAAGGAAGGTTCATCATGAACAACGAAACTAACCCAAAGGGCTCGGCGATGGCCGCGTTCTTGATCGGTGCACTCGCCGGCGGAATCACTGCGTTGCTTTTTGCGCCGCAAACCGGCGCGCAGATGCGCGGTCGACTGAAGCGCGGTGCGCACGACCTTCGTGACAGGGGTAAACACCTCGCCCACGAGGTCGGGGAGACGGCCGGCGCGATGAAGGGCGCCGCGGCCGAGGCGAAAGGCGCGTACCGCGATGAGTTCGCAAAGCAGCGCCAAAGCCGCGCGGCTTCGGGCCAGGACACGAAGCTCTACGGCGAGACCGAGACGGGGGATCCCAGACCACGAACCAGCGTGTAGTCCTAACTAGAGAAATTGCGAAGACGGGTCGTGCCACTCGTGAGGCACCGGATCACGCAGCACGGCTCGTCTTCTGTCTTGTAAAAGAGGAGCAAGAGTCATGAGGATGATTGGAATCATACTTATCATCGCCGGAATCGCGGGCCTCATTTGGGGCGGATTCACCTACGTCAAGGATCGAGACTCCGTCGACCTCGGGGTAGTCGAGATCGTCACGGAAGAAAAGGAGCGGGTATCGATTCCGCCCATCGCCGGTTTGGTTTCTCTCGTTGTGGGCGGCGTGCTCGTCGGGATGTCCTCGCGCAAGAATTCAGCTTGAACAACTGGAGCCTGACGATTCCCCGATTGGCCCAACGATTAGGCGCGTCTGGCGCGCTGGCAATCCTTTCGTCGCTGGCCGAAGGAACTAAGTCCCTTTTCACCCTTTCGGCCGATTCACGCCCCGACCCGGTTCCCGTACGGTGTTCGGAGTGAACAACACCTATTGCTCGACACGGAAGGATACCGCTTTATGACTTCATCGCTACTGCACCGCATTCAGCTGAAACGCGCTTTCGACCTTACGTTCTCGATTGCAGGCCTCCTGGCTGTGCTGCCGCTCATGATCGTGATCGCCGCCGCCATATGGGCGAGCGATCGGGGCCCGGTGCTCTTTACACAGGAGCGAGTCGGGTGGCGTCGGCGCACATTCCGCATGCTCAAGTTCCGGACCATGGTCATGGACGCGGAGCACGCGACCGGCCCCATCTGGTCCTGGGACGGAGACCCGCGCGTTAGGCGGGTTGGCAGGATTCTTCGCGCGACGCACCTCGATGAGCTTCCCCAGTTGTGGAATGTATTGCGAGGAGAAATGAGTTTCGTGGGGCCGCGTCCCGAGCGCGCTGTCTTCGTCGAACAACTCGAGCAGGTGATTCCGGGATACACCCATCGTCTCGCAATTCGCCCCGGGATCACCGGCTTGAGCCAACTGCGCAACGGTTACGACGAGTCGCTGCGCACGGTGCAGCGAAAGATACGCTACGACCTCTTGTACGTCCGCAGGGGGTGCACGCTTCTAGACGCAATGATCGTTCTGGATACGATCCTGCTGGCATTCGGGCTGTCCGGTGGATTGGCGCTGCGCAAGGTTGCCGTCAACGCAACCCCACGCCGCCGGACTTCCTCGGCGGGAAGATCTCTCAGGTTCGACCATGCTGAGCTGCGTTGACCATCACGGGTGTGGATGCTGCGCACACGAAGCGAGGACGCCGTGACGGAGTGGCCTGGCTCTTCGGGGAACTAGCTCCCTTTTCACCCCTTCGGTCGATTCAATCCCGTCCTTGATATTGCGTAAGCTCCAACTGATGGAAAGTTCCGTGCCGACAGCCGGGCCGGCGATTCGTCGGCTGCGGTACGTCAGGACCGTGCGCCATCCAAATGGAGCAAAAAAATGAACGACACAAGCGATCAGTTTCTGCCAGTTCTGCCAGAAGTTGGCAATACACGTGGCAACGGAAGGCGCGAAGTAAAACTCAGCACG
>Ga0105092_10001575_pt1 | contig 12260 bp, 11 predicted proteins | sample PPLLak2March2015_FD_87021 | JGI IMG/M metagenome (GOLD analysis project Ga0105092, IMG submission 87021) | Freshwater sediment microbial communities from Prairie Pothole Lake near Jamestown, North Dakota, USA - PPLs Lake P7 Core (1) Depth... | ecosystem: Environmental > Aquatic > Freshwater >... | reverse complement strand
CGCTTTGCCCCTCGAGGAAAACGATCGCTCACCACTCACTCGGAGTCCGACTCGATCCGACTCCGGGAGTGTCTGCATCTGTTGAAGGACGAATCGCTTGCAGAACAGAACAAATCAACCCTGTCTCGGCTGGACCCTGCTGATGCAGGGATAGCGGCGGCAGGTTTGCCCGGGTTCAATGAGGCCTTTGGTAAAATAGACGGGGGAGGACGGGGGGGAAGACGGAGGAAAAGGCTTAGGAATGTCGATCGGCCGTGACCATCCGCTGAGGAAGCTTTTCGGCGAGCTGGTCGCCAGGCGTTTTTATCGCGAGGCTGGCGTTCCCGAACCACGCATCGTCGAGTACGTAGCCGCCCTGCTCACCGACTTCACCCATGTCGACAGCCTCTACCGAATACGGAACGCCCGCGGTCAAAGGCTCGAAGAGGTGGCCGAAATGCTGATCGAGTCGGATCCCCGCCTGGAAGCGGCGTCCTTCGATCGGGAGCGCGCCGTGCGTAAGCACATCGGCGACTACACTCTGTTCTTGACCGGAATGTTTCCCGAGTATGTCGCCTCTTTGTCCCTGCGTCAGCTGCGGCTCGATGCGTTTATTGATTACCTTAAGGCGGGAAAAGAATCCTACCGGATCGTGTCCGCTTTCGATCAGTTCGAGTACCGCACTGAAGCGCCGCTTTTCCGGCAACTCGCCGACTCGTTCGAGTCCTGCGTGTTCGGTTTGAACCTCGTGAAGAGAGACCTGGAGGCCTTGGCCCAGGAGGCGTATTCCCGCTGGCGAAATTCGCTGCAGTAGAGAGCGGAGCCGCGCACGACGCCGCCCGCTTCGCTTCGAGTCCTGGCGCGGCTCTGTTGCTGGCTGCGGCCCCTCCGCTACTTCGTCCGCCGGTAGTTGGCTTCCATGAACTTCACCCAGTTCCCGTCGTCGGTCAGGATCTGCGACGTCAGCACCCGGTGGTCGTCACTTTTGATCTCCATGATGTCCTGGTACTTGGCGATCTTCCCGTCGCCCGTCATACTCGGACCCTCGGTATCGAGTCTCAGAACCTTTCCGGTCGAATCCAGCGCTCCTTCATAGACAAACATGTTCGTCATCATCGACGCAACGAAAGTGCCGACGAACCGCTTTTTCTGCGGGTCATAACCGAGTGTCATCATGGTGGTCGCGTTCCCGCCGGGCGTCTCGCCCTGTCCCTCGGCGATTATCCAGATCCCACCGAGTGATCGAACGGTCTCGGTCCAGGTGACTTTCTCGGAGGGCTTTCCCGGCTCCATCATGGCTTCGCATTCGGACGTCCAGGTGCCGGCCAGCTTCTGAAGCCACTGGTGTTCCGCCTGCGGCTCGACCTTCATACACATTTCTTGTTCTGTCTTGCTTGTTTCCATTCGTTAGTCTCCTTTGAAGAAGTCAGGAGTCAGAAGTCAGAAGTCAGAAGAAGAGAGTTGCGGCCTTCTGACTCCTGACTCCTGACTCCTGACTTCCGTATTTCCGTCGAACGGAGAGTGCCCGAGTCGACAGTCCTGAATAGATGTTTGAGAAGCTTGCCTTATTCTAGCGTTTCCTTAGAACAGGGTGTAGATGAACGGGAGCGCGGCCGCCGAGGTAAGAAAGATCAGCAGCCCGACCAGCAGCAGCGCAACGATGATGGGCAACATCCAGAACTTCTTGTTATGAGCCAGGAATTCCCAGAATTCACGCATGAAGCTGGTTTCCGAAGCTTCAGACTCAAACGCTGTCTGGGCATCCCGATTCTTGTCCATGGCGGCCTTAGTTTACTGCACAACCCGCAACCCACCAACCCGGGATCGTTTTAAAATTGCCGATAGTAACGCCGCAGGTTGCCGGGTGGCTTATGGTCTCGCCACAACCCCGGTCGCTCCGGCCGGCGAAGGGCCAGGTAATCCCGTCCTCTCAGTCGAAAGATGATCGCGATGGGAGTCAAGAAGAGGAAGTACAGTCCCGCCAGTGCCAGGTTAGAGATGACGAAAGCGATACCCGCCGCCGCCCCATTGACAAACCAGTAAAGAGGCCGGGCGAGAACGGGATGCATGATCCCCAGAACCCCGAGCAAGGTCGAAACGGCCAGCAGTGTTTCGAGTTGTTGGAGGCGCGCCCAATCAGGCCAGACGAAGCGACTCAGAGCGGCAACGACCACCAGGCCGAGACCCGTTCCCCGAAAAGAGCGACGGCTGAAACGCCGCAGATCCGAGGCTGATGGTTTCCAGTTGATCTCCTGCAAGGTGTTCAGCATGGTCGTCAATCAAGGGTAAAGGAAGCCTTGTAGACCTCGGTGTCCGCTTTCCCGGGGACCGTTCTTAGTTGGTCCTTTTCCACGAGAAAATCGCCCAGAACCAGGGCATCCATTTCGGTGTTCAGGAAGCAGTGATGGGCATCTGCCGGGGTGCAAACGATCGGTTCTCCTCGAATGTTGAAGCTGGTATTGACCAGAACAGGACACCCTGTGTCGGCGCAGAAGCGGGTGAGCAGGGCATGAAAGCGCCGGTTCCTGGCTGCGCTTACCGTCTGCAAACGTGCCGAATAGTCCAAGTGCGTCACCGCCGGAATGTCCGATCGGATCAGGTTCACTCGCCGGCGAAGGTCGGGGTCGGTCAGGAGTTGTTTCTCGGTGTCCCTCAGCTGCCGGCGATGGTCTTCGCGCACGGGCGCGACCAGGAGCATGTAAGGAGAAGGGCAGTCGATCTCGAAGTAATCCTGCGCTTTCTCCTCAAGTACCGCCGGGGCAAAAGGCCGGAACGACTCCCGGTATTTGATCTTCAGGTTCATCCTGCTCTGCATTTCCCCACACCGGGGATCGCCCAGGATACTGCGAGCGCCGAGGGCACGGGGGCCGAACTCGAGCCGATCTTGAAACCAGCCGACGATTTTGCCTTCGCACAGCAGGCGGCTCACCGTCGACAGCAGTTCCTCTTCCCGTTCGAAGCGTCGATGAGGGATTTTCCCGGCCTCCAGGAACATCGCTATCTCCCGGGAGGAAAAATCAGGCCCCAGGAGACTGCCTGCCTGGCTGTCCTCCTTTTCCGGCTTCCTTTTCTTTTCGAGTAGCTGGTGCCACACAAAAAGGGCGGCCCCCACGGAGGCGCCCGCATCGCCGGCAGCCGGCTGAATCCAGATGTTTTCGAACAGGCGGCTGCGCTGGAGTTTTCCGTTGGCAACGCAGTTCAGCGCCACGCCGCCCGCGAGACAAAGGTTCGCGCACCCGGTCAGGCGGCGTGCACAAGTGGCCATTCTCAGAAGGATCTCGTCGATCACGCTCTGGATCGAGGCGGCCAGATCCATGTGGAGCTGAGTCAGCGGGCTTTCCGGTTTCCGCGGTTCTTGCCCGAAGAGCCGGTGGAACTTCTTCGAGGTCATCGTTAGCCCGACCGCATAGTTGAAGTAGGAAGAATCAAGCCAAATCGACCCGTCCTCGTAGACCTGAACGATCTTGCTCAGAATCAGATCCCGGTACTTGGGCTCTCCGTAAGGAGCCAGGCCCATCAGCTTGTACTCGCCGGAATTGACCTTGAAGCCGCAAAAGTAGGTGAAGGCGGAGTAGAGCAGGCCGACCGAGTGTGGAAACCTCATTTCCTTGAGGATCTCGATCCGCTCTCCGCGGCCGACGCCGATGCTGGCGGTCGCCCATTCGCCTACCGCATCAACAGTCAGAATCGCCGCCTCTTCAAAAGGGGAGGGGAAGAAAGCGCTGGCTGCGTGGGATTCGTGGTGCTCCGTAAAGACGAGAGGTCCTCGATAGCCCGCGCCGATCCGGTCTCGCAAGGCCTTGCGCAGATAAAGCTTTTGTTTCAAATAGCGGGGTATCGCCTGGCTGAAGGAAGAAAAGCCGCGCGGTGCAAAGGCGAGGTAGGTTTCCAGGAGGCGATCAAACTTCTGGAGCGGTTTTTCATAGAAGACGACGTAGTCGAGTTTCCCGGCGTCGATACCGGCGGCCCGCAAGCAGTAATCGACGGCTTGGGTGGGGTAACCCGGGTCATGCTTTATCCTGCTGAAACGCTCTTCCTGGGCGGCAGCGATAATGCGGCCATCGTGAACGAGCGCCGCCGCGGAGTCGTGATAGAAGGCTGAGATCCCGAGTATGTACATCAGCTCTCTGAGGAACTCGGAATGTTAGTTTATTGGCCGGTGGATTGGCAATACGGAGAGGGCGAGCGCGAGTTGCTCAGCTCGCGGCGAGCGTGTTGAAAAAGGGCGGCGCGGGCTGATGGTTGGGGACGGGCCGCGACGGCCGCTTTCCCAGGTATCCTGTGCTACGATTGCTCCTCATGGCTGGGCGGGCGCGGCGTAGAAACCTGCTTTTTGTTCTCATCCTCTGCCTCGTCGGCGTCGGCCTCGGCCTCGGAGTCTGGCAGCTGTTTCTCAGGCCTCGCCTGAATTTCCCGCGTAGCGAAACGGATTACTACATGAACGATCCGGTGCTCGGGCACAAGCACCGCCCGCATGCTCGCAGGGTGTTTGCCTGGCCGGAGCACAAGACGGGCCAGATCGTCATGGCGACAAACAACCTCGGGATGAGGCAGGACGAGGATGTTGAAATCGCGAAAAAGGCGGGCACGTCGCGAATCCTTGTCATCGGCGATTCTCACCTGGATGGAGTCGTCTATAACCGTGAGTCGTTTGCCAACCTGCTCGGCACTTTCCTTAATCAGGAACGCCGTGCTTCGGCCTTCGAGGTTCTCAACACAGCGGCCGGCTACTATGGCCCCGACAACTACCTGGCCGCTCTCGATGCCTACCGCCAGCTCAGTCCAGACGCCCTGCTGGTCGGGATCTACACGGGAAACGATTTTCTCGATGCAACGCGCTTTTGCGAAAGCCAACTGCCGGACGGGCTGCAGCGGCCCTCGGGCTACAAATCCAGACTGCGCCAGGCAAACGAGCGCCATGCGGGTGCCGTTGCCCAACTGCTTAACCAGGCTTGCTATTTCGCGGTTTTCCCCAAAATGAAATCCTGCGCGGTCGGCCGGGTGGAAAGCCTGTTCAAGCAACTGTCGACGAGGTGCCGAAGCCGGGATATTGAACTGGTGGTCATCCTGATTCCAACGAAGTGGGATGTCGAACCTGAGACGCTCGGCTCGGACTTCTGGCAGACGGCGGGAGATCTGAAGCTGGACCGGGCAGCGCTCGCTGCGACCGGCTCGATGCGTGAGGACCTGGCGCGGCGGCTTGAAGCGGATGGCATCGCCGTCTGGGATCCGACGGTTGTCATGCGGGGGCAGGAGGCGGCCCTTTTCTGGGCTCGTGATTATCATTTGAATGACAAGGGGCATGCCCTGCTTGCCACCGAGTTCTTGAAGAAATACCAGGATCGTCTACACTAGCTCGCCATGAAGAGACTTCTCTCGGTCCTCGTGTTGCTCCTCTTTCTTCGGACCTCGCTCGCGGTCGATCCCCCGGCCTCCAAATACGATGTCGTGATCTACGGGGGAACATCGTCAGCCGTGATAGCGGCGGTTCAAGCCTCACGAATGCAGAAATCGGTGGTCATTGTCTGCCCGGACAAGCATCTGGGCGGGCTCAGTTCGAGTGGTTTGGGCTTTACCGATTCCGGGAATACTTCGGTCGTTGGCGGCCTGTCTCGGGAATTCTACCGGAGAGTATGGCAACACTATCGGCAGCCGCAGGCCTGGAGCTGGCAAAAAAAGGAGAAGTTCGGCAACCGCGGGCAGGGAACAGCAGCCATGGACGGCGAACGGAAAACAATGTGGGTCTTCGAGCCCCACGTGGCCGAGCAGATCTTTGAGAGCCTCATTGCCGAATACCGCATTCCGGTTCATCGAAACCAGTGGCTTGATCGTGAAAAAGGCCTGGAGAAGGCGGGCAGCAGGATTGTCTCAATCCGCATGCGAAGCGGTGAGACCTACACGGGTCAGGTGTTCATTGATGCGACTTACGAAGGCGATCTGATGGCCCTGGCCGGCGTCTCGTACGTCGTGGGACGAGAACCCAACAGCAAGTACGGGGAGACGTTGAACGGAGTGCAGACGGTCAATTCCACCAAGCACCAGTTCGTCGGTTCCATTGATCCTTACATCAAACCCGGCGACCCGGCGAGCGGCCTCCTCCCTCGCATCCAGCCAGGTCCGCCCGGCCAAGACGGCGAAGGCGACCCGCGCATCCAGGCTTACTGCTTTCGAATGTGTCTGACCGATGTTCCGGCAAACCGGATCCCGTTCGCCAAGCCGGACCGCTACGACGCGGGCCAATACGAGTTGCTCCTTCGGGTGCTCACGAGCGGCTGGCGCGAGGTTTTCAGGAAGTTCGACCGGATTCCGAATGGCAAAACCGACACCAACAATCATGGCCCATTCAGCACCGACAACATCGGAATGAACTATGACTACCCGGAAGCCAGCTACGAGCGCCGAGCGGAAATTGCGAAGGAGCACGAGATCTACCAGAAGGGCCTCATATACTTCCTGGCTAACGATCCGAGAGTTCCTTCCGACGTGTCGGGCAAGATGAAAACCTTCGGGCTGGCGAAGGACGAATTCCTGGATAACGGAAACTGGCCGTATCAGCTCTATATCCGGGAGGCGCGGCGGATGGTCAGTGATTTTGTCGTTACCGAGAATCACCTGCGCCGCAAGCTGCCGACCCCGAGGCCCGCAGGCATGGGTTCGTACAACATGGATAGCCACAACGTCCAAAGATACGTCGATTCAGGCGGGAACGCCCGCAATGAGGGAGACATCCAGGTAAACCCGGGAGGGCCGTATCCGATTGACTACCGTGCCTTGATACCGAGACGATCGGAATGCGAGAACCTGCTTGTCCCGGTTTGCGCCTCCACTTCTCATATCGCCTACGGGTCGATTCGAATGGAGCCGGTCTTCATGATCCTCGGGCAGTCGGCCGCCACTGCGGCCAGTCTGGCCATCGATGATCGTTGCCCCGTTCAGGAAGTTGATTACGGCAAGCTGAAAGCCCGCCTGCTGGCCGACGGGCAGATTCTGGAGCGGGAATAGGCGGACCGGGCGCACGACGAAGGTGTGTGAAAAATCGAATGTGTCGGCAACCGCGGGTCCCAGCTCCAGATCTTCGAACCCTAGACCCTATTCCAACCGCCGCATTCTGATGTCCCGGAGCGCCCCGGTGGTGCGCCAGGTGGCGATTCCGAGCGGCCGGGACAAGCTGACTTCAGGCCGGATCGAAATCTCCCGGCCCGCGAGGGGCTGGCTGACCACCTGTTTCCCGTCAATCCATGCATTGATCGCGTCATCCTTCACTTGGACGACGATCGTGTACCAGCGGCCGTCCACAAAATCCATGGCCCGCGTGGTCTCGTTCTCGGACGCATCCTGGCCGTCGATGCTTGAAAGACCGACGGTTGCGCCGCCCCACCCCCCGACGATCAACGAACAAAACGATTCTTTCACCGGAAAGGTCAGCCCGCAGAAGAAATCGTGGCCGTCTACTCGCATCGCTTGCAGACTGACCTCGAAGTTCGTTTTCGGAAAATCACCCCTCCACGTGACGCCGGTCAGGTCGTTACCCTGACCAAGGATCAAGGTGCCGTCTTTGACCTCCACCGTCCCCTGCCCGCCAAAATCCGTCTCACCCCAGTTCTGAAGAGATACCCCATCAAAAAGCCGCGTCCAGCCGGCTGGTACCGGCGGGTTGGGCGACGTCTGTGCAGTGGTAGGAGCCGCCTGATCCGCACACCCCGCCAGCACGACGAGCAGAGTTCCCACAATTTGCAGTCCGCAATCCGCAATTCGCAATTGATTACTTCCCTATGATGGCCCGCTCGTGAACATGGCGTCCAATTCGGCGGAATCGTTCGTTCTCCTCGGGGCTCAGCGGACCTTCCTCGAGAGCCGCCAGAGCCTCTTCCAGCTGCGATTCGTTGCTGGGACCTGCCATGCAGACGTTAAAGTCCGGATTACTCAACACAAATCGATAGCAGTCCCGGCCTCGAAGCGGCTTCTCACCGGGAGGCATCTCGCCGGCTTTGAGGAGGCCCCGCCATCGAGTCGCGGTGTAAGCGACGGTTCCCGGGCGCGTACCCGCCGGAAGGTGGGGGAATATGTCTCTCTCCGCGCCGGTGTGGGCGGCATTATAACGAATATGAAGGATCGAGAAGCGTGGGTCAGCCGCATACGTCACGAAACTCGGCCGCCTGTGAGCCGAGACGGCCAGCTGGCGGAACATTCCTTTTTCGCGCATCCGCTCAACCCGGTCCATTATCGAATCCTTGGGCGTCCGGTTAAAAAGCCCGAGCAGCAACACATCGGCATGATCCAGTCCAAGTGACCTGAGCGCCCTGCCGACGGACCGCTCAACCAGCCAGCCAAACCTCGCGTACGTTTGAACGACCACAACCAGCTCATCTCGGCGGCCTCCGCGGACCAGCTCCCGAATCGCATCCCGCATTCCGCCGGTGCGCCGCGTCCCGTGGTACCAGTAGTTGATGCCCCTGCTGAACGCTTTGAGCAGGGCGTCCTTTCCGACGCCGTATCCACCGGCCAGGCCGAGGGGCGATACCGAGAGGCCCGACCGTCCGAGCAGTACCCGTTCAGGAAATGCTTCCATAGAGACCCTCCGTCACGGTTCCTTATGTTATCCGTAAACCACCCAGCCGGAAAGCGTTCCCCGCGCGGGGGCCTATTCCCCGGCGGCGACCGTCGGCTGGGTGTACGACGAGATGAGCAAGAAGTAGCAGGCCGGGGCTTAGAAAGGACCTCAAGGACCCCAAGGACCTCAAGGACCAAGCGCCGGTTGTCCTTCAGGTCCTTCAGGCCTTGAGGTCTTTGAGGTCCTTGGGGTCCTTTTAGTTCTACCGCAAACTTCGCCGCCTTTCTTAACACGAAAAAAGCAATAAGCTATGCTTGTTTACACGTCTCTCAGCGGGGCGTTTTTTCGGGGAGATCGATGTCCGAGCTTATTGCCAATCGTTACAGAATTGATTCCACCCTCCAAGACAACAGAAGCGTCTATCAGGCCTTTGACCAGCAACTGAACAGGACCGTCGCCATCAAAATCTGGCCCTTCAGCCGGCCCGACGTTGCTCGAGCTGAGCAGTTCTTGCGGGAGGCCACCGCAGCCGCCCGGCTGACCCATCCGAACGTCGTTGCCGTATACGACGTGGGCGAGCACACACGTGGACGCAAAGCGGGCCGGTCGGTTCCATTCATGGTAATGGAACATGTTCCCGGCCATTCCCTCCGTCACTACCTCGCGGGGAACCTTCCGCTGCCGTCCGAGGATGGCTCTGATCCCTTCAGAAGAAAGCTCGACCTTCTGATCCACATCTGCCGCGGGGTTCACTACGGTCACGAGCAAGGCCTGGTCCACGGGACTCTCACTCCCGACAACATTGGCGTTTTGTCGGCGGTCGAGGTGAAGATCTTCAATTTCGGGATTGCTCCGGTGACCGGCGCCTCTCCCGTTCGCTATCTGTCACCCGAGCAGGTGGCAGGCGAGACCATTGATCGACGAAGCGATGTCTTCTGCCTGGGAGTCCTGCTTTGTGAAGTCTTCTTCGGAGTCCACCCCTTCCACGCTGAAACAGAAGAAGCAACCAGATCCCGAATCGCTGCGGGCGACCCATGGCCTGTTCGGGACCTGCTTCCCGCCTGGGCAGCCGGATTCGGTGAGATTTTAGCCCGTTCTCTGGCCCCCAAGCCCGATGATCGGTTTTCTGACTGCCGGACCCTTCAGACGGCATTGAAGAGAGTCGGGGACCAGGTGGCGAGCGAGAGTCCGCAGCCGGGGGACAGCCTGATCAGAATGGACGATCTCAGGAAACGCCAGGAATTCGAAACCCTGCTCAAGGAGGCGCAAGCCGCCCAAGCAGGCGGCGACGTCGAGCTGGCCAGCATTCTTGCCCTTCAGGCCTTTCAACTCGAACCTCGATCGTCCGACGCGCTGGAGCTGTTCGAACGGACCCGGTCGGCTCTCAGGGACAAGAGCCGGACGAAGGTTGCGGCCTCATCGGGGCCGAGTTCTCCGGAGGCGTCATTGACAGCTCACCTGACGGCCAGGCAGCTTGAAGCCGGTCAGAATGAATCAAGCTCCGGCCTGCCCGCGATCTCCGGCAACCCGGGTGAGGCGGAAGAATCGGCAGACAGCCTGACCGAGCCCTCAGGGTATGGCCGAGCGCACGTCCTTCTCGGTCTTCGAGTCTTACGAGCGTTTGCCCCGGTTCTCGGGCTGCTGCTTTTTGCCGGTGGTGTCTGGTTCATTACCGACAGGAACGACCGCGGTGCGACACCGGTGAAAGCCAGTCCCGTCGCCGCGCGCCCGGCCGCTGCCCCGGGGACCGTGTCTCTGGACATCCTGCCGTGGGCCAAGGTGGATTCCATCGTCAACCTGAAGGATGGCCGGGAACTGCCTTTCGAGGAGTTGGAGACCCCCTGCACGTTCTCGTTGCCCGCCGGCAGATACTCTGTAACCGTCTCACACCCCGAGTTTGGCTCGCGTCTTTTACGGCTGGAAGTGACGAGCGGTCGGGTGACCACGGTGCAGCACTCTCTGCTATCCGAACGAGAGTTAAACAAACTCTTTTCCGGAGGCTCGTAAGCCAGGAGTTTTGAAATGCCGAGGTTTGTATTTGCCGCAGTTTTGGTCCTGATTCTCGCCGTTGATACAGCTGTTGCCGAAAAGTGGTTTTCCCTCTATAACAAGGCTCTCTACGATCTGGAAGCCGGGCGTTGGCAGCCGGCCATCGCCAAGCTTCAAGAGGCCGTCAAACAGAACCCGAAATCGGGACAGTCAATGAGGGTGGAGGCGAACAGAACCGTTCGTTATTTCCCCTACTTTCTGCTTGGCAAAGCGCACTTTCACCTCAGGCAATACGAGGAGGCGTCGAAGTACTTCGCACAAGAAAGGCAGCACCTGCTTCCCGGCAAACTGACAAGTGAAATAGCCGGCTACCAGCAGGAGATCCGGACAAGGTCCGAGAGGAAGCGCCTGAACGACTTCAATCAGCTCGTGGCCGAAGCTGAATCGGCACGAAAGGCCGGTTCTCCCGGAAGTGCAGCCGAGCAGCTGCAAAAGGCTCAAAAGCTCGACGGAGCTGAGTTCGAGAGGCGAGGCCTGGGAAAAGCGCTGATCGACTTACGGGAGGCTGAGAGGAAGCAGCTCGCCGCTCAAGAAAAGCAGAAGACCGAAGCCGAATTTCAGAGCCTTGTGAACCAGGCTGCGGAGAAGGAAAAGCAGGGTTCTGTCGGCGAGGCGGCGGCCTTGCTTGAGCGGGCAGAGACACTGGCGTCGGCCCGCCCGGAGGTCACTGAGCTGAAGGCTCGAATCAAAGGCCGGGAAGACAGGTATCTGAGCCTGAACCAGGAAGCGGCCGTTGATGAACGAGAGGGACGCTTGGACGAGGCGCTCGCGAAGCTGAAAGAAGCGGCGCAGCTTCTTCCCGAGAGGGCCAAGGCGGACAAGATGGCTGAGGCGATAGAGGATCTCGCCCGTCGTGCGGAAATCGCTGGCCTTCTGAATGCGGGGACCCAGGCGATCGGGAGCCGAGACTACAGGCAAGCGACCGAGATCTATGACCGCGTCCTCGTTCTCGATAAGACAAATGCCACGGCGCACGAGCAAAAAGCCCGAGCACGGTCGCTCACCCTCGTCACACGAGCCTCCGAGCTTGCGCAGGAGCGCTCTTTTGCGGAAGCCTTGGACGCCTTCGAACTGGCCCTTGCCACCTACGCGAAACACGGCGAGCTCGTGTATGACGAGATGCGCCCGCATTTGAGGAACTTGGCTCCGCGGCGGGGCGGCCTCCTGGACGATTGGCTGGCCGTGATGCGGACCGCAGACCCGTCCAGGTCCGACAAGGAGCGTCTCGGAAGACAAGCCTCGGGGCGACGTCCAACGACCAGGGTGAGCCAGCCGGCACCGGAAGAAACCCCGGTTGATGCCTTGACGGCCCTCCAGGTCCATCCCGAGGAAGCCGTTCGAATTCTCGAAAGGCTGAGAGCTACCCGGAAAACGGGGAACGCGGAGCTGGAGAGTTGGACGGGTGTGGCTTACGCGCGGCTTAGCCTCCTGTCAACCGATGCAGCGCGGAAGGAGAGACTGCGCGAGACAGCGCAGCAGCATTTCCGGCTTGCCCGCCAGCTCAACCCGGGATACCGGCCCAATCCGCGCCTCGTTCCTCCGCAGATCATGAGACTCTTCGATTCCGCCGGTCAGGCGGAATGAGGCTTTTTGGATATCCCAGTGCCGTGACCGGTCTACAACTCCTTCACCCTGATTCTCTTAAACTCCAGCCAGCTGCCCGGCTGATGGGCCTGCAGTT
>Ga0105092_10001574_pt1 | contig 12260 bp, 9 predicted proteins | sample PPLLak2March2015_FD_87021 | JGI IMG/M metagenome (GOLD analysis project Ga0105092, IMG submission 87021) | Freshwater sediment microbial communities from Prairie Pothole Lake near Jamestown, North Dakota, USA - PPLs Lake P7 Core (1) Depth... | ecosystem: Environmental > Aquatic > Freshwater >... | reverse complement strand
CCGGTCGTGAACGCGCGGACGCTGACCATCGGCATCTCGCAATCCGGTGAGACCGCGGACACGGTCGCGGCCCTTTCCGAAGCGCGGCGACCGGGTTCGCCGATCGGCGCGATCGTCAACGTCCCCGGCCGCCAGATCGCCCGCATGGCCGACGCCGTCTACGCCACGCACGCCGGGCCGGAGATCGGCGTCGCCTCGACCAAGGCCTTCACGACGCAGCTCGCGGTTCTGTACCTGCTGGCGGCGAAGCTCCGGGCCTCGCGCGGCCTCGCGCCGGTTCTCTCGCCCGAGGAGAGGCGCGCCCTCGCCCACCTGCCCAAGGCCGTCGGCGACGCGCTCGCGATCGAGCCGCAGATCGAGGAGCTCGCCCGCCGCTACCAGCACGCGCGGGACTTTCTCTTCCTCGGCCGCGGCCTTCACTACCCCGTGGCCCTCGAAGGAGCCCTGAAGCTCAAGGAGATCTCCTACATTCACGCCGAGGGTTACCCGGCGGGGGAGATGAAGCACGGGCCGATCGCCCTCGTCGACGAGAACCTGCCGGTCTTCGTGCTCGCGCCGCACGACGCATGGCGCGAGAAGACGCTCTCGAACCTCCGCGAGGTCAAGTCGCGCGACGGCATCGCGATCGTTCTCGGGACCCGGCCGGACGAGGAGGCCGCGGCGATCGCCGACCACGTCATCGTCGTGCCCGAGACGATCCCGGAGCTCCAGCCCATCATCTCGGTGATTCCTCTTCAGCTCTTCGCGTACCACGTCGCCGTCCGCATCGGGTGCGACGTCGACCAGCCGCGCAATCTCGCCAAGTCGGTGACCGTCGAGTGACGCGGACGATATGATCCGCCGGTGTCCGACTCCGACTTCCTGACCCGGCTCAATCCCGAACAGCGCGAAGCCGTCCTCCACGAGAAGGGGCCGCTCCTCGTGCTCGCGGGCGCGGGCTCGGGCAAGACCCGCGTGATCACGCACCGCCTGGCCCGGCTCGTCCGATCCGGCGCGGACCCGCGAGGCATCGCGGCCGTGACGTTCACGAACAAGGCAGCGGGGGAGATGCGGGAGCGGGCGCAGGCGCTCGCGGGAACGGCCGCGCCGGGCTTCTTCGTGGGGACGTTCCACTCCTGGTGCCTGCGCTTCTTGCGCCGGCGGTACCGCGAGGCGAACCTGCCGCCGCGGTTCTCGATCGCCGACTCCTCCGACCAGCTCGGCCTCGTGAAGGAAGCCATGGAAGAGCTCGGCATCTCGGCCGACATGCTGCCGCCCAACTCCGTGCGGTCCCGCATCTCCCAGGCCAAGAACGCCCTCGTCTCGGCCGAGAGGTTCGCCGCCCAGCAGACGGACTTCGCCGGCGAGCGGATCGCGCAGGTCTACGCCCTCTACGAGAAGAAGCTCGCCGCATCAGGCGCCCTCGATTTCGACGACCTGATCGGCCGCTCGGTGCGACTCCTCTCTTCCAGCGCGCCGGTCGCCGCCGAGGAGCGCCGGCGGCTCCGGCATCTGCTGATCGACGAGTACCAGGATACGAACTCCTCGCAGGATGCGCTCGTCAAGCTCCTCGGTGCCGAATCCGAGTCCCTCTGCGCGGTCGGCGACGAGGATCAGTCCATCTATCGCTGGCGGGGCGCCGAGATCGAGCACATCCTCCGCTTCGAGGAGGACTTTCCCGGGGCGCGCGTCATCGCCCTCGAGGCGAACTACCGGTCGACCGCGCGGATCCTGGCCGCCGCCTCGGGCCTCGTCTCGCACAACCGCCGGCGGCGCGAGAAGCGGCTCCGGGCCGACCGCGGCGACGGCGCCTCGGTGCGCCTCTGGCGTTTCGAAGAGGACCGGACGGAGATCGAGGCCGTCGCCCGCGAAGTCGCGGGGCGCCCGCCGGGGGAAGTCGCGATCCTCTACCGGACCAACGCACAGTCTCGACCCTTCGAGGAGGAGATGGTCCGCCGGCGCATCCCCTACGTCGTCGTCGGCGGAATGAAGTTCTACGAGCGCGCCGAGGTCAAGGACGTGCTGGCGTACCTGCGGCTCGCGGCGCGGCCCGAGGACGATCTCGCGTTTCGCCGCGTCGTCAACGTGCCCGCGCGGGGCATCGGCGCGGCGACGCTCGACAAGCTCGCCGCGGTCGTCCGGGAGACCGGCAAGTCGTGGTGGGAAGTCTCCGCCGACCCGCAGGGCGTTCCGGACCGGGCGCGCACGGCGCTCGCTCGCTTTCGCGAGGTGATCCAGGACCTCCGTGGGAAGGCCGACACCTGGACGCCGTCGGCTCTCCTCGAGCATCTGCTCGCCGTGACCGGTTACGGCGCCCTCTACGAGGGCTCCGAGGATCGGGAGGACGTGGCTCGCCGCGAGAACATCCAGGAGCTCCTGTCCTCCGCCCGCGAGTTCGAGCGCCGCAACGCCGAGGGCGCGACCGTGGCGGAATATCTGGACACGGTCTCGCTCGCGACGAACGAAGACATCGCCGAGAGCGGAGGCGCGGTGACGCTGTCGACCCTTCACGCCGCGAAGGGGCTCGAGTTCCCGCAGGTCTTCGTCGTCGGCCTGGAGGAAGGGTTTCTGCCCCACGGCCAGTCGGCCGAGGACGAGGAAGAGCTCGAAGAAGAGCGGCGACTTCTCTACGTCGGGATGACGCGGGCGAAGGACTCGCTCACGCTCACTCTCGCGGACCGCCGGCTCGTCTACGGGCGAGTGGAGCCGAGACGCCCCTCGCGTTTCGTCGAGGAGATTCCGGCACAGGCGCTCGAGGAGCGCTTCTTCGGACGCCCGTCGTCCGCCGCCTTCTCGCCGAAGCGTACCTTCTTTCCGGCGGCCAACGTGGAAGACGAGAGCCAGGAAGCCGACGATCGCCCGCTCCGCCGCGGCCGCCGCGTCCGCCATCCGCGCTACGGCTTCGGCGTGATTCTGGGCGAAGAAGGCTCCGGCGAGGAGACCCGCCTGACCGTCTACTTCGACCGCGCCGGCAAGAAAAAGTTCGTCGCCCGCTACGCGGACCTGACGCCGGCCTGAGCCTTCGCCACGAGCGCGATCATCCGTCCGGAACGTTGCCCGTCGCGGCGGTAGCTCGCGAACTTCTCTCCTCCGCACTTCGTGCAGGCCGGATGCACCGCGATCGAAGCGCTCGGAACGCCCGCCTCCTCGAGCTGCGCGACGTTGACGCGCTTGAGATCGAGCCGGTGGGTGCCGCCGCAGCCCGAGCGGAGAAACTCGCCCGCGAACTGCGCGGCGACCTCGCCGCCGACCTCGTAGCAGCAGGGCCCGATGGCAGGACCGATCCAGGCGCGGAGCGTGGAAGGGGGAGCGCCGAGGCCTTCGAGAGCGCGGACGGCCTGCCTCGCGACGTTCTTCGCCGATCCGCGCCATCCGGCGTGGACGGCCCCGATCGCGGCAGGACCCGCCAGAAGAATCGGGACACAGTCCGCAGACTGAACGACGAGGGCCGTGCCGGGGAGCGCCGTCGCGAGCGCGTCGCAGCGACCGACGTTCGACGTGTCGCGTCCTCGCGCGAGCACCGCCACCGCGTCGGCGCCGTGGACCTGGTGCGCCCAGTGGATCGGCGCGCCGTCGAGGCCGAGCGCGCGCGAGAACCGCCGCGAGAGCCAGGCCGTCGGGGTCTCCTCGCTTTCGGGCGCGTGCCCGCGCCCCGAAAACGCGACGACGACGCCGGCGGGCGCCTCCGACGGCCGCATGACCGTCACGCCGTCGCGAACCTCCTCGAGCCACTCCATGAGGGCATTGTAGGGGAGTGCTTCCGTCACCCCGCGTGCTAAGATTCGTAAGTGTCGGCCATCGAAACGCCCAGTAAAATCAGGGTCTTTCCCGTCATCGGGCTCGAGGTCCACGCCCAGCTTTTGACCCGCTCCAAGATGTTCTGCGACTCCCCGGTGACCGTGGGGGCGCCTCCCAACTCCGCGACCTGTCCGGTGTGTCTCGGGTTCCCCGGGACGCTTCCCGTCCTCAACCGGCATGCCGTCACGCTGGGCTTGCGTCTGGCGACGGCCGCCGGGGCGACGATCCACCGCGAGTCCCAGTTCGCCCGCAAAAACTACTTCTATCCCGACCTGCCCAAGGGCTACCAGATCTCGCAGTACGACCGGCCGTTCTCGACCGGCGGCGCGATCACGATCGACACGCCCCAGGGCGAGAAGGCGATCCGCCTCGTGCGGATCCATCTCGAAGAGGACGCGGGCAAGCTCCTCCACGACACGCCGTTCCCGGACGTTCCTACGGACGTGTCGCTCGTGGACTGGAACCGGGCGGGGGTGCCGCTCGTCGAGATCGTCTCCGAGCCGGACCTCCGTTCGCCCGAGGAAGCGGCGTCCTATCTGACGGAACTGCGGCGCCTCGTGCGCTTCACGGGCGTCTGCGACGGCGACATGGAGAAGGGAAACCTCCGCTGCGACGCCAACGTCTCCGTGCGGGCGTCCGAGACAGCGCCGCTCTCGACACGGGTGGAGATTAAGAACGTCAACTCGATCCGCTTCGTCGCGAAGGCGATCGAGCACGAGATCGAGCGGCAGGCCGAAGCGCTCGCGCGCGGCGAGAAGATCGTCCAGGAGACGCGCCTTTGGGACGAGAAGGCCGGCCGGACCGTCTCGATGCGGGGCAAGGAAGAGGCGCATGACTACCGCTACTTTCCCGAGCCCGACCTCGGGCTGCTCGTCGTCGACGACGCCTGGCTCGCCGAGGCCACGGGAGACATGCCGGAGCTGCCTCGGACGCGGCGCGCGCGCTTCGTGAACGACTACGGGCTTTCGGTCGCGGATGCCGAAACGCTCGTTTCCGCCCGCGAGCTGGCGGACTACTTTGAACAGACCCTGAGAGTTCCTTCTACGGCCGTTCCCCCGAAGCTCGCGGCGAACTGGGTGACCGGCGAGGCCCTACGCCACATGAAGGAGCGAAAGATCTCGGCGGAGGAGGCCTCGACGTTCCCGATCTCGCCCTCCCGGCTGGCGGGCCTGCTCAAGCTCGTCGAGGCGGGAGCCATTTCCGCCGCCTCGGCCAAGGAGGTCTTCGCCGCGATGCTCGATTCGCCGGCGGAGGCCGAGGCCATCGTCGGCGAGAAGGGCCTCGGGGCGATGCGCGACACGGGTGCGCTCGAGGCGATCGTCTCGGAAATCGTCGCCGGCAACCCGTCCCAGGTCGCGCTCTACCGGTCCGGGAAGACTCAGACCTTCGGCTGGTTCGTCGGTCAGGCCATGAAGAAGACGGGCGGCCGGGCGGATCCGGCGGCTCTGCGGGAGGCGCTGACGCGGGCGCTGGAGTCGGCGCCGGCGGAGAAGCCGTGATCCAGCTCTTCAACGTCTCCAAGAAGTACGGAGCGTTCCGCGACGCCCTGCTCGACGTCTCTTTCCACGTCGCGTCGGGCGAGTTCGTCTTCCTCACCGGACCGTCGGGAGCGGGGAAATCGACGCTGCTGCGCCTCCTCTTCCTCGAGGAGCCGCCGACGTCCGGCCAGATCATCGTCAACGGCCGCAACATCGGCGTTCTGCCGCCCTCGCAGACGCCCTACCTGCGGCGCACGATGGGCGTCGTCTTCCAGGACTTCAAGCTCATCGCTCGAAAGACGGTTTTCGAGAACATCTCCTATGTCCAGAACGTGCTGGGGCTCCCGCGGGCCGAGCAGAAGCGGCGCGCGTACCACGTCCTCAAGCGCGTCGGCCTCCATCATCAGATGAACGCCTATCCCGACGAGCTCTCGGGAGGCGAGCAGCAGCGCGTCGCCATCGCCCGAGCCATCGTCAACGAGCCGACGCTGCTTCTCGCCGACGAGCCGACGGGCAATCTCGACCCCGTCCTGGCCGAGGAGATCATGCGGCTCTTCGTCGAGTTCAACATCCGCGGCACGACGGTCGTCGTGGCCACGCACGACCTCGAGCTGATCCGCCGCATGGGCAAGCGCACGCTCACGCTCGAGCGGGGCCGCCTCCACGACCCCGACCGTCCTCGCGAAGCGGCGCCGATCGTCCGGGAAGCGCCGTTCCTCCCGGTCTCGTGAGCCTCGCGACGCCTCGGAGCGCCTAGGGATGGTCAAGCCCCGCTACGTCGTCGGCGAGGCCTGGTCGATCGCGAAGACGAGCCCCCGCCAGACGGCCGCGGCGATCGTCCTGATCGCGATCGCGGTGTACGTGCCGGGCCTGCTGGCGCTCCTCGCCCGCAACCTCTCGCGCCTGTCGGTCGAAGACACCGGTGAGCCCGCGGCGGTCGTAATCACGCTCCAGCCGCAGGCCGACGCCCGGGCACTCGCCGGACGCCTGACTTCCGACATGCGCGTGAAGACGATCCGGATCGTCGGCAGCGACGCGGCCCTCGAGCGCTTCCGCCGGGCGTTTCCCGACATCGGAAGCGCCCTCGCGGGGCTCCCGGACGCGCCGTTTCCGCCGTCGGTCGAGATCGTCCTGAAGCCCGCCGCGGCGCCGGGAACGGCGGCGCAGATCGCCGGCGCGGCGCGGCTCTGGCCCGGGGTCGAGTCGGCCGAGTCGGAGGAAGAGTTCTCCCGCAAGTTCCGGGACGCGGTCGCGTTGATGCGCAACATCGGCCTGTTCCTCGGCGGCATCCTCACGCTCGCCGGGATCCTTTCGGTCGCCTCGGCGGTGCGGCTCGCCCTCGACCTCCATCGTGAGGAGGTCGGCATCATGCGCCTGATGGGAGCGACCGAGGGGGCGATCCGCGCTCCGTTCTGGCTCTACGCCACCGCGGAGGGTCTCCTGGGCGGGGCGATCGCGCTGGGTCTGCTCTACGCGACCTACCGGTTCGCGATCGTGTGGCTCGCCCGCGACCCGCATCCGGTGCTCTCGGTCTTCTGGGTCGGGTTTCTTTCGCTCCCGGTGGCGCTCCTTTTGCCCGCGGCGGGCGCCGTGGCGGGGCTCGCGGGGAGCCTTCTCTCCCTCGGAAGGAAGCATACGCGGCGAGTCACGCGCATCGCCTGAAAACCGACGCGTCGATTCTCGGCGTAGTCCCAAGGTTCAATAGCACCCCGCCCTCGGGTGGTACTACGTTCGCAGGAGTCTCGTTGCGGAATGTCTCTCCGAAGGGCTAGTTCGATGAACACAGTCTCGCCTGCGCTCGCGGTGGTCGACGACGACGCGGCATTTCGCCGGGCCCTCGAGCGGCTGCTGCGCGGCGCCGGCTATTCGGTGGACACCTTCGCGTCGGCCGAGGACTACCTGGCCCGGGAAGGCGGTCCTCGCCACGGGTGCCTGATTCTCGACGTCTATCTCGGCGGGAAGAGCGGGTTCGACCTTCGCGCGGAGCTCGCGGAGAGCGGCATTCACATCCCCGTCGTCTTCATCACCGCCCACGAGGATGTCGGGGTCATCGCCCGGGCCGCCTCGGGCGTGCCCTGCCTCCGGAAGCCCTTCGACGAGGAGCTGCTGTTCGAGGCCATCGCCGCCGTGACCGGAGGAACGCCGCCGCAATAGACTTCCGCCCAATGCGGGCGTTTCGGATCATCGCGGCGTTCATTACACTGGCGGCCTGCACGCCGGCGGCCCTCCCGGGAATCGAGCCCGGCACCGGCAGGGCGGTCCTCATCGTGCATGCCGAGGACCCTTATCTTCCCTGGGTCGCCGATGTGACGGCCGGCATCTACGAAGTGCTCGAGGCCGATCCCGCCGGCCGGCCGGACCTATACGTCGAGCATCTCGATCTGGCGCGTTTCCCCGAGCCCGGGCACACAGGCGCGCGGGCCGCCTGGCTCCGCGAGAAGTACCGGCACCAGAAGATGGACGCCATTCTCGCCGTGACGAAGGGGGGCCTCGACTTCATCGAGCCGCTCGCCGGCGAGCTCTGGCCGGGGGTTCCGATCGTGTTCCTCGAGAACGAGCGGTTCATCCGGAACGTCTTGATACCAGGCCGAGTGACTCCCGTGCTCGCACGTTTCGAGGTGGCGGAGACTCTCGATCTGGCAATGGACCTCCTGCCGGGGGCGCGGCGGGTCGCCTTCGTCACGGGGGCGCCCGACATCGAAGCACAGGAAACGGCATACGTTCGGACGGAGCTTCTATCCCGCTCCGATCGGCTCGAGCTGATCGACCTCACGGGCTTGCCGATGGCCGAGCTCCAGAAGCGCATCGTTTCTCTCCCGCAGGACGCGTTCGTCTTTTACTGGGGCATACGCGTCGATGGAGCGGGACGCAGCTTCATTCCGCGCGAGGCCTTGAGGCAATTCGCGCCCCTCTCCAGTCGCCCGATCTTCGGAGTGTTCCCCGGGCAGATGGGGTACGGTCTCGTCGGCGGGCGCCTGCTCGAGTTGAAGGAGCTCGGAAAAGAGGGCGGGCGCGCGGTTCAGCGCATCCTCGCGGGAGAGCCGGTTGCGATTCGCGGCAGTTTCAGCCGCCTCGTCTTTGACGATCGCGAGCTGCGAAGATTCGGCATTTCGGCGGATCGTCTTCCGGCGGGCAGCGAGGTCCGGTTTCACGAGGAAACCCTCTGGAGCCGGCATCCCAAACTCGTCGCGGGCGCCGTCGCCGCGCTTCTGCTCCAGACGGCGCTCATCGCGACGCTGCTTCTCGAACGCCGCCGGCGCGGACTCGCGCAGGCGCTCACCGGCGCGACGCTCGCCTCGCTTCCGGGCCAGGTGGCCGTCCTCGACGGCGGCGGGAGGGTCGTGCAGGTCAACGAGAACTGGGAAACCCTCGCCGCGGCCGGCGGCGGCAGTCCGGCCGGCGGCACCCCCGTCGGAGAGGACTATCTCGCCGCGTGGCGGCGGTCGCGAGCCTCTATCGGGCCTTCCGCCGAGGCCGGCCTTCGCCTGGTGCAGGACGTGCTGCAGGGCTCGGCGAAGCACGGAACACTCGAGTATTCGCTGCCCGAAGGCGGCCGGGACCGCTGGTACGAAATGAACGTCGAGGAGCTGCGGCCTCCGGGCCGCGGAGCCGTCGTCGTTCAGGTCGACGTCACGCAGCGGCGTCAGGCGGCTACGGAAGTCCGCATGCGGGACCGGGAAATCGCCCACCTGAACCGCGTCGGAGCCATAGGAGAGCTCGCCTCGTCGCTGGCGCACGAGCTCGGCCAGCCTCTCGGCGCGATCCTCGCGAACGCGCAGGCCGCCCGGCGCCTGCTCTCGCGGCCGTCGCCCGATCTCGAGGAAGTGCGGGCGAGCGTGAGCGACATCATCGAGGACGACCAGCGGGCCGGCCACGTCATTCAGCGGGTGCGCGCGCTGCTCCGCGGGGAAGAGACTCCCCGGGACACCGTCGATGTGAACGAGGTCGTGCGCTCGGTGCTGCGCATGGTGGCCGGCGAGGCCAGTCTGCGCGGCGCCTCGATCCGCCCGGTCTTCGCTTCTTCGTCGCCGACCGTCTTCGGCGATCGGGTCCAGCTCGAGCAGGTCTTCCTCAATCTGGTCCTCAACGGCCTCGATGCCGTGGCGGAAAGCACGCCGGGGCAGCGCGAGGTCCGCGTCTCCACGAGCGTCACGAACGGAAGCGTGGAAGTGTCGGTCAGCGACACCGGTCCCGGGATTCAGAGCCCGGACCTCGAGCTCGTCTTCGAGCCGTTCTTTACGACGAAGGCCCAAGGGCTCGGCCTGGGCCTGTCGATCTGCCGCTCGATCGTCGAGGCGCATGGAGGCGAGATCCGGGCGGAGAACGGCGCGGTCGGAGGGGCGGCGTTCCGGTGCGCTTTTCCGTCGGCGGATAGACTTCCAGCGTGAGCTCTTCCGGCGCGGTCGTTTTCGTCGTCGACGACGACCCATCGATGCGGCGCGCTCTCTCCCGGCTGCTCAAGGTCTCCGGCCGCGACGTCGAGACCTTTGCGACCCCCGCCGACTTCCTCGCCCGGCCGGCGCATGTAGGGGCCGGCTGCGTGGTCCTGGACCTCAAGCTGCCCGGCCTGAGCGGCCTCGAAGTCCAGGAGGCGCTGGTGTCGAGCGCGCGCGACCTTCCGATCGTGTTCATCAGCGGTCATGGCCGGGTTCCGGCCGCCGTACGCGCGATGAAAGCCGGCGCGATCGACTTCCTGACCAAACCGTTTCAGGACGCGGATCTGCTCGCGTCGGTCGAGAAGGCGATCGAGCGGAGCGTCTCGTCGCTCGCGGACCGTTCCGACCGGCAGGCCATCGACACGCGCTTGCGCCTGCTGACGCCTCGCGAGAGGGAAGTCCTGCCGCTCGTGGCGGAAGGGTTGCCCAACAAGAAGATCGCCGCGCGTCTCGGAACGTCGTTGCAGACGATCAAGGTCCACCGCGCGCGAGTCATGGAAAAGATGGAGGCGACTTCCCTCGCCGACCTGGTGCGCATGGCCGGACGCGGCGGAATCGCCTCCTAGCCGAGGCCGGGCTCCGGCACGCCCGGAGCCCGTTGAACCTAAGTCCAATTTGCTCAATCTTCCGGGCACCGATAGGCTCCGGCTCAAAAGAGTCAAAGAGCCGAAACGAAGCGAAAGGGGTTGAGCAGATGAAGCAGTACTCGCGGGGTGGGGTTCTGACGGTCGCACTGATGTTCCTCGGGTTGGGGTGGACCGCCGCCGCCTCGGCCGCGGACAGGAAGCCCGACGCCACCGTGAAGCTCTCCGAGGGCTCGGTCGCGGCCGGCATCGGCTGGAGCTGGGGCCACGGGACGCTCAACTACCAGGGCAAGACCTACAAGTTCAAGATCGAGGGGCTCTCCGTCGGCGAGATCGGCATGACGAAGGCCGAGGCGACGGGAAACGTCTACGACCTCAAGAGTCTCGAAGACTTCGACGGCGTCTACGGAGCCGCCGGGGCGGGGATCGCGGTCCAGGAAGGGAAGGGCGCGACCGCTCTGATCAATCCCAAGAAGGTGCAGATCGTCCTCACGAGCACGACCAAGGGCGCCAGTCTGAAGGTCGCGGCCGAGGGACTGAAGGTCAAGCTCGAGAAGTAAAGGAGGCGGTATGTCCAAGGTCCACTCGCGAATGCTTCTGGCCGTTCTCGTCGGCCTGGCGACGAGCGTGGTGGCGCTCGGTCAGGCTTCAGCGGCCAAGCCCAACATCGTCTTCATCATGGGCGACGACATCGGCTGGATGCAGCCGAGCATCTACCATCAAGGACTGATGGTCGGCGAAACGCCCAACATCGACCGCATCGGGCGAGAGGGCGCGAAGTTCATGACCTATTACGCCGAGCAAAGCTGCACGGCCGGGCGCACCGCCTTCTTCACGGGCATGACGCCGCTCCGCGCCGGCATGATCCCGCCGCAATTGCCCGGCAGCCCGTCCTTCCTGCAGCCCGGCACGCCGGCGCTGGCCAAGTTCCTGCTCGATCTCGGCTACACCACCGGCGAGTTCGGAAAGAACCATCTGGGCGACCACTCGGCGGCACTGCCGACCGCGCACGGTTTCCAGGAGTACTGGGGCTACCTTTACCACCTGGACGCGATGCAGGGCGTGAGCTTCCCCGACATCAACAAGACCCCGACCGATCAGGCCATCGTAGCGCCGTGCAAGAACACTCCGGTGCGCGGCCTCGCCGAGGTCCCGGGCGCGGTGGATCCGAAGACCACGCTGTGCATGACGCCGCCGCGGCCGGTGATCGCCTGTACCTCTTCCGACGGCACCGAGAAGAACCAGACCTGTAGCGACCAGGGACCGATGACGCTGGAGCGCTCGAAGACGGCGGACGAGGAGATCTCGGCCAAGGTCGTCGACTTCCTCGACCGCAACGACCCCAAGAAGACCAACAAGCCGTTCTTCGTCTGGTACAACCCGGCGCGTATGCACATCACGACCGTTCTGTCGGACAAGTACATGGCCATGGTCGGTACGCCCGGCGGCAAGGACTGGGGCACCAACGAAGCCGGCATGAAGCAGATGGACGACAACATCGGCGTCGTGCTGAAGAAGCTCGAGGATATGGGCCAGCTCGACAACACCATCGTCGTCTTTACCACCGACAACGGCGCCGAAGTGATCACCTACCCCGATGGCGGCAACACGCCCTTCAAGGGCGGGAAGTTGACGACCTGGGAAGGCGGTATGCGCGCACCTTGTGTCATCCGCTGGCCGGGCCATATCAAGCCGGGCACGGTCCTGAACGACATCTTCGCGTCCTACGACTGGATGCCGACTCTTGTCGAAATCGCCGGTGGGGCCAAGGGCAACGACCTCAACGCGCAGATCATGGCGGGCAAATATCCCGGCATCGTCAAGACCAAGCTCAACGGGGTGAACCAGCTCGACTATCTGACCGGCAAGTCGGCGAAATCGGCGCGCGATACGTTCTTCTACTACGGAGGCCCTGTTCCGTCGGCGGAGCGCTCTAAGAACTGGACAATCTACTTCGCGCTGGCATCAGAAGCAGCGAACGGTGG
>Ga0105092_10001573_pt1 | contig 12264 bp, 19 predicted proteins | sample PPLLak2March2015_FD_87021 | JGI IMG/M metagenome (GOLD analysis project Ga0105092, IMG submission 87021) | Freshwater sediment microbial communities from Prairie Pothole Lake near Jamestown, North Dakota, USA - PPLs Lake P7 Core (1) Depth... | ecosystem: Environmental > Aquatic > Freshwater >... | reverse complement strand
GCCTAGCTCACAACGGAGCCTCCATCATGACTGACGTATCCCAGACGGAACAGGAAGTCACCCGCAAGCAGGTCGCCAAGCACTTCTTGCTGGACGCGAGCGCCAACGTAGTCGAAGACGAGGAACAGGCGGAAGGATACCGCTACACGCTTCTCGCCAACGACCAAAGCTTCGACTGGCTCTGGGCCAACGCCAACGACGGCGAACGCAAGATGCTGGCCATCTTCGGCGCCAAGACCTTGGCCACGAACGAGACGTCGCAGGCCCGCAACAACGTCAAGGGCGAAGCGACCGCCGACGAGCAGATGACCGCACTCAGGGAGCGTTTCGAACTCCTGCGCAGCGGCAAGTGGGTCGACCGCTCGGGTGGCGGCGTCGGCGCCCGCGTGGACAAGGACGCGCTGGCAACCGCAATCGTGGACGTGGCCATGGAAAAAGGTCAGGTCACCGAAGCCAACAAGGGCACGGTCTACGCGGCGATCCGCGCCAAACTGGAAGACGCGGCGTTCGTCCGACAGGCCCGGAATACGGATGGCGTGAACGCGCGCTACGCGGCGATCGTTGGGAAGCCTACCAAGAGCGTCGAAGACCTTTTGGCTGGCGTTGCCTAGGGCTGGCGTTGCCTAGCCTCTGGGTTGTGTGTTGACTAGGACTGGGGCCGCGAGGCCCCGGTCTTTTTTTGTGTGCATAGCTGCTATGCTCTACCGTCATACGTCCCCCTCGCGACCAGGCTCGGCCTTTTTTTACTTGCCAGACGGGGAGCGCGCAGTCGCGAAGCAAAACCGCCCCCTTTACGCCAGCTATGCTGCCCCCCGCTATTCCATGCTACAGTGATGGCTCACATAAGCGATCCCGAGTTGCGCGGGACCTTTGCGCAGCCAAGACGGAGCCGCGGAATGCCAACCCTCTACATCACCGAGTATTCTCACCTCGTGGAGACGGCGCGTGGACGAGCCCAAATTCCAGCTACGCCGCCGTTGGCTTCTCAGACGGTCACCATCGCCGCCGGGACAGCCCAGAGCGCCGCGTTCAACGTCAAGACCCGTATTATACGTATTCACGCCGATGCGGCGGCTAACGTTGAGGTGGGTACTGTTAATCCGGTGGCGCTCGACACGTCCGCCCGCTTCGCCGCCGGTCAAACCGAGTTCCAGGGTGTCACCCCCGGCGAAAAGCTCGCCGTCAAGACTAGCGCGGCTTAAAATGCTCATAGACGAATTCCTGCGCACCGCCCTCGGACTGGTCGTCAATGGCCGGTGGGACGAGCTGCGCGAGTACTTCTCCCTCGTGAGGGAGATTCTGCGCCAACCCCAGACCTACAGCATCCGCTTTACGGCTGGGGCCCCCCAAGACAAAGTAAGGAGCTAACTCGATGCCAGCCTTTAGCACGGAACAAAACCTTCCCTTCACCGTCAAGGTCGTTGATGGACGTGGCCGCGTGGCTCCGTTCGACGGCATCCCCGTAGCCGCCTCCAGCGACGAGACCGTCGGAACCGTGGCCCTCACTGGGCCGAATGCCGATGGTTCTTGGAGCGGCCTCGTGACCTCGGTCTCGGCGAGCCCCGAAGGTACCACGCAGCGCGTCACTGTGACGGGCGATGCGGACCTCGGCGCCGGCGTAGTCGAAGTCGTGGGCTTCATGGAGTACAACGTGACCGCGGACCCGCGCTCGGCTGAGCGTATCGTCCAGGTCGAGGCTCAGGCCCCGATCGACAAGCCCTAAGGCCAGTCCCGGGTCCTAACTAGGGGAGAACTCGGATGTTCTCAACCCAAGTGGTTGCGGAGGGCTCAAGCGCCCTCCTCGACTTTCTGAACAGCATTGGGTCGTTGGACGAGGCCAAGAAGGTCTTGGCCGAGCTCAAGGCCCAGGCCGCCCTCGCCGACAACGAGAAGAAAGTTGCTGGCGCAGCCCGGGCCGAGGCCCAAAAGCTCCGCCAGGACGCCGAAGGCCAGCTCACCAAGGCCCAGGAGCGCGAAGCCCGGTTGGCTGAGCGCCAGGCTCGGATCGACAAGCGGGACGCCGAAGCCGGCTCTGTAAAGGCCGATGTCGATGCAAAGCTGGCTGCGCTGGCTCAAGAGCGCGTGGACTTCGAGAACATTCGCACTCGGGAGGCCGCTGCGCTGGCGACTCGCGAAGCCGATCTCGCGGCGCTGGCAGCAGACCTCAAGAGGCGCGAAGCCCTGCTGGAAGACGAAAAGTTTAAGGTTGGGCAGATGCGTCTGGACCTCGAGAACAAGATCGGCCTCTTGAAGGAGCTTGCTTCGTGAGCAAAGGCGACACCTTTGAGAACGACATCCTGAAGCTGATCTTTAACGGGACGGCTATAGCCGACCTCGCCGAGAACGACACATCGACGCCCGCGACTACCCTCACCGTGGCTCTGCATACTGCTGATCCGGGCGAAGCCGGCACCCAAGCTACGAACGAAACCGCCTACACGGGCTACGCCCGTCAGACGGTTGCGCGTACGTCGGGAGGTTGGACCGTAACCGGCAACAGCGTCAGCCCGGTGGCGAACATTGACTTCCCAGAGTGTACTGCCGCCCCCGGCGCCAACATAACTCATGCCAGCGTCGGGACTGGCGTAGCTAATAAGCTTCTTTGGAAGGGCGCCCTGAGTGCGGCCATTGTCATGGCCGTAGGCGTCATTCCGCGTATCAAGACAACGTCAACCGTTACAGAGGACTAGAGCTATGGCACAAAATCTGTTCCAGATCATCGTCATAGTGGCGATTCTGGTCATTGCGTGGTATATTCTGGAGCGCTTCAGCCCAGACGCCACGGTTACCCTCATCTGCAAGATCCTGATCTTCCTGGTGGCCCTTTGGGTCGTCGTCTTTAAGGTCTTGCCGCTGGCCGGAGTAAGCTTCTGAATGGGTGCGCAGGGCGTGACTACGCTGGCCTTTGGAGCTTTCCCCGGCAAGACCGATGCCTCGGTCACAGTTACGGGGCAGACGGGGATTGTGGCAGGCTCCCTGGTCGAGGCGTGGGTACGCCTAATCGCCACGGCCCAGCACTCGGCCGACGAGCATCTCGTGGAAGAGCTGGAGATTGGGGCGGGGGCGATAGTCGCTGGTACCGGCTTTACGATCTACGGTGTAACGAGGTCCAAGACGCGGCTATACGGGGACTGGACAGTCGGGTGGGTCTGGAACTGAGGTCGATATGGGCATCCAACTCATTGGCAATAGTGGCGTAGTCATTGGGGGCGGCGAGGAAGAGAGCGCCCCCCTCCATGTCGCCCCTCATGCGATTGCCGGGAACTGGTACAGGTTTGCCAGCTTCACCGGCACAATAGGTGCCGCGCTGGCAGCGAACTCCGAGCTGTTACAGTTCCGTTTCCTGTCTGGGACCAAAAGCTTCGCACTCGTCTACAAGGTGATCTTTGATGGACTGGGTATTGTCGCGGTGGCGACGGCGTTAGGTCCACTCGGCTTCCAGGTCGTCCCTGCGAGGGCGTGGACGGCCGCAGGTTCTGGCGGCACCCGCATAGCTGTGTCGGGTGATAACCTCCAGATGGAGACCGCCCTCCCCAACTCTCAGGTTAACGACATAGGGATTGCGACGACTGGGGCGCTCACTGCTGGCACGAAGACTTTAGATGCAAATGCCATAGGCCAGGCAATTGGCGGCGTCGGCACAGCAGCCCTTACTGCTTACGGACCAACCAGCATAGTTGCGCCTCAGCCGCTGATCGACGCGCAGGCGGGTGGACAGCCTCTCAAGCTGGCGAACCAAGAGGGCTTCGTTATTAAGACGACGCACGCGGGCCCGGCCGCTCTCACCTATGTTGCTGGCTTCACGGTGGTCTGGGCCGAGGTCACAGCCTTCTAAATGGCTCTCCTACTCTCCCAGCTTGGTGGAGGCGGCGGTCCCGTTACCGAAGAACGGGATTGGACGTCTGCGGGCCTGGGGGTTGCCACGTGGTCCGGAGTTCCTGTTCATGCGCGCGACCATACGTCGGCCGGGGCCTCGACCACGACCTTCGCAGATGCCTCTGTGGATGCGAAGGTTTGGAGTTCGAATGGCCTTGCTGCTGTTACGTGGGAGGCCACTTCGGGCTTCCGCGTGGAGAGAGACTGGACGAGCGCAGGCCAGAGCACGGTTTCACCGGTGGCTGCGCTAGTCGACCCCGAGGTATGGAGCTCCGTGGGTCTGAGTGCGGTTGTGATTGAGGGGGAGGCCGTCAGTGGCACGGTTCTGGAGGAGAGGGACTGGGTTGCGGCTGGCGCGAGCACTGTTGGTCTGGAGGACGCTGCGCTGTTCGGCTCGAGTTTTGCGGCGGCGGGGTCCTCGGTTACAGACCTACAGAGGGCCGTTGCCGCGAGTCAGATATGGGTGGCCCAGGGTACCTCGGCGGCCGACTTCCAGAGTTCCGCTGTCGCGGAAACGGAATGGGCGGCGGACGGCGTAGCCTCGGTGTTGTGGCGGGGCGAAGACGTCAATAATCCGGGCGGCGGCGACGAGTACGAGAATATGAACTTGCAGATACAGGCGTTTGGGCGTGGGTGGAGGTCGTGAGGGCAGGCGGCCAGCCTCACGTAGCGTAAAGCGGCCCAAAGGACAGGATAGGTCCATGCGCAGGGTCAGTGCTGTAGTCTTGGCCAACAACAGGAGGCGTAGCTATGGCTTTCAACGTTGGGTTCGCAAAGAAGAAGGCTCCGGAGCAGAAGAAGGGCGCAGCCCCGTCGAGGCCTGCGGGGCGGCCCAAGAAGGGGAGCCTCAGCTACATGTTCCGGCCCAGGAAGCCGAAGAAGCGCGCTAAGAAGCAGGAGATGATGTCTGGTGCCTATTGAGCCCACTTTCGGCAGCGATAAGAGCTACGCGAAGCAGGGGCGCCGGTGGCGCTGGTGGTATTCGGCGATAGCTGATTGGATGCTCCGCAATCCGGGGGGTCGGTTGACGGACTGCGCCAACGAGCTTAACAAAAGTCTTTCGACGATCTCGCTGATCGCTGGGTCGGATATGTTTCGTGAGTATTTGGCGCGGCGCAAAGAAGAGTGGCGCCAGGAGCACGATTTCGCCCTTCGGGAAAAGGTCACCGCTGTTGCGGAGGCCAGCCTGGACCTGGTCTTGGCTAAGATCCAGACGAAGGGCGACATGATCCCGATGACGACGATTAGTGCCGTCAGCACTTCGGCCTTGGACCGTCTTGGGTATGGGCCGCGGGCGCAGCCGCAAGTTCAGGTGAACGTTCAGAACAACGATAATCGGCAGGTGCAGGTGCCTGTGACTGCGGCGGCTCTGGAAGAGGCGCGGGCGGCGTTGCGTCTGGCGGAGGCGCGGCGTATTCGCGCCCCGGATCAGATTGCGTACTTAGAACCAGAGGCCCATAGTAATGGAGAGCGTATTGGGCCAATGGAGGGGACGGAACTAGAGCCTGAGCTTCCACTTCCCAACGACGTGGTCCCGGTGGAGGCGGGGCAGTCAGGAGGTCGTAATGATCCCGACGATCTCCCCTCTTAGTGCCCCTCTCGGGGGTGCTAATGTCGACGTTCCGTCCCCACCCGGCTTCCGCGAAGCGGTGCTCCCTATCAGCGGCGTCTATGTGTCGCCGCAGCCAACTCGGGAGAAGGCTTATGGAAAAACGACGTCACAGAAGGCGGGTCTCCGGTACGAGGCGAAGGCGCAAGAATGGCTACGGGGATGTTTTCACAACTTTAGGCCTAACCCTCGTCTTCATTTTTATTCTTGCGATAGTTTTCGGGTCTGTGTGCCGGATGGGATCGTGGTCTACGATGACCGAATCTTGGTGTTTGAGATAAAATTCCAGCATATGCCGGAGGCATGGTGGCAGCTAGTAAAGCTCTACCGGCCTGTGCTGGAAGCCTATAAGCCGGTGCCGGTGGTGACTGTTGAGGTGTGTAGGTCGTATGATCCGGCGCAACCGTTCCCCGAACATGTGGTGCTCATTAACCCGGATAGCCTCATGGAGCTCCGAAAGATGGACATTGGGAAGGCCGCGGCGAGTTTTTGGGTGGTGAAATGGAAAAACTCCTGACCATGATGTTACTTTCGTGCCTTCAGCCCGACCTTTTGCAGCCCAATCAGCAGACGAGGGCGCTGGTGGAGCAACATTGTTCGGTTTCGAGGCCCCTCCAGACGGTTGGCAAGAGAAAACTCCCCTATCGCGAAGCCAAGGTCACGATCTCGTGTCGGTGTGAGCCATGACCTTGGTCGAGACCCATCAACTCTCGTTGGAAGAGCTGACGAAGCTCTGTGCCCTCGACAGTGAGCTGTATGCGAGGACGTTCTTCCCGCGTACGTTCCGGCAGCCGAGTCCGCCGTTCGCGAAGGACCTCTGGGGGCCTCTGGAGGACCCAAATGCGCGGCTTGTTAACCTTATTTGCTTCCGTGGGGCGTCGAAAACGACTCGTTTACGAACGTTTGCAAGTAAGAGGATTGCGTACGGTATTTCTCGCACGATCTTGTATGTTGGAGCCTCGGAACGTGATGCCATCAGGTCCGTCCAGTGGCTCCGGACCCAAGTTGAAAGAAATCGCTTCTGGGCTGGTACTTTTGGACTCAAGCCGGGGCGGAAGTGGGAAGAAACGCAGATCGAAATCCAGCACGAAACTCTTGGTCACACGATTTGGGTCCTGGCAGCAGGTATTACTGGCTCGCTGCGCGGGATTAACTTTGACGACTACAGACCTGACCTTATTATCATTGATGACCCGCAGACTGATGAAGACGCAGCGAGTGAAGGCCAGAGGACGAAAATTTCTGGTCTCATACTTGGCGCCGTTAGAAACTCGCTTGCCTCGGAGGTCGAAGAGCCGAACGCGAAGCTCGCGATGGCGATTACGCCCCAGCACACCGACGACGTCAGTCAAAAAGCGCTCAAAGACCCGCAGTGGACGAACAGGCTCTTCCCCTGCTGGACGCAAGAAACGCTCAACCTCCCCGTGAATGAGCAGATTAGTGTGTGGCCCGAGCTCTTTCCCACGGAGAGCTTGCGTCAGCGGAAGCGGAACGCCATACGTCTGAACGAGATGTCGGTGTTTGCGCGTGAAATGGAATGCCAGCTCATCAGTGCGGAGAATACGGCGTTCAGACCGTTCTGGCTGAATGTGCGTCAGGGTCCGCCGCCGATGGGGTGCTTCGCGGTGTTGGGGATTGACCCCGTGCCGCCCCCGAGCGATCGGGAGATGGCGAAGGGGCTGGCTGGGAAAGACTATGAGGCTCAGTATGTTTGGGGCATACAGGACGGTCAGTATCATCTTCTTGACTTTGCTCGGTCTCGAGGTCATCAACCCTCCTGGTCCATTTCCACTGCACTCACTCTTGCTCGTAAATGGCGTGTGGCTCGGATCGTTGTGGATTCTGTGGCTTACCAGAGAACCCTGAAGTGGTTGCTGGAGCAGGAGATGCGGCGCCGAAACACCTTCTATCTGATAATTCCGATAGCAGATGGGATGAAGAAGTATGCACGTATCACGCACGTATTTGGAGGTTTGGCCGCTGAAGGTAAGGTCTGGATCGGTGCTGAACACTCCGTATTCGCAGAACAGTTCCAGAGCTACGGTCCAACGTATACTGGTCACGACGACGATCTGGACGCTTCAGCCCTCGCCGTCCAGAACATCTCCAACCCCTATCTCGAACACATGGACGAAACAGGGGAAGATCTGACGTACAGCCACATCGAAGAGATCAACTTTCCATTGAGGTGCCCGTAATGATGTATGGTAACTGGAGAGACGGCCTCGCCCTTTCACTCACTGTGGTTATAACGTGCGCTATTGTCTGGGTTGTTCTTTGGGCGTTGTTGACGGCCGTCTTGGCGCACGGGAGTGCGGATTGGATTGCAAAGGGACGGTATAAGAACTTGAAGAATGGGGAGCAGTGCTGTGGAGTGGGGGACTGTCGGGAAGTATTCGACGTACAAACGGGACCGGATGGATATGTCATCCCGGGGCAGACGATTCCGTATGATGAGACGCAGCCTTCTCCTGCTGGTTATTGGGTCTGTATGCGTCCTGACGGTGTGCGACGGTGTTTCTTTGCACCTTTCAAGGGGCTTTGATAAGATGGCAAACTTTACAGACCTCCCGGAGAGCCAGAATATTGAGGACCGCAGGGACCCGAGCGTCGTGCAGAGGTTGATGGACCTCTTGTTGAGCCCCTACTATGCGCAGCAGAATACGGAGCTCGCTCGGGAGCAGAGGGTTGGGAGGGGGAAGACGCAAGAAGAACTCCGGGAAGAGATTGCAATAATATCTGAGTTTCCTTTTGCTTCCGACGAGGATCGCAACCGCACTCGTCTGCGCCGCCGAATGGGGGTAGAGTGATGCCCGTAAAGACATTGAACATACCGAAAGAGTCGCCCTTGCATCGAGATCTGGTCAAGAAGCTCGATGGTCGGATACAGTTGGCGAAGCAGGGCCATCAGCAGCAGCACGACAAGTGGATAAAGGCCGAGGAGATTACGCTTGCGTTCACGCCGGAAACGACCGAAGATTCGGCCCGCCGAGCGAGGCGAGACGGAGGTCTGCCGTCCTATACGACCATTCAGATCCCATATTCTTTTGGGCTGCTCATGTCGGCGCACACCTATTGGACGAGCGTCTTCTTCGCGCGTAGCCCGGTCCACCAGTTCTCGGGGCGTCATGGCGAAGGCGAAATGCAAGTTCAGGCCATGGAAGCCCTTATTGGGTATCAAGTGGAAGTGGGGCAGATGATGGCGCCCTACTATATTTGGCTCTATGACGCGGCGAAGTATGGGTGCGGGATCGTTGGGCACTATTGGGACAGGCAGAAGCTCCACTACGGGCAGATCGTCGAGATGATTGATCCGGAGACGCAGAAGCCCACGATCTACCAGACCACCCAGGAGGTTGAGGGCTACGTGGGGAACTGCGTGTACAACGTGTCGCCGTGGGACTTCATGCATGACCCGAGGGTTCCGCTGAAAGAGTTCCAGAAAGGCGAGTTCTGCTGCGCAAGGAAGCGGTTGGGCTGGTCGCATATTTTGCGCCGGAAGGACAACGGATACTTCAATGACAACATCTCCCTGCTTAAGGACCACGTTAGTCAGCAGCATGACGACTCGGAGGGTTCTGATCAACTTATCCGACCTCAATTCCACCAGACCCTCTACGACGATGAGACTGATAGAGTTGGACATCCAGCTGGAGCTACCTTTTGGGAGGTCTATGTCGAATTGGTCCCCAGGGAGTGGGGAATTGGGAGCACGAGCTTCCCGCAGAAGTGGTGTTTTACGATTACCGAGGATCGGGGGCTCATTGTAGGGGCTTCGCCCCTTGGCTACATCCACTGCCAGTTCCCCTTCGATGTGACGGAGAGCGAGGTCGAGGGCTATGGGCTGTATGCGCGGGGAATACCCGAGATTATGGCCCCCGTGCAGAATACGATCGACTGGCTCCTAAATACGCACTTCTTTAACGTCCGGGCTGCGCTGAACAACCAGTTCATCGTGGACCCCAGTAAGCTGGTGGTTAAGGACGTCCAGAACTCGGGGCCGGGCTTCATCTGGAGGCTCAGGCCGGAGGCCTACGGGACCGACATCCGGACGATGTTTACGCAGGTGCAGGTCCAGGACGTCACGAGGGCGCACCTACAGGACTTCCAGGCCATGTTGGGGATCGGGGAGCGGACGCTCGGGGTCAGCGACGCAATAATGGGGATGATGAATCAGGGGGGTCGGAAGACCGCTACAGAGACCCGGATTTCGACGGGCTTTGGCGTCAACCGGCTGAAGACGATAACTGAATATATGTCGGCGGCGGCGTTTGCCCCACATGCGCAGAAGCTGGTCCAGACGTCGCAGCAGTATTACGATGCTCAGGCTAAGCTGCGTCGGGTCGGGAGCTTTGCCCTCGACGCCGGGATGGGCTTCATAAACGTCTCCCCGCAGGACATTGTGGGGTTCTATGATCTGGTTCCGATTGATGGGAATCTGCCCATTGACAGGATGGCGCAGGCGAACCTCTGGAAGGAAATCATGGGGAATATCGCGAAGATGCCCCCGAATGTGATGATGTCGTTTGACTGGGGCAGGATATTTGCTTGGATGGCGCAGATCGCCGGCCTCAAGAACATCAACCAATTTAAGGTCGAGTTGATGCCTGATGCACAGCTCCAGCAGCAGGCACAACTGGGGAATGTCATACCGATGCCTTCGCAGAGGGCATTACCGAAACCTGGGGGTTCGCCGGTCCAGCCGGGGCAGAGCGCCTCGACGGCCGCGGGTCTAAACGCGCTTGGCAGCGGAGGAAGCTCGGATGCAGGATATTAATGCAACGCTCGAGGATCTGAAGAAACTCGGGAAGAAGGCGGACAAAGAGGATCGGGAGCGCAGTGAGCTGTTCGCTGTGATGATCAAAAGTCCGGCGTGGGGAGCCTATATGGAGCTCCTGAACGTGAAAATCCAGGGCTATGGGAGCGAGTTGTTGAGTCCGGCGGGGAGTGTCGATGGGGCGATGGCTCAGGAGTACATTAAGGGGGCCATGTATGGCATGATGATGGCCCGTGACCTTCCCGCGGGTATCATACAGGCCATGAAAGACCTCGGTCCGGGAGAGGAAAGCAAATGAATTTTAGCTTTGGTCGTGGAGTACTTAGGGCTGCCGCAGGTGAAAGTGGGGGAGGGGCCGCCGGCCCCGTAACGCCCACTGGACCCTCTACTGCCCCCGCTGCGCCGTCTGGAGGACCTCCCTCTGGCGGAGCGCCTGCGGCAGCCCCTTCTTCTGCGCCCAAGAGCTTTGGCGACAAACCGGCAACGCCTGCGGCGACACCGACGCCTGGGCCTGCGGCCCCTACGACTGAGGGGCGCCCCGTTGTTCCAGAGGAATTGCCGCCTCCGACTCCTGGTTCGGATTTGCTCGATTTTGAGAGCATTTTTGGGCCAGCCCCCTCGTCTGAAGCCCCGGCTCCGGTCGTGGCTCCAGTCGCACCTGCGGTCCCTGAGCCCGTAGCCCCGCAACCCGCTGCCCCTGCGCCCCCCGCACCTGTGCAGCCGGAAGTGCCTGCTACGCCTCCTGGACCGCAGGCCGCGACACCGGGTCAGCAGCCTGAAAGTCCTCGCCTCGATGCGGCTGATCCGTATTCGCTCGTCCAGCATCTGGAAGCGAATGAGCAAGTAGTCACCGATCACGTAGCTGATACGTTGTTCAGGTTGACGCCTGAGGAAGTTGAGGCTCTGGAGACCAACGCTGTCGCAGCAGTGCCGAAGCTGTTTGCGAAGGCTTTCGTAACTACGCAGAAGAACATGCTGACGCAACTCGGGAGGCTCATCCCGCAGATGCTTCAACGTCACGGTGAGATGGTTCGCCGCAACGCCACGAATGAGGGCAAGTTCTATCAGAGGTGGCCGCAGCTCAACGCGGAAACCCATGGTCAGACTGTCCGGTCGTACGCGGCCACCTATCGAGCTATGCATCCCCATGTCAGTCTGGAGCAGATGATTGAGGCGATCGGGCCTATGGTTATGATGGCCGCGAACGTCCAGCCAGGTGCTCCGGCGAATGGAGGTGGTCCTGCGTCGCCGATGGCGCCCGCACCGGCGGGTCCGAATGGTCGTCCACCGCAGCCGCCACCCTTTGTGCCCGCACAGGGAGGCCCGGCGGCACCCTCAACTCAGGTCGAACCAGAGGCATGGGAAGCCATGTTCCTGGGCGACAGATAGGTGAACGAAAATGTCTGGTATTGCTGGACTCAGAGGTACCGGCGATTGGGGTACCGATGAACGGCCGAAGAATTTCCGCGAGGGGATTCTACGGTTCAATGCGAACGGGACGGCGCCGATCTTCGCTCTCAGCTCGAAGGCTGGGAAGCGGAGCACGGATGATCCCGAGTACTCGTGGTGGACGGAAGGCAACGTGCTGATCCGTTTGCAGGTCAACGGCGCCCATGCCGCTGGCGACACTCTTATTAACGTCGACTCGCTCGACCCCACGGACACGACGTTGGGGGCGAACCTCGGCACGGCTACGCACCTTAAGAATGGCGACATTCTGTTGGTCGAGCCGGTCTCGGACGCGTCGTCGTTCACGCCGGAGCTGATCAAGGTCGAAGACGTCCTGTCGGATACGCAGTTCACGGCGCGCCGTGGGGCTGGCGGTACGACGGCGGCGTCGATCGCTGACAACGTGTTCCTGACCGTGATTTCGTCGGCGTACGCGGAAGGCACGGGCGTCCCCCGGGCGGTTACCCGGAATCCGATCAAGTACATGAACTTGATCCAGATCTTTAAGGACAGCTATGAGCTGACCGGGACGGCCGACAAGACCAAGACGCGG
>Ga0105092_10001571_pt1 | contig 12270 bp, 12 predicted proteins | sample PPLLak2March2015_FD_87021 | JGI IMG/M metagenome (GOLD analysis project Ga0105092, IMG submission 87021) | Freshwater sediment microbial communities from Prairie Pothole Lake near Jamestown, North Dakota, USA - PPLs Lake P7 Core (1) Depth... | ecosystem: Environmental > Aquatic > Freshwater >... | reverse complement strand
GGGGGCGACGGTCTTGGCGAGGTAGAGGGCGGTGGTGTCGCCTTCTACGGTAGGATTCGTGGCCACAATGAGTTCCCGCACCTGGCCGCCCCGTACCCGGGACTCCAGAGCATGCAGGGTGAGGTCGTCGGGACCCACCCCGTCGACCGGTGAGAGGAGTCCATGCAGGACGTGGTAGAGACCCCGGTAATGTTTGGTCCGCTCCAACACGATCACGTCCTGCGGGTCGGCCACCACACAAATGACGTCCCGGGCACGGGCCGGGTCCGTGCAAATTGCACATTCGTCCGCCTCGGTAATGGACCCGCAGGTCTTGCAGAAGCGCACCTTGGACTTGAGGTCGGCGAGGAGGTGGGAGATGCGTTCGGCGTCCGCGTTGTCGGGTCGCAAGAGGTAAAGCGCCAGACGCAGCGCGGTCTTGGCGCCGATGCCGGGCAATCGCGCGAGCGACTTGACGAGCGCGGTCAACGTTTCCGAACCGAAATCCGCGGAAGGAAAACTCATGCGAGGACGCGCGGCAGCTAGAGCAAGCCGGGGATGTTCATGCCGCCCGTGATGGCGGCGATGCGCTCCTTGGCCAGACTCGACGCCTTCTGGTGCGCTTCGTTGACGGCGGCGAGAATCATGTCTTCGAGCATCTCCTTGTCGCGGTCTTTGAAGGCGTCTTCGCGGATGGTCAGCTTCAGCACTTCCTGCTTGCCGTTCATGCGCACGGTCACCGCTCCCCCGCCGCTCGACACTTCGAACTCTTCGCGCGCGAGGTCGTCTTCGAGACGCGCCATCTTGGCCTGCATCTCCTGCGCTTGCTTCATCATTTTCATCAAGTTGGTCATTGTCGGGTAGCGTTCCTTTCCTCGGGCTACGTCTGATAGCGGATGATCTCGCCGTCGAACTCCTTGATCAAGCGCTGCACGACCGGTTTCTTGTCGTCGGGGATATCGCGAAAACGCTCTTCGGGCGGCTTCTTCTGCAGCGCCTCGTCCAGCGCCATCGCTTTTTCTTCGCCTTCCGCGAAGCACACGATGTCCACCGCGTGGCCGAAGTAGCGTTCGAACATCGAGCGCACGAACTCCAGGCTTTCGGGCCGCGAGGCTTGCTCGCGCTGGAGTGCGAAGCTCTTGACGAAGCGGATGAGCAGGCGCTGGCCGTCGAACGCGTAGGGCTTGCCCGAAATCAAACACACGCCGAGCGATACCTTCTTCTGGCGCACGAAGGTGACGAAGCCGTCCCACAATTGCTGGATCTTCGCGAGGTCGATCGCGCCGTCGGTGCTCGGCATCGGTGAGGCGTCCGCGTCGTCGCGCGACGCGGGCGCGAGGGTGGGCTCGTTGGCCGGTGCCGAGCGCACGGACGTGATTGCTTCCGCCGCGCGCGGGTTCTCTCCCAGTCCGCCCGCGCCGCCGGTCGAAAAAAGCGACGCGGCGCCGGCCACCCTCGGCGCTTCCTCGGCGTGGGCGGGTCGTCCTGCGTCGCTTGCCGACGCCTTGCGGGCCCGGTCTTCGACTCCGCCCCCGCGTCCGGAGCGCTGTTCGACGCTCCCCTCGCTGGAGGAACCGTCGAGGCGCTCGATCAACGTGCGAATGTCGGTTTGTCTGTCGAGGAGTGTCAAATCCACCAGAATGGTTTCGAAGTACACGCGCGGGTCGGACATCGTCTTCAAGCGCCCGGCCGCGTTGCACAAGCGCTCGACCACCGTCACCAAGTCGGCCAATTCGTAATGCGACCGGCTCGCGCGCAAGTGGTCGATCTCGCTCTGGGAGCGGAACAGGAGCGACGACAAGTCGCCCGGCACCGACAGCACCATCAGGTCGCGGTAGCATTCGAGCAGTGCTGTGAGCAAGTCCTGCAGATCGACGCCCTCGTTCACGGCCGCGTCGAGCAGCAAGAGCGGCCGCGTCGCGTCGCCCGCAGCCACCGCATCCACGAACGCGAGCACCTTCTCCTGGTCGACCAGGCCGAGGATGCCGCGGACGGCGTCGGCGGTGACTCGGCCCCCCGACGCGGTGACGCATTGGTCAAGGAGACTCGTGCCGTCGCGCATGCTGCCGTCTGCCTTGCGCGCGAGCAGCCGGAGTCCGTCGGCTTCGTAGGTGACCTTCTCCGCCTTGCAAATGTCTTCCAAGCGCGCCGCGATCTCCGCGTTCTCCAGCCGCTTGAAGTGGTGGCGCTGGCAGCGCGACTTGATCGTGTCGGGGATCTTCTGGGGCGAGGTGGTAGCAAAGACGAAGTAGACGTGCGCCGGCGGCTCCTCGAGCGTCTTCAAGAGCGCGTTGAAGGCGTGAGTCGAGAGCATGTGGACTTCGTCGATGACGTAGACCTTGTTGCGGCTCTGGCTGGGCGCGAAGCCGATGCTCTCTTGCAGCTCGCGGACCTCGCCCACGCCGGTGTGCGAGGCGCCGTCGATCTCCATCACGTCCAGGTGGTTGCCCTTGATGACGGCGAGGCACGACGGACACTCGTTGCAGGGGTTTCCGCCCCGCACGTTCTCGCAATTCAAGACGCGCGCGAGAATGCGCGCGGTGCTGGTCTTGCCGCAGCCCCGCGGACCGGAGAGGAGATAAGCGTGCGAGATGCGCCCGGTCTCCACCGCTTTCTTGAGGGTGTGGGTGACGTGCTCCTGCCCGACCACGTCGTCGAAGGTGAGGGGCCGCCACTTGCGCGCAAGGACTTCGTAGCTCATCGGTCAGTGCTCGTTCGTTCGCGGTGTAGCGCGAACCTTCCGGGTTATGGGATCGAAACCGCGCCGCGAGTGGCGGCCAGGCTAAACCACGTCACATGATCCGAATCGCTTACCGCTGCTACCTTCCGGTCCTGACGGAATTCACGAGAGACCATTGCGTGGGACCCGGCCGCCACGCGCGCGCGCGGCCGCGGGTGGAGTCACCGCACCAGAAGCTTGGGGCACGAACGGCGACGGCGTCTCCAAGAAAAAATGGTGGAGCTGATCGGGATCGAACCGACGACCTCCTCATTGCGAACGAGGCGCTCTCCCAGCTGAGCTACAGCCCCACCCAAGTCCGTTTCCACGCGGCCGGATGCTATTTCGCGGTCCTGGAAATCTGGCGGAGAGAGAGGGATTCGAACCCTCGGAACGCTTGCGCGCTCAACGGTTTTCGAGACCGCCCCATTCAACCACTCTGGCATCTCTCCGGCCGAATACTAACCCACGCCCGGCCGGAAAGGCAAGTGCTGCGCGGTGTTGGGCGGCTTGTCATTTCAGTCCCAGCACTTTGCCGCCAGCCAGGAGGCCAATCGCCTCTTTTAGACGCCGGAGTTTCGTTTCCTCGCGCTTGGCGGACTCAATCCAGGCGACATACCGCCGGCGTTGCGAGGGTGCCAGCGCTTCGAAGTGGCGCAAGGCTTTCGGGTGATTCCTTAGCGCGGCCTGGATGTACGCCGGAAGCTTTGAGGGCATCGGACGCCGCGGTGGCCGAGGACCATAGCCGCGCTCGGTAGGGGGGCGTTCGATTCCTGGCGGTTTCAATCGCCCCGCCGCTTTGAGTTCGGCGTAACGCTTCCGATTCACGGCCGACCATCGGCTGTCCGCTCTCCGCGGCGTGAACTTGATGGCGTACCGCCGGTCATCCAGGCGCTTGACGAGACTGTCCACCCAACCAAAGCACAGCGCCTCGTCGCGCGCGTCCTTGTAGTCGATGGAGGCAACGCCGGTATGTCGCTTGTGGAAGACGAGCCAGACCTCTGGCTTTGACGAATGGTGCTCGGTGAGCCAGTCGCGCCACTGTTCCAGTGTCCGCACGAGCAACGTCTTCATGTCCGCGGGGCGACTAGGCTACAAGATCGGCGTGGGGCGCTTGTGCTCGTCGATCGCCACCATGGTGAACAGCCCCGTGACCGCCTTCAGTCGGTGTCCTTCGAGCATGTCTTCGACGAACACGTCGATGCGGATCTTGACACTCGTGCGACCGAGCGTCTCCACGCGACCGATCAACTCCACGATCGTCCCCGACGGTATTGGGTGCTTGAAGTCGATGCGCTCGAGCGAGACGGTGACGAACATAAGCCGCCCGAAGCGGGTGGCGGTGATCGATGCCACTTCGTCCATCCAGGCGAGGAGCGTCCCGCCGAACAGGGTGTCGTAGAGGTTGGTGGTGGCGGGTGCTACGATCTTCGCGATGCGCGTTTCCGACGCGTCGATGCGCTCGCGCAGTGTATTGTTCGTCACATCAGCCATCGAGACGCTCCTTGCCGCCGCGGCGAGACTGTATCGCGCGCAACACCGACCACTTCTCCGCGGCTGTCATCGCCGACCAGTTCGCGATTTCGTCCAGCGTGCGGGCGCACCCTTCGCACCAGCCCGTGCTCGGGTCGAGCACGCACAGGCTCGTACACGGCGACTCGGGGTGCTGCGCGTCCTCCCCGATCACGGCGCCGCCTCCATTCTGCGCACGAAACCCTGCGAAATCTCTCGCGCTAGCGCAAACGAACGCTCGCACGTCGCCTCGCTCGAACCGGCGAGCCCGCACGACGCGGTGACTAGCGACCGGCAGCGAATGCGGTCCATATCGGCGCCGTCCTTGCCGAGTGTGAGCCGCTGCGCGACGTTCCACCACCTTTCGGCGACGGCGTCGGCCGCCACCTTGCTCAAATCGTCGCGCGTGGGGACCCAACCCCACGCCACGTGCCCCCCGTCCGCGACGAAACGCTGCGCGTCGACGTCGATGGCGAAGGCTTCGCTCCCGTGGTGCGCGTCGAAGGAGAAAAGATCGGGGGCGATCTCGTTTAAGACCGACAGCGGGAGCGCGTCGCAGCAGTGCAGGCCGACCAGCAAGCCCGGGCGCCGAATCCGCAGCACCACGCAGCGCAGGAGGTCGATCAGCGCGGGACGGAGCGCAGGGTGCGCGCGCAGCGCCACGCCGAGGTAGGCTTCGTCCAGCACCAACACCACCGACGGGGCGACGCGCAACAGCGTATCCGCCTGCCAGTTCGCCACGCGAACCACGTGGTCGGCGATCGCACCGCGCAACTCGACATTCTCGACCCACGCACACCCTTCCGATTCCAGCGCGCACGCGGATGTCACGGGACCCATCGTTTGTCCCTTGACCGCGCGCGCGTTTGGGAACGCCCCGCGCTCCAGCGCGCCGACGAAGGCGTAGAATCCGGCGGCGTTCGCGAGCTCCAACTTGGCTTCCTCGCGCCCGAGTGCGGCGACGAATCGATCCAGGCGATCCGGCGGCACGTGATAGGCGTACTCGCCCCGCACCGCCACCACGTGTTTGAACGCGGGACCCAGGAGCTGCGGCATCATGGCCTCGCGGGGCGAGAGACGGCGCAGCTGGGGCCAAAACGGTACTTCCGGCGCGCAGCGCGCGACGAACTCGATCGCGCGCGACGTGTCGACGAACGGCAGGCTGCCGATACCGGTCACGGCACCGTCGCCGCGGAACCACGCGGAGGAATTGCCCTCCGAGGCCGGGGATGGAAAGGCATCCATGACTTAACGGTCGTTTCTAGAAGTCGGTGATGGCGGAGAGAGAGGGATTCGAACCCTCGGAGCGCTATTAACGCTCACACGATTTCCAATCGTGCCGATTAAGCCACTCTCGCATCTCTCCGCCGAATCATTTCACCGCCCACGCGCGTCCTTCGGCGCAGTGGGCGGTCGGAGTGCACCGGCGGATCAACGCCGGGCTTCGAAGAACCTTTGCATCAGCGCGCGGCAGGCTTCCTCTTCGATACCGCCGAGCACGGCCACGCGATGCGGCAGGCGAGGCTCGTTGGGTATGGCGAGAATGCTCTCGCACGCGCCGGTAATCGGTTCGCGCGCGCCGAACACGACGCGCGGTATTTTCGCGAGCAGCACCGCACCGATGCACATCACGCACGGCTCGATGGTCGAGTACAACACCGCCTGTTCGAGCGCGTGGGCGCCCTCCGCCGCCACCGCGTCCCACAGCGCCACCACTTCGGCGTGTTCGAACGGTTGGCCGCTTTTTACCGTGCGGTTGTGTCCGCGCCCGACCACGCGTTGCTCCAGCACCACGACCGCACCCACCGGGACTTCGCCCAGGACGAATGCGTGCTCGGCTTCGGCGAGCGCTTCCCGCATCCATCGCGCGTCGGCATTCATCCGATTCAACGAGAAGTTCGCCGGCGAGATTCGGCCGCCGAGGCTAGCGCGCCGGCAAGCTGGACGCAAGCGCCTTGGCGACCGTTATCGCCACGTCGTCGAAAGGCGGCGCCCTGTGCACCTTCGCACCCAGGTCGGAGTACACCGCGCCCGACCCGCTGGTAACGAGGGAACGGTCGGCCGTTTCCGAGCGCGCGCCCTCGAGGTAGTTTTCGTCCGTCGCGCGAAACAGGATCGTGCCGTCCTTCGCGATGATCGTCACCGTCGCTCCGACGTAGGTCGTGGGAGTCGCATTCTCGGTAATGTCGACCTCGTCCTTTTGCCACAGGTCCACCACCTGGATGAGAACGGCGTCGCACTGGACCTCGTTGGCGAGTTGAGCAAGAAACGACGTCTCGATCTTGTCGGTGGTCGCGAACGAATGCAGGAACGCCCGGTAGCGATCCTGCCACGCTTGTTGTTCGATCACGTAGTTGACCGTATTGGGCGCGATGAACTTGTAGTCCTGCCGCTCGTCGAGCGACTGGACGAGGAGCCGTTCCATCGTCTTGGGGGCCAACTTATCGGGGTCTTCCGATTCGTGGAGCGAACTCGCGGTGGCCAGCACGGCGATCTTCTCCACGCGCGGCGACGCCTTGGCCTCCATGGCCGGGCCCACGTAGACCTCGATCGGGTGCTGCTTGCTGCGACACGACGCCAACGTCGCGAAAAGCGCGACGGCGACCCATACTCGTCTCATGCTTCTCTACTCCTTTGGCACTCGCCCGAGAACCGCGTGGTTCCAGCGATCGCGCAAGGTGTGAAGCGTAGCCGGCGCCCGCGCCGGTGTCAACCGGCCGCCGGGCGGCCGTCCCAAGGGCCGGCGGCTTTGACATCGGCGTAAACGCGCACTACAATCGTGCGCGTGGCCGATTACGCCCGCCCCCGCGCACCGCGCTTGCTGCTCCTGGGAGACGCGCGCCAAGTTCACCTGCGACGCTGGGCCGCCTATTTCGCCGAGCACGGCTACGACGTGCTGACCGTGTCGCTGGAACCCGGCGACGACTTCCCCACTCCCTTCCGCCGCATTCGTGTGAGCCACGTCTTGCCGGACGCGATCCGGTATCCGCTCGCGGCACTCGCGGTACGAAGGATCGCGCGCGCCTTCCGCCCCGACGTGGTCAGCGCCCACTTCGTTCCCAACTACGGAACCATTGCGGCACTGGTGTGCCGGGAACCGTGGGTGTTGAGTACCTGGGGCAGCGACGTCATGACCGACCCGGGCAAGAGTGCCTTTCACCACTGGCGCGTCGGTGTCGTGCTGCGGCGCGCCGCGTGGGTGACGTCCGATGCTTCCGTCATGACCGAACGCATCCGCGACTTTGGCGTCCCGGCCGACCGCATTCTCACCTTTCCCTACGGCGTCGACGTCGGCGTGTTCCACCCATCCGGCGCGGAGCCCGCCGGGGGGCCGCGCGTCGTCACGAACCGCAAGCTAGAACCGGTTTACAGCGTGGAAACCGTGATCGACGCCTTCGCCGCGGTGCGCGAGGTACTCCCCGACGCCACGCTCACCGTCGCGGGCGACGGCGGCCGGCGCTCCGCCTTGCTGGAACGCGTCGAAGCATCGCCGGCCGCGGGTGCGATCACGTTCGTGGGGGCCGTGGAACACGCCCGCATGCCCGCGCTATTGACCTCGCACCACGTGTACGTCTCCGCGGCCCGCTCCGACACGACGTCGGTGTCGCTGCTCGAGGCGATGGCGTGCGGGTTGTTCCCGGTGGCCACCAACATCCCCGCCAACCGCGAGTGGATCGTCGACGGCGAGAACGGCCGCTTGGTCCCGCCCGGCGAGGCGACCAAGCTCGCCGTCGCCATCATCGACTCGTGGCGTGACGCGGAACTGCGGGAGCGCGCCAGGCGTATCAACCTGATCGCCATCGAGCAGCGCGCACGCTGGGAAGACACCATGCGCCCGGCACGGGAGTTGTTCGACGAATTGGCGGCGCGCGGCGCCAGAGCTTGACGCGCGCGCGGACGTTCGGGAAAAATGACCACAGGATGGGGATGATGCGAATTCGAAAAACGGCAGGCTGGATCTTGTTGGTGGCGGGCGCGGCGCTGGCCGCCTGGACCGCGGTGGGTTGGATTCGAGCGGGGAAAGGAATCAGCACAAACCGCGCTCGCATAGCCGAGAAGACCGAGGAACTCAAGACCACGCGCAAGGACCTCAACGCCGCCGGCCTTCTCTACAAGGGGTATCAATTGAGCGTGACGGAGATGCCCGATTCGTTGGCCAAACTAAACGCCGCTCAGATCAACAGCGAACGAAAGCGGCACCGGCAGGTCACGTGGAAGCTCGAGGCGGCCGAGCGCAACCTCATGATCGACCTTAGAAAGTTGAAACGCCGCGACGCGGAAGCAACCGCCGCGCGCAAAACCCAAGCGCTACCGACCGCCGCCGCGGCCGGCGGCGCATCCGTCTGCGGTGCCGTCCTCTTGCTCTTGGCCCGCCCCCGCCGCGAACCGTCTTGACGGCTCCCCCGTCGCCACCCTATGCTAGCTCGCCGCAACGAAAACCGTCCCGACCGTCGTCGCTTGAGTTTCCGGCGCGCCGTCCAATGGCCGAAGGTCTTTTAAGGAGTCGTGAATGACCTACGTCGTAACGGGCAACTGCCAGAAGTGTCGCTTTACCGATTGCGTCGTCGTGTGTCCCGTCGATTGCTTCCACGCGGACGACGACATGCTGTACATCGACCCGGATTCCTGCATCGACTGCGACGCTTGTGCACCGGAGTGCCCGGTAGAAGCCATCTACCCCGAAGAAGACGTGCCCGACGATCAGAAGCAGTGGACGCAGATCAACGCCGAACGCGCGGGCAAGCTACCGATAATCACCGACAAAGAGCCCGAGCTGCCGACGGCGCAAGCGCGCAAGAAGGAACTCGGCTTCTAGCTCTGCTTGGGCTTGTCGCGCACGAGATCCGCGCGGCGTAGGCGCAACTTGTCGAAGCTCTCGGCGGAGATCACGTAGTACCATTTCGCGAAGCGCGCGTTCAACTCCTCGGCGCGTTTCTGCCCGCCTTCGAGGCGTGCGACCCAGCGCGCGTGCACGTCATTCACGTCCTTCTGCTTGCGTTCGTCCAGGGTAAGTGCGCTGTCCGGCTTGTCCTTGAAAGACATGGTGGTCGGCTTGGCCGGTTCCGGGAACAACGCGGGGTCGAACGAGGTCGTGATCATCAAATAGCGGTTCTCGCCCGTTGCGCCCGCCTGGGCGCCGCCACTCGCACCGGCCGTGACGGCGAGCCCCTGGCCGACGACCACCTCGCCGAAACGCAGAGTGTAGGTGACGCCGTCGGACGTGCGCGTCTGCAGCTCGCCCTCGTTCGACACCAGGCGACCGTCGCGCGCGAAATAGAACCCGTGTTCCTGTAGCGAAATCAGGTCGTCCTGCGTGATCGACACCCCGCCGCCCGCGCGCCCCAGCGAGGCCGTCAGTCCCTCCGGCTTCGGGCGAACACCTTCGATGGTGAGCTCGTCGACCGCACTCACCAGGCTCGTCACCTTGTACGTGTCGACTTCTTTGCCGGCGGGTGTGCCCGGCATCTTCCACCGGTCGCCGTCTTTCGAGAGGGTGACTTGGTCGCGCTCGTCCAAGCGGCCCGACCTCTCGTCGATCGAGTAGTCTTTCAGCACGATGCGGTCGATCTCCTCCTTGTCGATCATCATCAAGTCAGCTTCGATCCAGTCCTTGAATTTCGTCGACACTTCGAGGTTGATGCGGGCACCGTACACGCGCTTCTCGCCCGGTACACGCACCAGGCGGAATCCTTCCCGTCCTTCGAACGACTTGCCAATGATCAGGTCGGCGAGCACGACGTCGTTGTCGCCCTTGATCGTCACACGCTTGCCGCGACCCGTCGTGCTCGGATTGGAGGCATCGAGCGGGTCGATGACACCGCACGCTTCATAGTCGGCGACGTTGTCGGTGCGGAAGTCGTCCTTGGTAACGCCGATGACGCCGGCCGCGGTCTTGGCCAGGCGGTCCTTGCCGTCCGCGGGGTACCCGTGGTGCGACGGAATCGTCCAGCGACCTCCTTGGTAAGTAACCTTGAACGGAATCGCCGAGCCGGTCGCTTCGTCCCATTCGACGACTTCCAGCGTGCGCGCCGAGTTGGGGTCGTTGAAATCGGGGAAGAACGCCTCGCCCTGGTCGAAGAACGCGTCCGGTGCTTTCTGGCGCGGAGTGGTTGCGATGGCCAGAACGGCCAGCGCCAGCGCCGCGCCGGCAAAAGTCATCGTCTTACGGGTCTCGGTCATCGTGCTCTCCGTTCCTAGTCGCGTAGGCGTCGCACGGCTGCAGCGCCCTCGCGCTCGCGCTTCTGACGACGCATGAAGATGAAAATGCCCAGGACGAACACGGGAATCGGCGGCACGAGACCCGCGAGCGTCTTGATGCCGCTTTGGATACGGCGCACCTGCGATTCCATTTCTTCCTTGCTGCCGTCGATCTTGGCGTCGCGCTCGGCCTCGATGGTCGCCTTGGACGCTTCGAAGCGGCGCGACTCCGCCTCTTGGAGGTTGCGCGCCATGATCTGCTTGGTGGTGGCGTCGAGGTCGGTGCGGCCCTGGATTTCGGCCACCTTGGCGTCCAGGCGCTCCTGCGCCTCCAAGAGCGCGGTCTGCGCGTCAGCGGTCGCCTGCTGCTCCTCCATCGCGCGGCGTTCCGCGTAAGCGCGCGTGCGCGCTTCGACGGTGGTGAGGGTCCGGTGCTGGACACGACGACGGCGCAGTTCGACGAAGGACTCGTCCCCCGCCAGCACGTCGATGCAATTCAGGACGAACGAAACGTTGTCGAAGTCGAGGTTCTCCATCCCCCGCCGCCGAATCTCGAAGAACTGGTCCGAGATGAAGTCCGCGTCGGCGACGAAGATGATGTCGGCCTTGGTGGTGTCGCCCTCGACCACGCTCGCGCCGGTGACGCGCGCCGCGATCGGGTAGTCGGTATCGGTGGTATAGCGCGGTCCGTTGTAGGGCACCAGTCCCATTCCGAGAAAGCTCTTCTGCACCACCTGGTTGTAGTTGATGAGACCCGCTGTGCGGCTCGTCTTGACCAACGGTTCGAATGTGAACGTCGCGTCCGACTCCAGGGAGACTGACCCGGGAAAGAGAAACACGATTTCCTGCAGGCCCTTGGTGGCGGAGAACGCGTCGTTGAACGACTCCGGGTTCGCATTACCGCGTCCGACGAACACCACCTCGGGGGGCAGGTTCGCGAGTTCGGGGTGCGGATTGTAGCGGTCCCACACGATGTTGGTCTTGTTCCACAAGATGCCGAACGCGCCCAGGAAGGTGTTGATGCCGCCCTTGGGCTTGGGTTGCGGACCGCGGTTACGCATGAACGGGTTGGTGTTGGCGCCGCTTTCTTCCGACGGCGAGAGGCCGGGGTCGAACACCGGCAGCGGGTCGTCGATCAAGAGGGCCGGCGTGCCGCGCGCCATGACGTCTTGCACGTGGTTCATCTCTTCTTGCGACAGCGACGACGGCAGCACGATCACCAGCGCATCCACCTTTTCCTGGATCGAGTCCTGCGCCGCAATCTGCACCACTTCGTACTGCTTCTGGAGCTCGGCCACCACCGGCCACGGCGGCGTGCTCTGGAAGGTGTTGAAGTCGAGTCCCCCGAACAAGCGCACCTGGGTCGTCACCACGCCGACCTTCTTGCGCGCGGTGCGCGCGACGATGCGGATCGAGCGCGCGATCTCGTACTCGGCGGGAAGCCCCCGGTCGAAGAACGGGATCACGTCTTCGGCGCCGCCGCAGGTGAACGCGACCCCCATGAAGACCTTGCGCACGTTGGCCTGCGAACCGGCGACGTCCGGCACGTCCACCGGAAGGATGCCGAATTTCTCGCGCGCGTCGCGCGCTTCCTGGCTGTAGGGCTCGGTCTCGTGGACGATCAGGTGGACACGGTCGCCTCCGGTCGCGTCGAATTCGCGCAAGAAGCCGAGCAGGTTCTCGCGCGCTTGCACGTACGAGCGCGGCACGTCTTTGCTGATGAAGGCCTGGATGAACACGGGACGGTCGCCGTCGATCTCCTTGACCAGTTCGCGGCTCTTCTTCGAGAGCGAATGGAGGCGCTCGGCGGTGACGTCGACCCGCGCGCCCGCGCGCGACGAGAGCGTGATGACGCTCACCAG
>Ga0105092_10001570_pt1 | contig 12270 bp, 10 predicted proteins | sample PPLLak2March2015_FD_87021 | JGI IMG/M metagenome (GOLD analysis project Ga0105092, IMG submission 87021) | Freshwater sediment microbial communities from Prairie Pothole Lake near Jamestown, North Dakota, USA - PPLs Lake P7 Core (1) Depth... | ecosystem: Environmental > Aquatic > Freshwater >... | reverse complement strand
GCGCCAGGAGCAGGAGAAAGCTCTGCAATAATATGAGAATTGAAAAAGGCCGCCTTGGACAGTTCTTCCTCTTCATCGGACTCCTTCTCCTGGTCATCTTCTTCCTCGCAGGTAAAGACGAGACCCCGCCAGCCAGGTTCTTCTTTGCTGGGGCATTCCTAACCGGGCTAGGCACTTTCATGATATGGAAAGATTGGAAACCCGGACCGCCAAGCGGACGTTTCCGCTTGCTGCGAGGCAAGCGGAAGGCGCGGGAAGGAGAAGCGCGATCAGAGACAGAACGCTGACCAGTGAATGATGATGAACGACCGATGACTGGAAAACAGAAGTCAGAGGCCAGAGGTCAGAAGCCAGAAATCAGTGAGCAGTGAGCAGTTTTTACTTGTTTCAGGTGGATTACTTGCCTGGTTGCCTGATCAACTGGTCGACTGGTTGCCAAAGACCTATGACTCAAGACCCAAGACCTGATTGACTGAGTGACTGTTTGGTGAGTGCATAAGACCAAAGACCAGATTTACTAATTCCCTAGTTGACTGATTGACTGATTGCCTAATCGACTAATCCCCAAGACCTAATTCCAAAGACCTCAACCCATTATGACCAAAATCATCACACTTTCAGAAGCTGTAAAAAAATATGTAAACGATGGCGACCTGGTGTATGCTGCCGGGTTCACCCATATGATCCCGTTCGCCGCAGGGCACGAGATCATCCGCCAGAAGCGCCACGACCTGATCCTGGCGCGCGCTACCCCTGACTTGATTTACGACCAGATGGTGGCAGCCGGCTGTGCCCGCAAAGTGATCTTCTCTTATATGGGAAATCCAGGCGTCGGCTCACTGCGCTTTGTGCGCAGTATGATCGAGGCCGGGAAGCTGGAGTGGGAAGAGTACTCCCACTTCGGTATGATTACCTGCCTGCAAGCCGGAGCCACAGGACTGCCGTTCATGCCGATGAGTCCTACGGCTGGCGATGACCTGATGAAAGCCAATCCTCAAATCCGCAAAGTGATCGACCCTTATACAGGAAACGAAGTCGTCGTGGTGCCGCCCTTAAAACCGGACGTTGCCATCGTCCACGTCCAGCGTGCGGATGCTGAAGGAAATGCGCATATCTGGGGCATCATCGGCGAACAGAAAGAAGCAGCTTTTGCTGCCGAACGCGTCATCCTGACCTGCGAAGAAATCGTCGACCAGGAGATCATCCGCTCCGATCCCAACCGGACCCTGATCCCCGGTTTCATTGTCGACGCCGTGTGTGAAGTGCCGTACTGCTCCCACCCATCCTATACCCAGGGTTATTACGACCGCGATAACACCTTTTACCTGGAATGGGACGAGATCAGCAAAAGCCCCGAAAGCGTTCAGGCTTATCTGGAAGAATGGGTCTACGGCGTGAAAGACCGGGAGGAATACTGGGCAAAACTCGGAGAGGAAGCCCACGAGAGGTTGAAGGTAGCTTCCAGACCGAGTGCGGTTGTGGATTATGGGCAATATTAAGGGATAGGGGATAAGGGATAAGGAAAATTTCTTCTTAGCATTGCGAAAATGGAGTATTTATGGACTATCGCGAATTGGTTTTCTATCAAAAAGCAAGAGAAGTCATTGGTGGAGTAAATATCCAGGTCAAGAAGTGGCATATGACGATGCAGTCAGAGGTAGTTGCTCGCCAATTGTTCCGAGCGGCAACATCTGTAGCTGCAAACATTGCTGAGGGACATGGGAGACATCACGGGCAGGAATATGTGCACTATCTCTATATTGCACAAGGATCAGCAAATGAGGTTGATCACTGGCTCCAAACTGCCCTTGATTGTAAAATCGGTGACACAGAAGAAATTCGGAAAATCATAAATTTGAACAATGAAACCCGAAGGATGCTCACTTCATCCATTAATTCTCTGCAATCAAAAGAAAAACCAGGTTCCATCCGTGAGGACTCTATCCCTTACTCCCCTATCCCCTATTCCTTTGAAAACGAAAGACTGGGTGATTAACATGGACTATTCTTCCTCTGAACTTCTCACCATCAACTCGGCTCGTTTATTGCGAGACGGAGATGTCGTCTTCGTAGGCGTAGGCCTGCCGAATTTGGCCTGCAACCTGGCTCGGCGAACCCACGCTCCGAACCTGGTCATGATCTACGAAGCCGGGGTGATCGGCGCTCAACCGGCAAGACTGCCGCTCTCGATTGGGGATCCGACCCTGGTCAGCGGGGCTCTATCCGTTTGCAGCATGTACGATATCTTCGCATTCTACCTGCAGCGAGGCAACGTGGACGTCGGGTTCCTGGGTGGAGCTCAGATCGACCGGTATGGAAACATTAACGCGACCGTGATCGGACCCTACGATCACCCCAAGGTGCGCCTGCCCGGTTCGGGTGGATCACAGGAGATCGCTGCCTGGGCGAATCGCTGCTACATTATCACCCCCCATCAGAAACGCCGCTTCCCAGAAAAGGTAGACTTCCGCACGTCAGCCGGGTTCTTGGACGGCAAAGAAGAGCGGGATGCTGCCGGACTGCGCGGCGGAGGTCCGCAAGCAGTGGTAACCGATCTGGGCATTCTGGAACCGGACGAGACCGGCGAGATGATCCTCACAGCATTGCACCCTGGAGCAACCGCCGGGGCGGCCCGTATGAACACCGGTTGGGAACTCAAGTGTGCCCAAGAATTAAGGTCAACAGAACCGCCATCCGATGAGGAGCTGCGGATATTGCGAGAAGAGTTGGACCCGCAGGGTATTTACCTCAAAGGTGGAGCATAACACTGATAAAATTACTTTCTCAACTGCATTTGAAATCCTGAATATCCTGCGGAGCAAACATGATCCTTGCACTGATACCCATTGCAGTCATCCTCGTTTTGATGATCGGTTTTCGCTGGGGCGCTGCGCGTGCCGGGGGTGCCGGTTACCTGAGCGCGCTGGTCATCGCCATCCTGTTCTTCGGCGCCGGTTCCGAGCTGCTTGCATATGCTCACGTGCGTGCCCTGTTCCTCTCGCTAGATGTACTGCTGATCATCTGGGCAGCATTCCTGCTTTACCGGGTTGTAGACGAGGCTGGTGCAATCCAGACGATCGGGCAAGCTTTGCCTCACCTGACTACCGATAAAGGCATGCAAGCTCTGATCATCGGTTGGGTGTTTGCCTCTTTTCTACAGGGTGTCGGAGGCTTTGGTGTTCCGGTTGCCGTTGTCGCACCTATCCTGGTCGGGCTGGGATTCCCTGCCCTGGCCGCGGTAATCATACCCTCGATCGGTCATGGTTGGGCAGTGACGTTTGGATCGCTGGGCTCATCTTTCCAGGCGCTGCTCTCATCCACCGGACAGCCCGAATCCCTGCTGGGGCCGCCTGCAGCACTCTTCCTGGGTATTTCGGCGCTGGCAATCGGTTTGATGGTCGCCCATGCAGCCGGAGGCTGGGCTGCTGTAAAGCGCCTGCTCATTCCTGCACTGCTGCTCGGGCTGATCATGGCGTTCGTTCAATATATCGTTGTAGGGTTGGGATTCTGGTTCATAGCCTCTTTCATTGGCAGCACGGTAGCGCTGGCGGCTTCTTTCCCACTGGCTCGATATTACAAAGGGAAAGATGGCAACAACGGGAAAAGGCCGACTCAAAAAGCGCTTTTGGTTGCCCTTTCAGGTTACGCGATCCTTATTGTCATCACCCTGTTCGTCCAGGTTATCCCGCCGGTGCGTGATTGGCTGGGGCAGGTCATCCTCCGAGTGCAGTTCCCCGAAGTCTCAACATCGCTCGGTTTTATCACAGCGGCAAGCTCAAGCCGGAGCATCCCCATTTTCAGGCATGCCGGCGCATCGCTCACCTATACTTCCATCCTGGCCTATTTTGTATACAAGGCGAATGGCTGCTACAGACCGGGTTCTGTTCGGAGGATTCTGTCAGGAATGATCAAGCGGGTAATGGGATCGAGTGTCAGCATTGTCTCGATGATCGCGATGGCGGTCATCATGGAAAATGCAGGCATGACCGATACGCTAGCGCGCGGGCTGGCTGGCGGGGTTGGATCCCTCTTTCCGATCGTCGCACCCTGGATCGGCAGCATTGGAGCGTTTATGACCGGCAGCAACACCAATTCCAATGTCGTATTTGGCGCGCTGCAGATGCGCACAGCTCAGCTGCTCGGGTTATCCGTTCCAATCGTTCTAGCGGCTCAAACCGCCGGAGCAGCGCTTGCATCGGTCAGCGCTCCCGCCAAAGTGGTCGTAGGGGCAAGCACAGCAGGTATGGCAGGAAAGGAAGGCGATGTGATGCGTAAGCTGGCGGCATATACGCTGCTCCTGGTCCTGCTGATCAGCCTGCTCGCTTTTCTTGCTGTCTGGTTAGGAGGCAGATCATGAAAACCTGGCTCAAGAAACATAGTTTTCAGATCCATACGATTGCATTCCTGATGATGATCCTGCCGGCGATTCCGATGTTCTATGCTGCAAAATCCGGAAATGATCCCTTCATCCTGGTTTTGATTGGACTGGTTGCGTTGGGAAATATTCTAGTATTATTTGTGCCCTAAGAAGATCGCATGCTCGTCCTCCTACCCCTGGCATCCTTCATCCTGACCTTCCTGTTCCTGGTAAACACGTTCGAAAATGAAGATTGGCGGCGCCTTTTCCTGGCCTCCGTCCTCCTTTTCAGCACCTATTTGACCCTTGCGTCCGAGCTGCTCAGCCTTTTTCAAGGCATAACTCAGATAGGCTTATCCCTGGTCTGGCTGCTCCCTATTCTGGTATTTACTGTCTGGTCTTTTCGTAAAAGGAGAAACGGCAGGTATATTCTCCTGCCATCCTGGAAATTTCCCCGCCAACCCGGTGACCTGATCTTGTTCACCGGCATCTTCGTGATTTTGATCATCACCGTAATTGTAGCCCTGACAGCGCCTCCGCACACCTGGGATGTTCTTAATTACCATTTGCCAAGGGTCGCGCAGTGGGCGCAAAATCAATCACTCCGCCCGTTCCCGTCAGGCATTGACGTCCAGAACAGCATGCCGCCACTGACCGAGATGATGATCCTGCACACGTATGTTCTTGCCAACGGCGATCGTTTTGCTAATATGATCCAGTGGCTGGCGATGCTCAGCAGCGTTATCGTCGTTTCTCTTATCGCCCAACAACTGGGGGCAGGTAAGACAGGCCAGTTGCTGGCAGCCCTTACTGCTGCAGCCATACCGATGGGGATCGCGCAGTCTTCGAGCTCAATGACGGATTACATGGGTGCGCTCTTTGTCCTGGCAGCGGCATCTGAAATCCTTGCGATGGCGAACGGAAGACCGGGAAATAGCTCTGTTCTTATGGTAAGCACAGCGGCAGGACTGGCTCTTCTGGCAAAGCCGACCACTGCTGCTTATCTTATTCCTCTGGCGGTATTTGCAGCTGTGATTCTTTTCATCAGAACCAAGCCGTTAGCATTTCTCCGGGCTGGTTTGATTTCTATCATCCTCGTACTCGTGTTGAACACCGGACAGTTAGTTAGAAATTACTTCCTTTACGGAAATCCTCTCAACAACCCGGAACGATTGTCATCCCATGCAAACGGCTTGAACACACCTGAGGGCTGGGCTTCAAATATTATCCGGAATGTCGCTCTACATACAGGAACACCGTTTGGAACGGCAAGTAAACTCATTTATGATGGCATCGTAGGAATTCATGATTGGTTCGGTTTGGATGTTAACGATCCCCGGACAACATTCATTCCTGGCTTTTACTGGGTACTCCTTCGAACGAATGAGGATCTGACTGGCAATTTTTTTCATGCCGGTCTGGTTTTGGCTGCTTTTCTGGTCCTTCTAATGTTCCGGAAACGGTTCAATAACCTGGCTGTTATCTACGCACTGATCACAACTCTATCCTTTATCCTCGTCAGCAGCATGTTCAAGTGGCAGCCTTTTAGCGCCCGTTTCCACCTGGCCTTCTTCCTGATGTTCTCCCCATTGATTGCTTACGTCGCTTCCCGTATACTTCCTAGATTTGCACAGGTCATGCTGGGCGTTTTCCTGCTCGTGGCTGCTTATCCCTGGTTGTTCTCCCTCGACTCTCGACCCATTATTCCAACTAACCGGTCCGTCGCACCAAGTATATTAACTGCCACACGTGAAGAGCTGTATTTCGTTAACGGTGGTTATATCGAGAACCCATACCGGACACTCGTACAAACGGCTAATGAAAATGATTGTTCGGAGATTGGGCTGATGCTGTTCGGAGGTGAAGCAGAATACCCGGTATGGGTTTTGGCAGGTGCTCCAAAAGAAGATGTGTATTTTGAGTGGATTGTCTCCGGACCATCGTCGAAATATGAAACACCTGGATTCCAACCATGTGCTGTAATTTGCCAGGGTTGTGAAGGTGATGAGTGGCAGGAGGTTCGCGGCCTGGAGAGGCTCTACAATGACGGATACTTCCAAATGTTTTTTCCCCACGGAACACATATCCCATGATAGCTTTGTTAGAGATTTGAGGAGACTTTATGCTTATCGTCCTGCCGCTGCTGGCTTTTTGCTTGCTCTACCTGTTCCTGATGAATACCTTCCAAAACGAAGATTGGCGGCGTCTCCTCCTGGCTTCCGTCCTTCTATTCAGCACCTACCTTGTCTTTGCCACCGAGCTCTTGAGCCTGTTTCAAGGAATCACGATGTTGGGGTTGGCTGCAGTTTGGCTCGTCCCCATCCTTGCTTTGGCTGCCTGGATTTATTGGAAGGTCAAAAGCGGCAGTAAGATCCATCTACCCATCTGGAAATTTCCCCGCCAACCTGGTGAACTTATCCTTTTAGCCGGCATTATTGTGATCCTACTCATCACAGCCACAATTGCTCTGATTGCCCCCCCACACTCCTGGGATACCATCAATTACCACATGCCGCGTGTTGCGCAGTGGGCTCAAAACCAGTCGTTACGACCCTTCGTAACAGGAATCGACGTCCAGAACAGTATGCCGCCGCTGAACGAGATGATGATCCTGCATACCTATGTATTGGCTGCAGGTGATCGCTTTGCCAACATGGTCCAGTGGCTGTCCATGGCCGGCAGTATCATAATCGTTTCGTTGATCGCACACCAGCTGGGAGTAAACAAGCAGGGGCAGTATCTGGCAGCCCTGACAGCAGCAGCCATTCCCGTGGGGATATCCCAGGCATCAACCTCAATGACGGACTACACTGGGGCGATCTTTATCATGGCAGCGGCTTCAGAAATCCTGGGAATGGCAAAGGAAAAACCAGGGAGATCGCATATCCTGCTAACGAGTATAGCAGCAGGATTGGCTCTGCTTGCTAAGCCGACCTCTGCAGCATACCTGCTTCCCCTGGCTGTATTTGCAGCCGTCGTCATTCTGCTCAAGGGAAAGCCGTCTTTGTTCCTCAAGGCCGGCCTGGCATCACTAATCGTAGTGCTCCTATTGAATGCCGGGCAGTTGGCCAGGAATTACGACCTGTACGGTAACCCACTGAATGATCCGGACCGCATATCTTCCCATTCAAATCAGCTGCATACCCTGGAAGGCTGGGCATCGAATATTATCCGGAATGCCGCTCTCCACACTGGAACAACTTCTGTAGAGATCAATCAATTCATTTACCATTGGATCGTCGTTTTTCACGACCGGATGAGACTTGACGCCAGTGATCCCCGGACAACATTGGCAGCACCCTTTTATTGGGTACCTTTCAGGACTGCGGAAGATCTCGCGGGTAACCTCATCCACTCCGTGCTTATCATCTTTACCTTCGCTATCCTCTTTTTATTTCGCAAAAGATTCAACCGCCTGACTCTCATCTATGCGTTGGTCTCGGTGCTAACGTTTATCCTCGTCAGCGGTCTATTTAAATGGCAGCCATTTAGCTCTCGATTCCATCTGGCCTTTTTCTTGATGTTCGCCCCGCTGATTGCGTATGCTGCCACCCGGACGCTGCCCGGATTTATTCAGGTATTGTTGGGCATTTTCCTGCTTGCAGCAGCGTATCCCTGGCTGCTCTCTCAAGACTACCGCCCAATCTTTCCGTCAGACAAATCTTATTCGCCCAGTATCTTTACCACTACTCGAGAAGAACTGCTTTTTGTAACTGCCGGAAGTCTGGACGGACCGTACAGCACCCTGTTAGATACCGCTGGAGATAATGGATGCTCACAGATCGGGTTGATGCTTCTTAATAGCGCAGCGGAATATCCGCTGTGGGTCTTGGCAGATGCTCCGAACAAGGATATGTATTTCGAGTGGATCATCGCCGGACCTTCCGATAAATATGCCACACCCGATTTTCAACCCTGTGCAATTATTTGCCAGGGTTGTGATGGAGATGAGTGGCAAGATGTTCGTGGGCTGCAAAGGTTATACGCGGAAAACGGTTTTCAGATATACTTCCCAGCAGGAACCGTGGTTAAAAATATCGAATAATCCATCATACCTGAGTAACATATGCCCCAACCACTCTCTGTTTTTGAAGAAAAATTCCATAAACCTCCCATTCTGCTTGCCCGCGCACCGGGTAGAGTCAATCTGCTCGGAGAGCATGTGGATTACAACGATGGGCCTGTCCTCCCTGCAGCAATTGACCGGGCTGTTCGCCTTGCGTGCGCTCCGATGGATGACGGGACGGTTCAATTGTTTGCGATTGACATTCAGAAGAATATCTCTTTCCACCTGGAAGATTTGGGCCGGAAAGTCAGTGCGGATGGCAAAGAACTGCCTCATTGGGCACGCTACCCGGCCGGAGTTGCCTGGGCGATCAAAGAAGCCGGATTCCCGGTAAGTGGTATGCAGGCTGTCTATACCTCCAACATACCCATCGGAGCGGGACTAAGTTCTTCGGCAGCGGTGGAGATTGCGTTTGCTGCAGCCTGGCAGGGGCTCGATGGATGGCAGGCAGATCGTATGACTCTGGCACGCATTGGTCAAAGAGCAGAGAATGGTTATTTGGGACTCGCTAGCGGGATGATGGACCAATTTGCAAGCGCTCACGGGGTAGCCGGACACTGCCTGTACTTCGATACCCGCAGCCTGGAGTGGAATCCCGTACTGCTGCCCGAGGGCACTTCCCTGGTCATCGCCGATTCAGGAGTGAGGCGCACCCTGGCTCATTCTTCCTATAACGAACGCCGCGCCTCCTGCGAGGAAGCGGTTCGCCTGCTGCAGAAGTTCCTTCCGGATATCCGCTCCCTGCGAGATGTGAAGACGACAGAATTCGCAGCTTACAGTGAGTTCCTGCCCGAGATCCCCCGTAAACGGGCGGAACACGTCGTCAAAGAGATCGCCCGGGTCAACTCGGCAGTCACCGCCCTGGAAACGAATAAAACACGCTCGTTCGGCGCGCTGATGTTCGCCGGGCACGCCAGCTTACGCGACCTGTACGAGGTCAGCGTTCCGGAGTTGGACGCGCTGGTAGAGATCGCCCGCGGCTTGCCTGGCATTTACGGAGCGCGCCTGACCGGGGCCGGTTTCGGCGGCTGCACCGTCAACCTGGTGGAGGAAGCGAAGGCACAGGAGTTTATAGAAAGGTTGAAGGCCGGGTACCAGGAGAAGACCGGGAAAACTGCGCAGGTGTATTTATGCAAAGCGAGTGAGGGGGCGGGGATCAGTAGGCAGTAGGCAGAAGACAGAAGTCTTCTTACCTTAAGTATTAAGAAATAGGACGCGGACGAGCGCTGAAAACGCGGATAAAAGAATTAACACGAATTCCTCAAATAACCTGGTAGCACTCCATTAAACGATACTGTTGGCGAATTAATCTTTCCGATCCTCCAGTAGAATAAGCATATTCTTTTACTGGTAGAGGAGGTTGAAATGTCTATGCATCCAAAGCCTGAATCGCAAGTTCCCGAAGAAACGGCACGAGTGGCACGTGCTGCTTTCCCGAAAGGCAATGACTATCTGACGATGCGAGATGAACTGGAGATGATTTACACGGATAGCCAATTTGCCTCTCTGTTTTCGCAGCGGGGTCAGTCGGCCCAATCGCCCTGGCTTCTGGCGATGGTCACCATTCTGCAATTTGCTGAAGGCTTGTCGGACCGGCAAGCTGCCGATGCGGTCCGCAGCCGGATCGACTGGAAATACTTGCTGGGGTTGGCTTTGGAGGATGCGGGGTTTGATTTTTCGGTGTTGAGCGAATTTCGGGATCGACTCATTGCGGGCAAGATGGAACAGCAACTGCTCGACCACCGGCTTATACGCTTCCGGGAGCGGGGCTTGCTCAAAGCCCGCGGCAAGCAGCGCACGGACTCGACCCATGTCCAGTCAGCCATCCGCAACCTGAACCGTTTGGAACTGGTTGGAGAAACGATGCGGCATGCTCTCAACACCCTGGCGGTGAGTTCGCCGGTTTGGTTGAAAGCTCATGTTCCATCCGAGTGGTACGAACGCTATGGGCCCCGCTTTGAGCAATCGCGTTTGCCCCAGAAGGAAATGGAGCGGGAAAACCTGGCGCTCCAAATTGGGCAGGATGGGCGGCAGCTTATGCTCTGGGCCTATGAGACCGAGGCTCCAGAAATGATCCGGAAAGCTCCAGCGGTAGAAACCTTGCGGTGCATATGGGTACAACAATATTACATCCAAGATGAAGCCATCTTCTGGGTCCCATCTGACAATACGCCGCCTGCCGAGTTGGCTATCCAATCGCCTTATGATCCAGAAGCCCGCTTTAGTATCAAGCGGCAGACGGAGTGGTTGGGGTATAAAGCTCACCTCACGGAAACCTGCGACGAGGATCAACCCCACCTGATCACCCATGTTGCAACCACCGTGAGTACCGTCCAGGATGAGCAAATGACCGCTGCCATTCACCAGGTTTTGGAAGACAAAGACCTGCTGCCGAAGGAACATCTGTTGGATCGGGGCTATGTCGATACGAAGGTCTTGATCGACAGTCGGGAGAGACATGGGATCGAAGTGATTGGGCCGATTAAGGTGGATACCACCTGGCAAGCTCAAGCGGGCAAGGGGTTCGACGTGTCGTGCTTTACGATAGACTGGGAACGGCAAAAAGTGACTTGTCCCAAGGGACGGGTCAGTCAGGTGTGGACGGAAAACAGCACCGATAAGGCTGGTAATCCCCGCATCTACGTCCGTTTCGCCAAAAGCAGTTGCCAGAACTGTTCAGCACGGGCCGACTATACCCGCTCTGTGGAGGGACCCCGCACCCTGAGTTTCAAACCCAAGGAGCAGTACGAGCTTTTGCAGTGGGCGCGCCAGCGAGAACATACCCCGGAGTTCAAAAAACTGTACGCCAAACGAGCGGGGATCGAAGGAACAATTTCCCAAGGAACGCGTTCCTGCGGATTGCGGCGCTCGCGCTATATTGGTCAAACCAAAACTCATCTCCAGCATATTTTGATCGCTATTGCCATTAACCTAGCTCGCTTTGTGGATTGGATCCATCAGGTTCCACGGGCGGCAACTCGTACATCAGCGTTTGCTGCCCTTGCTCATGCATGAACATTAATTCGCCAACAGTATCATTTATTGGAGAACTACCCCCGGAAGGCAAACTTTCGTTCTTTCGTGGAGGCATACGCAGGTTATGGAAACGGACATGACCGGGCAGGTTTCTGCTCCCCTGGTCCGGGTCGAGAATGTGACCCGGACGTTCGTTATGCCGGGCGGTGAGATTCACGCTCTGAAGGGCATCAGCCTGGATGTTCCCTGCGGTGCGCTGATCGCCCTCAAGGGACGCTCCGGTTCGGGCAAGACCACTCTGCTCAACCTGATCGGCGGGCTGGACAACCCGACCAGCGACGAGGTGGTCTTCGATGGGCAACCCTTGAGCCAGTTGAACGACGCGGAGCGCACCTGGCTGCGCCGGCAGCGGATGGGCTTCGTCTTCCAGTCCTTCGCCCTTCTGCCCACCTATTCGGCCTTCGAGAACGTCGAGTTCGCCCTGCGCCCGTCCGGGAGGGGCGTCGCTGAGAGCCGGGAGCGGGCGATGCAGTGCCTGCGAGCAGTTGGGCTAGCGAACCGCAGAAACAGCCGTCCGGATGAGCTTTCCGGCGGGCAGCAGCAGCGGGTGGCGATCGCCCGGGCGATGGCGAACCACCCGGCCTTGATCCTGGCCGATGAACCGACCGGGGAGCTGGACACCGCTACCACCCGCCAGATACTGGCGCTCTTTCGGAGGTTGGTGGAGCGGGAGGGGGTAACGCTGCTGGTGGCTTCGCACGATCCGTTGATTGAAGAGGTGGCGGATAAGGTGTATGCTTTAGTTGATGGAATAATATTAACAGAGTGAGCCTAGCTGTATATACCGTAAATCCAAAGGTCATGGAATAGT
>Ga0105092_10001569_pt1 | contig 12274 bp, 11 predicted proteins | sample PPLLak2March2015_FD_87021 | JGI IMG/M metagenome (GOLD analysis project Ga0105092, IMG submission 87021) | Freshwater sediment microbial communities from Prairie Pothole Lake near Jamestown, North Dakota, USA - PPLs Lake P7 Core (1) Depth... | ecosystem: Environmental > Aquatic > Freshwater >... | reverse complement strand
TGGCAAGTGGCAAGTGGCGAGTGGCGAGTGGCGAGTGGCGAGTGGCAAGTGGCAAGTGGCAAGTGGCGAGTGGCAAGTGGCGAGTGGCAAGTGGCGAGTGGCAATCGAAACACTGGTCACTTGCCACTCGCCACTGGATAGAAAGTCCTTTTGTGCTTGAAGTCTTTGGGGTCCTTGAGGTCCTTTCCTTTGTACTCGAATCAGTCGTTGATCCGAACCACCTCGTTCCGCTTTGCGGATTCATAGGCGGAGAAAACCAGCCTGACCGTTTCGAAATTGTCCGCACCGGTGGTCTCGGCCTGGCCCCGCCCGAGCAGGTCATCCAGAATGTTGCGGTTGCAGGACACGATGCTGGGAGGCTCGACCTTGTAATCGGGATGTTGCCAGGAGTAGCGTTCCGGCGTCACCGTCTCGACCTTCGTGCCGTCCTTGGTCGTTAGCCGGATTTCAGGGCCGATGTCGAGCCGCAGGCTGCCCTCCGAACCCTCGATCAGCATCAGAGTCTGCGGGAAGGCCTCACGCTCGAGGAGCGACGCAAACGAAATCTCGGAGTTGCAGACGACTCCACTCTTCATTTGCAGGACCGTCGTCACCACGTCCTCGCCTTTGACGCCGCGGTTAACCGTCTGGGTCCTCGAGTACAAAGTAGAAACCTCGCCGAAAAGGAAGCGACAGACATCGAACTGGTGGGACCCTTGATCGGTGATCGCGAACTGGTCCAGTTGAGCGAGGAAGGGCTGATTGATGAAAACCGGGTAAGCCGTGTTGAAGACCGTGCGCGCTCGGAAGGGTCTGCCAATCACGCCGGAGTCAAGGAGTTGCTTGACCCGTCGGATTTGCGGTTGCCAGCGGTAGTTTTCATGAACGTAGTAACTGACACCGGCATCCCGGCAGACTTTCACCATCTTTTGGGCAGTCTGAAAGTCGGGCGCCATGGGTTTCTGGCAGATCACGTGTTTGCCGTGCCGGGCGGCCAGTTCCACGAACTGGCAGTGGGTATCGACGTCGGTGATGATGTCCGCGACATCGAACTCGTGATGACGGAAGATCGTTTCCGGATCGTCGTAACAGTGCTCGATTCCGAACTGCTCACCTCTCGCCTTGGCCCGGGACAACGTCCGGTTGTACAAAGCGACGATCTCCACCTCGGGAAGCTCCAGCCAGCCGCCGATCTGAAACTGAGACCAGAAGCCACATCCAAACACCGCGATTTTCACTTTTTTCATAGCTTGCATCTCTCGGACGGTTCAGGGTTACACGGTTCAGGGTTACACGGTTCAGGGTTCGTGGGTTGGAAAGTCGAACCGACGAACCGGATAACCCTTGAACCCTTGAACCGGATAACCATGAACCGGATAACCATGAACTGGACAACCGGGAACCGGATAACCGTGAACCGGATAACCGTCAACCGTGGACTCACCCAAGCGCCGCAGCTACACTCGCGCCCTTCTGAAACCTGTAGCCCTGGGCGTCCAGACATTTCTCGAGGGCCGCCAGGAACAGCAGGACGTTGGCCTTGGTTGATGCCGCGCCCATCAGGCCGATTCTCCAGGCCTTTCCTTTGAAGGCGCCCAGTCCTGCGCCTATCTCGATCCCAAACTCCTCGAGCAGCTGACGCCGGACACGCCCTTCGTCCACACCATCGGGCACCGCCACCGCGTTCAGCATCGGCAGCTCGAATCCCGGCTGGGCAACATAGCGGATTCCGATCGCTTCCAGGCCGGCGCGAAGCATGCGGTGGTTTGCCCAGTGTCGGGCCCAGCGGGCTTCCAGACCTTCTTCCCGCACAAGCTCCAGGGCAGCGAGCAAGGCATAGTTCATGTTGATGGGAGCCGTGTGATGGTACAGGCGCTCGGATCCCCAGTACTGCCGGATCATGCTCAAATCCAGGTACCAGCTCTGAACCTTCGTCTTTCGCGAATCCATGACGTTCAGGGCCGCCTTGCTGAAGGTTACCGGGGACAGTCCCGGCGGGCATGACAGGCACTTCTGGCTGCCGGAATAGCAGGCGTCGATCTGCCATCCGTCAACGTCCACCTCGATCCCGCCGAGGCTGGTGACGGCATCGACGAGCAAGAGCGCGCCGCTGTCGTGAACCACCCGGGACACTTCTTCAATCGGCTGCCGGGCCCCGGTGGATGTCTCCGCGTGGACGATGCCTACGAGCTTGGCCGGCTTTCGCTTCAAAGCCTGCGCGATCGTTTCGGCGTCAAAAACTCTCCCCCAGTCCGTCTCGATCACGCTCACATCAGCGCCACAGCGAGCGGCAACGTCGGCCATCCGCTTGCCGAAAACACCGTTCACACAGACGAGCACCGGGTCGCCCGGCTCAATCAGGTTGACCACGCAGGTTTCCATGCCGGCACTTCCAGTTCCGGACATGGCGAGCGTCAGCTCGTTGGCCGTTTTGAACGTGTACTGGAGGTGTTCCCTGATGCCGTTCAGGATTTGCAGAAATGCGGGGTCCAGGTGCCCGATGGTCGGGCGGGCAAGTGCCTCGAGCACACGCGTATCCACGTCTGACGGGCCCGGTCCCATCAGCACCCTTTTCAAATTAAGGTTCATATTCGGTTCCTCTTGACGTGTCCGACTGGAAGTAGGTCCCACTTCCACGTGGGACATGTCCGACCTGGTAGTCGGACTTACTCGGGAACATACTTTCGCAAAAAGGCTATGCTTTCCTCAGCCCACGCCTGCTCGATCCGAATGGTGTCCTCGAGCGTGTCCTGCTCGGGCGGCCACAACTCCAGAATGACGTTGAAATCGTGACGTGAGTGCTTGCACGCCTCGATAATCCACGGGATGTCGAGTTGCCCCTGGCCGGCCGGGCGTCCTTCGCAGACAAAGCCCATCATGTGCCAGACACGCATGATCGAGACGTCCTTGACGTGGAGGCACATGGTATAGGGTGCGAGGACGTCGGTAACATATCGCCAGCCTTCATGGATTGCCAAGGAGTTGGCCGTATCCAGCACCACTCCAACGCTGCTGCTACCTGCCTCGTCAACGGTCCGGGCCAGCTCTCCGGCCGGAATGTTGCCGTTCTCCATGGCCAGGCAGACTCCCTTTTCCTCGAGCAGCGGCACGATTGCGTTCAAACAGGCCCGGATCTCTGAGACAAGCGGCGTCCGGCCGTCGATCTCCGGAACAGTGCGAAGCAGCGTGGCGCCAAGACGTTCACACAGGGAAACCTGGCTCTTCAGGTGATCGAGCTCCAAGCCTCGAGTTCCCAGCTCGAGTTCCACCCCACTGGCGCAAGCCTGTTGTCGCAGCCGCTCCAGGCCCTCCTCACCCAAGGGAACAAGCGGAAGGTTGGGTCCCAGCTGGAGCACCCTGACCCCCAGATGACATGCCTTTTGGAGGAGATCAAATGCTCCCATGGGCCTGTCAGGCCTGGCTCCTCCGAAACCGATCGACCACATGTACGAATAAGTGTTGATTCCTAGCTTCATCAGTCGCTTACAGGCTCCGGTGCCAGATCGTAACATGCCGATCCGTTTCTTGACAGCCATTAACATGATTGACAGCATCGACGAAAATCGTGTTAATCGCTCGAAAGAGGAGAAACCAGCCATGGGAACAATTCACTGGGGCGTGAACATGGAGTTTGTTCGGCACGACGACAAGCCGTTCGAATGGGGCGTGGAGAAGGCGGCCCAGCTCGGCTATGAGTTCGTCGAGCCAATGGTCCATCTAGGACGCGAGTTGCTGAGCGAGGCGGGTTACTTCCACAGCGTCTCGATGCTCGATGATCCGTTTCGAATCAAGCGAGCCTGCGAGAAGGCGGGTATCGGAATATCGGCCCTGTCTGCTCACACCCCTCTTTGCCGGCCGGAGATCGGAACCGAATACCTCAAGCAGGCGATTCGGTTCGCGGCCGAGTGCGGAGCCCCAATCGTGAACACCGACGAAGGTCCAAAGCAACCCTGGACATCCCCGGAAGAAGACCATGTCCTGATGCGGTACACCCTGAAAGAGGCGGCTCGAGTCGCCGAACCAAGGGGTATTCGAATCGGCCTCGAGCCCCATCAGCAGTACAGCAAGACCCCGGCCGGCCTCGACAGAATCGCCCGGCTGGTCGATTCTCCAGCCATCGGGATCAACTTCGACACGGGAAACAGTTACCTCGCGGGCGAAGATCCACTGGCCTGGCTTACTGCTGTGAGGGCTCGGCTAATCCACCTCCACGCGAAAGACATATCCGTTGAGCATTCAGAGAGCGAACGTGGCAAGGTATCCGGAACTCCGGTCGGCTGTGCCTGCGGTCAAGGCGTTATTGACTGGAAGAAGGTCATAGAAATCTGCCGGGAGCTTCCGGGCGACATTGTCTTTTCGGTCGAATGCGGCACCGTGGAACAGGCGGAATGCAGTTTGAGGTACTTCAAGACGTTGAGCTAAAAACGACTGCGCACTGCGCACTTCGCACTGAAACCACTGCGCACTGCGCACTTCGCACTGCCCACCGAATCAAACCGCGGGCAGCCGGTAGTGCGCACTGGGTAGTGGGTAGTGCGCAGTGCGCACTGGGTAGTGGGTAGTGCGCAGTGCGCAGTGGGTAGTGCGCAGTGGGCAGTGAAAGGCGACCTATGAAAACCAGACGACAGTTCCTGAAGGAGACCGCCGGTGCAACGCTTGGCATTGCGCTCGCCCCGCAGATCGTCCCCGCCTCTGTGCTCGGACGCGGGGCAACACCTCCGAGCGACAGGGTGGTGATGGGATCTATCGGGGTCGGGCAGCAGGGGAGCGGCGTGATGCGCAACTTCCTCGCGCAAAAAGACGTCCGGGTGGTTGCTGTCTGCGATGTCAAGAAGCAGGTCCTCGAAGCGGTTCAGCAGGGAGTGAACGACCACTACGGCGACCGCGGATGTGCTGCGTACAGCGACTTCCGTGAACTGCTGGCCCGTAAAGACATCGACGCGGTAACCGTCGCTCCGCCCGACCATTGGCATGTGCCGATCGCCATTGCGGCCGCGAATGCGGGCAAGGAGATGTACGTTGAAAAACCGCTCGGGCTGAGTGTGGCACAGGATCAGGCGCTTCGGGCCGTGTGCCGGCGCAACGGAACGATCTTTCAGTTCGGGACCCAGCAGCGCTCGAACGACCGCTTCCGCTTCGCCTGTGAGCTGGTCCGCAACGGCCGGATCGGCGAGCTGCGCTCGATCAACGTCTGGAGCCCGGCCAGCAGTGCCGGCGGCCCGACGACGCCGGTCCCCGTTCCGGCCGGTCTGAACTACGAGATGTGGCTCGGCCCCGCACCCTACGCTCCCTACACCGAGGACCGGTGCTCGAACAAGTACTGGTGGTTCGTCTCCGACTATGCTCTCGGCTTTATTGCCGGCTGGGGCATCCATCCGCTCGACATCGCACTGTGGGGAGGCGGCGACAAGCTGCAATGCCCCGTGGACGTGGAGGGCGCCGGCGTCTTCCCGCAGTCCGGATTGGGCGATACGGCGGTCGACTGGGACGTCCACTTCACCTACGCGAGCGGAGTAAAGATGCATTTCACCGCTAAGCCCCTGGACGAATGGAAGAAATACGGCCGCGTGATTGACCACGGAACGGCATTCGAGGGCTCCGAAGGCTGGGTCTGGGTCGATCGCGAAGGCTTGGCTGCTTATCCGAAAAAGCTGGAATCCAGTTTTCTCGGTCCCAGTGACGTCCACCTGTACCACAGCCGCGATCACGCCGGGAATCTCGTGGACTGTATGCGCAGCCGTCGCCCGACAATCTGTCCGATTGAGGAAGCCGTCCGCGGCGACATCGTTTGTCACGTCGCCGACATCGCTATTCGCACGCGGCACCGACTGCGCTGGGACCCGGTGTCCGAGACGTTTGCAGACAACGAGAAAGCCAACCGTTACCTGGCCCGCCCGATGCGGAGCCCCTGGCAGATATAAGGTGATCCATGTATAGGAACCTTCGTCTTGTCGTCGTCTGTCCGATCGCTACAGCGTTTCTTGCGCTCGCTCTCGCCCAAGCGCCCGCGTCCCAGGCTCCTCGCCTCACGACCTCCGAGGTAGACGCCTGCTTCTCGGCCCTCGCGGATTTCGAGCTTGGGAAGGAATTAACTCCTTTGCGCAAGCTGTCCGCGTACGTGGAGTCTTTGGAGGCCGATTCACCAGAGGCCCGAGAGCTTGAAATGCGGCTCGTGGCGGTGCTCGGTTCAAAGGTGAGCCTGGAGGCCAAAGATTTCGCCTCCCGGCAGCTGGCGCTGATCGGCGGGGACGCGTCTTTGGCTGCGCTGGAGAAGCTTCTGGGTGAACCCGCCGCGAGGCAAACTGCGCTTTATGCCCTCGAACGAATTCCGGCATCGGGTGCCGTTCTGAGACAGTCGCTGGCGGGGTCGAGGGGAACCGACCGGGTCCAAGTCATCTCTGCCTTGGGGAGGCGCCGCGACCCGGAGGCCGTTCCGCTTCTGAGGCCACTGACGGCCGACACGGATGCAGGCGTCAGCGAGGCCGCGATCCGGGCGCTCGGCATGATCGGAACGCCGGACTCTGCCGCGGCTCTCGCCCAGGCGAGGAAATCGGCTCGCGGTGGCGGTCGCTACCTGGCTGGGCTCTCGCTCCTCGGGTGCGCCGAGCAGCTCGCGTCCGCCGGTAAGAGTCAGGAAGCAGCGCGTATCTTCCGGGAATTGAATAAGCCCGGCGATGACGTTGCTCTGCGATTCGGTTCGCTCAGGGGACTGGGTCTTCTGGTGAAGGATTCGAGCGTGATTCCGGACTTGATCGCGTTCATCAGGCAGGAGCAACCGAAGCTCGCGGCCAACGCCATTCACGTGTTGCTCGAAATGCCCGGGCTTTCGCCGATCCAAGCCTTGGCTGACGCTTTGCCGGGGCTCAAGCCAGCCTCCACGCAACAGGCCGCGATTCTAGCCTTGTCGGATCGGCAGGATGCGAAGGCTGCTGCTCTTCCTGCCATCGTCCAGGCGAGTGGAAAGGGGTCGCCTGAGGTGCGCGTCGCGGCGTGGACGGCCGTTGGTCGTCTCGGCGATTCCTCCCACATTGCCCTGTTGGTCAAGGCGCTTGCAGCCGTTGCACCCGCTGAACGAACCGCCGCCCGGCTAGCGTTGACTTCGATGAACTGTCCGGATTTCGACTCGGTTCTGCGCGGTCTGCTTGAGAAAGCCGATGCCGATACCAGGCTGGAGCTCGTCGGCGTTGTGGAAGAGCGAAGGATGATCTCCGCCGCTGATTGGCTGATGGCAAGCGTCAAGCAGGGCGACGACCGCAGATTGCGCGGGGCGGCTTTAAAGGCCTTGCGGAGGACCGGTTCAGAGAGCCAGATTCGCCCCCTGGTGGATTTGCTGGCGTCCTCATCGGATGCCGTAGACAGTCCGGCTCTCGAGGAGACGGTGTCTTCGCTTCTCCGGCAGTTCCCGCGACCTCACGTTGCTTATCTTCTGGACAGCTATCGCGCGAACACAGACACTTCCCGCCGAGTCGGTTTAGTCGCGGGGCTCCGGGGAGTCGGGGATCCTGATGCGCTGGCTCTCTTGAAAGAGGCGGCGCGAACCCCCGGGCAGCCGGATATTCAGCATGCCGCAATCCTCTCCCTGTCGGACTGGCCGGATCCGGCTCCGATCCCTGATCTGCTCGTCGTTGCCGCGCAGACGAGCCTCGACGCGTCCATCCGAACCCTGGCCCTGCGCGGATCTCTGCGCCTGGTCGGCTTGCCTGGTGATCGACCGCACGGCGAGTCGGTCTCGGTACTCCGGCGGGTGGTAGAGCTGGCGCCCGAGGCCGCGGAGAAAAAGGGCGCCTTGGCAATGCTCGAACGCTTCCCCTCGCCCGAGGCGGTTGCGCTGGGCCAGGCAGCTTTGGCCGATCCCGCCATGTCGGCCGAGGCAAAGACCGCGCTCGAACACCTGCGTGCGGTGGCCGCCGGCGATGCCCGGCTCCTCGTTTACACGCGTAATTATTCATCGAGCGGCGAAGTCTACGTGCATGACAACATTGCCAGCTCTGTGGCCGCGATTCGGGAGCTTGGCCGCGAAAACGGGTTCACCATCGATGCGACGGATCAGCCGTCGGTTTTCACGGACGAGAAACTGGTTCAATACAAGGCAATCGTGTTCTCGAACTCGAACGGTGAAGCGTTCGAAAACGACGAACAACGGTCCGCATTCCAGCGTTATATCCGGCGAGGAGGCGGGTTTGTGGGCATTCATGCCGCCTGCGCCTCCGAGGCAAACTGGCCGTGGTTCTGGTCGCTTATCGGCGGGACGTTCGACTTCCACCCGCCCTTCCAGGCGTTCACGATCCGAGTGGTGGACAAAGAGCATCCGTCGACGGCCTTCTTTCAAGACGACTCCTGGCGGTGGGAGGACGAGTTCTACATCCTCAAAGAGCGCAACGACAAGGTCCGCGTACTGCTCGCGGGGGATCTGAAGAGTCTGAAGACACCCGGCGACCAACCGGAGAGGCTGGCTAACCAGCCTGATCCTTGCCCGCTGGCCTGGTGCCAGCAGTTCGAGGGCGCGCGTGTCTGGTACACGGCCCTTGGTCACAAGAAGGAGCACTACGAGGACCCGGTCTACCAAAAGCATCTGCTGGGCGGCATCCTCTGGGTGATCGGCGAAAAATGAGGAAGCGGTCACCTGCGGTTCAGCGCAGGTACCCGTTCGAGCTTTTCGAGAATGCTCTGGAGCACAATCCGGCGATTCTTCAGCTGGGTGCGAAAATCAGACACGTCGGCGTGACGGATCTCTTCGGACAGTTCTCCCAGGCGATCCCATAGAAGTTGCTGGAGTTTGTTGATCTCCTTCGAGCCTCAGCTCTTGACACGCGCCTCTACTAAGGATAAAATCATCTACAGGTCCATTGAGATGATTTCACAAACGGGTAAATACGCTTTACGGATTCTCGGTTACCTGGCGGAACGTCCCTCCGAGTGGGTGCTTGGAAAGAACGTCGCCTCGGCGACCGGGATCCCGTCGAATTACCTTCTGAAGATCCTCAACCAGCTGTCCAAGCACGGCTTCGTACAGAGCCAGAAGGGCTGGGGCGGCGGGTTCCGTCTTCACGAAGAAGCGATCAGCGTCCCTATCGAATCGGCTCTTGCCCTCTTCGAAGGCCCGTTTAACGAGCACTCCTGCCTGTTTGGTCTCGCCAAGTGCGACTCGGTTCATCCCTGCCCGCTGCACGAGGGATGGGAAGCGATCAAACGGTCGTACACCGAAATGCTCCAGGCGACCACGATCGGCGACCTGAGGTCCACACAAATCAAGTAAATCGAAACGTCGATCGACCAGTTCCGCGTTTCGCCGACTCAGTGGATAAAGAGATGCACAAGTATTTAAGGAGACAGTGATGAGCAAAGCAATTCAGATTTTGATGAACGAACATCGGGTGATCGAGACGGTCATGGGGGCGCTTGAGACGCTCGTAACTCGCTTGGAAGAAGGGCAGGATGTCCCCCGCCGTCACGTTGGCGACTTCGTAGACTTTTTCAAGAACTTCGCAGACAAATGTCATCACGGCAAGGAAGAGGATCTCCTCTTCACGACCCTCGAGAACTACGGCTTTTCGCCGGACGCGGGACCGGTCGCCGTGATGCTCTCGGAACACGCGCGCGGACGAATGCACCTCCAGGCGCTTGCAGCCATTGGTTCGGCGACGGGCCCTCTGACCGCCGACGAGTTGCAGACGGTGACACAACACGCGCGCGGGTATATCGAGTTGCTTCTCGCGCATATTGCCAAAGAAGACCGGATCCTTTTCCCGATGGCTGACAATTCGATGCCCGCAGAAGAACTCGATCGGTTGGAGAGCTCCTTCATTGCCTTCGAAGAAAACGTGATGGGCGCCGGAACTCACGAAGGGTTTCATCGCCTGGCCGACACCCTGGTCGCTCTCTATCCGCCCGCACGACTGGCGGCACCTGTAATGCCTTGCTCGCACCACTGACAGATTGGAAGGGGGAATTCAATGATCACCAAGCGTATGTTGTGGCTCACGTCTCTGTTCGTTTTCATGAGCGGGACACCGTTGTTTGGACACTGCGACGGGGTGGACGGCCCCGTCGTCAAGGCGGGATTCGAGAGCCTGAGCACAGGGAATATCAAACCGGCGCTCATCTGGGTTCATGCTGCCACCGAAAAGGAGCTGACGGACGCGTTTCAGAAGGCGTTACGGGTCCGTCAATCGGGAGGCGAAGCCAGAGAGCTGGCCGACTCCTATTTCCTCGAAACGCTGGTTCGGCTCCACCGGATGGGCGAAGGCGAGCCGTACACCGGGCTGAAACCGGCGGGGCGTGACGCAGGACCAATCGTCGAGGCGTTCGATCGCGCTCTGGAAACCGGCACCCCGGACCAGCTTCTAGCCCTGTTCCCGGAAGCCAGCCGCACGGCAATCCGTAATGAGTTCCTGGCGCTTTGGGCAAGCAAACAGTTCGACCCGGCGAATGTCAACGCGGGTCGCAGCTTCGTCGCCCGATACGTGAAGCTACTCCACCATCTGAAGGAGATCGGCGAGGGCAGGGGCCACCAAGAAGCGGCGCTGCCGCACCAGCACGCGCACTGATTCTCCGTGGGACCCACCCTTACCGCGCGCCGACGTTGGCGAGAATCTCTTTCTCGTAGAAGCGCAGGAAGCGTTCCTGGTCCGGTCCGATCTGGTTATTGACGGACTTGTTCTGGGCTGATGTCGTGCGGAGGGCGAGATCGAATGGAGCCGCGCACGACAGCGAACGGCAGTGAGCGAGAGTAAGCGGACCACCAATCATCGCTAAATCGATGCATTTAAACACGAAGCAGTGGAGCGAGTCAGGTGGTCCGCTTACTCTCGCTCGCTTCTCTCGCTGTCGTGCGCGGCTCCATTCGATCTCGCCCTCCGCCGGGAACTCGCCGGTCTCGCTACGTGCGCGGCTCTGAAAAGGCAGGCGTTTCGCGCCCGGCGATAGGTAATTCTGCGCGACTTGTCAATCCCGCAGCAGGAGCATCCCGACGATTCCAAGGAAGAAAAAGAACAGCTGCATGAGCGAGGACCTGATGGCCTTTTCCTTGTGCAGCTGTGGGATCAGGTCCGCGCCGGCGATGTAGATGAACCCTCCGGCGGCAAACGGGGCCAGGAAAGTGACCAGGTCGCCGGCCACATCCTGCAAGGCCACGGTAAATATCAACCCGGCCAGGGCGATTCCGGCCGTGATGAAGTTGTACAGGAGGGCCTTTCCGCGACTGAAGCCGCCGTGCATGAGCACGCCGAAATCGCTCATTTCCTGCGGGATTTCATGGAGGAGCACGGCAAACGTCGTCGCGATGCCTACCCGCGTGTCGAGCAGGTAAGCCGCGGTAATGATGGCACCGTCGATGAAGTTGTGGACACCGTCCCCAAACAGGTTCATGTAGGCAAAGGACTCGATGTGGACCTCGCCGGTCGGCGTATGTTCATGCCTCCAGTGGATGATTTTCTCGACGAAGAAAGAAAAACCGATCCCGCTCAGAACGAACAGCGAGACGTTCACGCTGAAACCTTGGCGCTGGACGGCCTCGGGGAGCAGATGGATAAAGGCGTCGCCGAAAAGGCTCCCGGAGCTAAAGCTGACCAGGGCTATGATTGCAAAATGCGCCAGCCGGCCGCGCAAAGCCAGTAGGGCAAGCCCGACGAGCGAGAACAGGCTGACGAGGATGACACTCGTCAACGCGTAAAAGACCGGTGTGCTCAAGAATCTCCCCCCTCGAACCGGCTATCTCAGGTGACCCAGTCGTTTCGCCTTTGACTCCGCAATCAGTGAGAGCTCCGATGCCAGAAACGTGTGCGCCTGCGGCACGGCGGTCTCCGTCCGATTGAGCACGTCGTCGACCAGTTGTTGGCCATACGGCAACGGGACGTCGTCGCAATCCATGTAACGGCTGGTCTTCCCGTCGACGAGGAACAGATGATTCCCGCCTTCCCGGCCGGAGATATCGATGTTCTTTCGGAGCTCGATGTACCCGTCCGTACCCAGTAGAATGAGCCGGCCGTCGCCCCACGTCCCGAGCCCGCCCGGCGTAAACCAGTCAACGCGGATATAGCCGGTGGCGTGCTCGCTGCGCAGCATCATGTCGCCAAAGTCCTCGAGTCCCATGTGCTCCGGGTGGTGGAAATTGCCGACCTGCGATTCCGCCACTTCTGCCGATGTGGAGTTCGTAAAGAACAGGAACTGGTCTATCTGGTGGGATCCGATGTCGACCAGGATGCCGCCGTATTTTTCCTTCTCGAAAAACCATTTGGGCCGGCTTTTGAGGTTGGTCTGGTGAGGTCCGAGTCCAATGGTCTGGACCACGCGTCCG
>Ga0105092_10001567_pt1 | contig 12285 bp, 11 predicted proteins | sample PPLLak2March2015_FD_87021 | JGI IMG/M metagenome (GOLD analysis project Ga0105092, IMG submission 87021) | Freshwater sediment microbial communities from Prairie Pothole Lake near Jamestown, North Dakota, USA - PPLs Lake P7 Core (1) Depth... | ecosystem: Environmental > Aquatic > Freshwater >... | reverse complement strand
GCGTCGTCGTCGACCGCGCGCAGGAACTCGTCCTTGAGAGACTGCGCCTCGGACGCGAGGGCGCTCATCTCGCTGGAGACGGACTCGTAGCCCTTCTTGCCGAAGGTCAAATTGGCCACCATCGCCGTCAGCGCCGCGGCCAGCGCGCCGCACAGCGCGGCGACCGATCCGCCCCCCGGCACCGGCGCGTCGGTGGAAGTCAGGTCGACGAACTCGCGCACGGACGACGACACCAGCGGCGATTCTTCCGCCACGCGGTACTCGATGATCTTTTGCATCGGATCGAATCCTCCCAACTCGCGAAGACCCAACGATTGAACAGCCGTTTCGATGAGCATCGGCTCCGGCACCCCGGCCGACGCACCTTGCTTCTCCAAGTAGAAATGTCCGGCGCGGCGCATCGCTTCCAGCGGCACCAAGCCGACCAATTCGCTTCCCGTCGCGCGCAAGCCGCGCGCCTGTGCTTGGCGCGCGACTTCTTCGAAGGCCGCGTGCGGCGGCGTCACGTCGAAGTCGGTCAAGTTGATCGACACTTGCGCGCGCTGGTACTCGTCGAGGTACCAACCCACCGCCTTGCATGCCTTGAGTGTGCCCGGCTCGAAGACGAAGTCGCCGTTCATGTCCCGGATGAATTGCCCGTGCGCGTCCCGCTTCTTGCGCCCTTGTTCGCGGATGGCCAACGCGACGTCGCTCGCCTTCTTCTTGTCGCGCGTGTTCAAATTCACGTTGTACGCGATCAGGAACTTGCGCGCTCCGATCACGGTGGCGCCGGTGCGCGCGTTCATTTTGGCCGGGCCGAAGTCGGGCTTCCAGTGGTGGTGGGTGAGCTTCTCCGGCAAACCTTCGTATTCGCCCGCGCGAATGTCGGCCAGGTTCTTGCGGTCGTCGTTCATCGCGGCGTATTCGTACAGATACACGGGGATCCCCAACTCCTTGCCGACGCGCTCGCCCAGCGTGCGCGCCAGCGCCACGCACTCGTCCATGCTGGTAGTTCCGAGAGGTACAAAAGGACACACGTCGGTCGCACCCATGCGCGGGTGTTCGCCGTGGTGCTTCGACATGTCGATGAGCTCGGCGGATTTGGCAATGCCGCGGTACGCGGCTTCCACCGCGCGTTCCAGCGGAGCGACGAACGTCACCACCGTGCGGTTGGTGTCTCGACCGGGATCAACGTCCAAGACGTGCACACCTTCGACGCTCACGATGGCGCCCACGATGGCGTCGATCACGCCGCGGTCGCGGCCTTCGCTGAAATTGGGGACGCACTCGACGAGCTTCACGGGTATCTCCTGACGAAGCGCCGGCCGGTCACAGCCACCACCACTTCATCTTTCGCGGCTCATAAACTACGATTTCGCCCGCCACCGAGTCTACTACGACGCGAACCCACCCGATGTCGGGAGAGCCGAAGGTCTCGAGGCGCGTGAAATTGGGAATCGGCTCTCCCGTGGCACGGTCGCGGAGCGAGTGGTCGAGGCGGAACGTGTGCCCGTCGCCGTGGATCAACAACACGGGGCCGCCGAATTCCTTCACGCGCACCTCCAGCCGGTCCAGGAACGACTCGTATCCGGCGCGTGGCCGCGGGTGGTATTGGAGGCCCGGGCTTCCGTGCATTGCAATCACGACACCGACCAGTGCGTTCGCTTCGGCAAACGCAAACGTCTCGTCCATCCAAGCCAGGGCGGCGTCGATTCGTCGCGCGACCTCGGCGTCGGCGCCGGCCCCCCGCCCCGCGAAGGATTCCTGGGCGTTTTCGGCGCCGACCATGTGGATGGTCGCAAACACGAATCCGCCGCGGACCCAACGCGCGTTCTCGACGAACTCCGCGTGGGTCGAATCTTCTCTCTGCGACGCGAGACGCATCGGCCGCGCACCCAGACTTCGATTGGGCGTTTTGTAATACATGCGGCGCAGGTAATCGAGCCGCTCCAGCGGCTCGTACCCGCCCGCGATCTTGTTGTGGCAATCCGCCCACTCGTTGTCGCCGGGCGTGTAGACCACCGCATGGTTGATCGAGTTCATCGCGTCGAGGGCGCGTCGATAGTTGACGTCGGTGCACGGGTACCAGAAGGTGTCACCGACGTGGATGAGCCACGCAATGTCCGCGCGATTGACGTCGCGGATCAAGCGGCGGAAGCGCCCGACTTCCCACGAGCGGTACGGCCCGTCGCCGAAGACACCGAAAGCGAAACAGCCGGGCGGGAGCGGCCGCGCGTCGGGCAGGCTGCAGGACGAAGCGATGGATGCCAGCGCGATCGCCGCGATCAGGCGAATCGCACGTGCGCGATGCGAGAGCTGCATCGGCGCATGATAACACGATCCTCACGCACGGACTACGCCAACGCCCGCGTCGCGCAGATCGGCGATGGTGAACACTTTCTTACTTGCGCCCGGCCGCGCGAGGGCGGTCGCGATGCACACGTCGAAGAGCGATGCCGAGCGTCTGAAGGCCTCCGACGTGAGGTGGATCTCGTCGTACCAGTCCTTGTCGGACCTCGCGATGCCGCGGTTGTCGACGTGGTAGAGGTACGGGAAGTTCTTCGACTCCGCGAGCGATACCAGCAGTTCGTTGAACTCGGTGATCATCGCGTAGACGACGGCGCGCTTCTCGTCGTCGTTCAAGCGCTTTTGCTCGAGGGGCAGCCACAACCACTTTCCCGACCGCATCAAGCGGTTGACGAGGCGGCGGAGGGACACCAAGCGAGCCGTCGAGCGCCGCGTCGGTACCGCGAAGTCGTACCCGTGGGTGACGATGACCATGCTGGCCAGCTTGGAATGGGCGAGGTTCGAGAAAAAGATGAAGTACTGCAGCAGGATCAAGTTCAAGAAGCTGATGAATTCCTTGGCGAGAAAGCCCACACCCGCTTCGTACATGGTCCGGTCGAACACCGTGTCTCGCTTCGCGATGGCGGCGATGCGCGCCTCCAGCAATTGCCGGTGACGGTCCGACAGCGGTTCGACCCGGCGCTTGTGCAGCGTCATGTTGGCGATGCGGCCCTCGCCCAAGAGGTCGTTGCCGCCTCCGCTGAACAGAAACACGTCGGGCTCGATCTGCGACAACGGCTCGACGTAGTCTTCGGCGCGCAGCATCTGGATCAGCCAGTCGCCGCCGGCCGCGAGGCTGTGGACGCAGTAGCGTCCACCAGCGATCAAGTGGTCGAGGATGTCCTTGACGGCGTCGACGTGAATGCGCCACAGCCCGAACACCGACAAGCGCCGTCCGGGAAACTGAAACCACGAGTCTCCTTCCGCGACGAGAATGACGCGATTTGCGCACTTGCGGTCGCGCAGCGCGTCCAGGTATTCGTCCAGCCGGGCCTTGCGTTCGTCGCGGTTCATTTCGCCGATAAGCCCCTGCTCCGCGCCGGACTCGTCGGGGACCACGTTCAAGTCGAAAATGCGGCGGAAGACTTCGAGTGCGAGCTCGGGGTGGTCGCGGAATATTTGCAGGAGTAGTGGAAACAGCGCGTCACGCTCAATGTCGGTTCCGCGCCAATAGAATCGATCGCGGAGTTCGATCGCGTCGAGCACGGCACGGGCGTCCGTCTCGAAGAGCGTCTTACCGCTGGTCGAGAGGTCGACGTCGTAGTACGTCCACCACAGACCGTCGACCTTGTTCAATACGACGGCTGCTGCTTTGTCGAGATCCTCCGGCGTCCATTTCATGAGGTTGCGTCGCGGTCAGCCGGCATTCTTGCTGAACAGCAGCTTTCGGAGTTTTCCTCCGCCCATGGCTTCGTCGATCTCCATGAACGCGAAATACGGAATTAGGATCAGGAACATGACGAAGCTCGACGCGAGCAACTGCAGCACGGCGAAGCGTTCGGCCAGGGCGTGGCCGATGGCATGGCCATGCACGCGCGCGACGATGGCTTCCTCGATGGTGGAGAGAACGAGCAAGAGCACCAGAAACAACAGCGCCTTGATCATGATCGCGCGGAAAACGGTGCTACTGTCCCTGCGCTCGCCGATCCGCATGGCCTGACCGATAAGGATGAATTTACCGAGGATGAGCGACTTGCCGACGGCCGCGCCCATCTTCCACGCGTCGATGCCGTGTTCGTCCAACACGGCGGTTCTATATAAAAGGACTGCACCGAGGCAGACGAAGAGGTAAATGGAGATTATCGCGTACTCGCGCAGCTCTCGGTGCAGCTTATCGCGCGCGGTGGGCTTCGACTCCGGCTTTTCGTTCATGGCGATACCTCCGTGTTGAGCTGCGCCCCCGCGCATCCGTCTGCGCCCGACTAGTTCACGCGCGTGATCCTCCCGCACTTCGAGCACCGCATTTCACTGGCGGAGAAAATCGGCGACAATTGCATGAGGTGCCCGCACCCGCACGAAAACGACTCCCACTCCCCGCGCGTGCGCCGATGATACTCGAAAGGTGCGTCCGCGCCCACCACGCCACCGACGGCCGGCTGCGCGAACGGGATCTCGCCGCCCGCCGACTTCGCCCCCGTCGCGCCGACGATCGCGCCCACCGCGGCGGCCACTTCGGCGAACTCCGTCACCTGCGCCTTCGGGATTTCGTTCGTCCGCCCGCAGCGCGGGCACGCGATCTGCGGCTCGGCGAACTCGGGCGGTACTTTGATCTTCAGTCCGCACGCGCACAAGAGAAACGCGAAGCCGTTGACCGCGCGCATGAGGTCCATGACGTCGCGGGTCTTGTCCTTCTCCGTTTGTTCGCGGGCCACGTCGGGGTGCGCCTCGCGCACGGCGACGCGCTCGTCCTTCTTGATCGCGGACGCCGGCAGGATCATCGACGGCTTGCGGCGCACCTTGGCGAGCGCGTGTTGGTAGCTCAAGAACCCGGCGCCTTCGCTCATTCCCCTCAATACCGCGATGCGCTCCTGGATGGGCGGGTGCGTGGCGCCCCAGCCCGAGGCCCTGGGTCCCCCGAGGGGTGCGACGATGAACATGGGCGCGTTCACCTTGTTGGCGGCTTCCAGTTGAAGCGGGCTCGCAGCGATTTTCTCCAACGCGCTCGCGAGACCTTCCGGGTAGCGGGTCAAGCGCACGGCGCACGCATCGGCGAGGTACTCGCGTTTGCGCGAGATCGAAAAATACAAGAGGCGCGCGAAGACGGGCGCCAGGATCGCGAGCACGATGGCCGCGACCATGAGTACTGCGCCCCCGCCGCCCTCACCCTTCTTCGACGAACGCCAGCGCTTGGAGGATCCGCCGCTATACCACATGCCGCGTAAGAAGACTTCGGCGATCAGCACGATGCTCCCGAGCATGATGGAGGCGAGCGTCAAGAACTGGACGTCGCGGTTCATGATGTGCGACGTCTCGTGCGCGATGACACCCTGCAGCTCGTCGCGGTTGAGCTTGGTGAGCAAGCCCGCCGTCACCGCAATGCAGCTGTCCTCGGGGCGAAGCCCGGTCGCGAATGCGTTGGGCGCCCGCTCGTCGATGACGTACACCTTCGGCAGTGCGGGAAGCCCGGCCGCGATTTTCATCTCTTCGACGATGTTGAACAGCTGGGGATGGACGTCGGAGGTAATGGGACGTGCGCGCGCCATGCGCAGCACGAGGTCGGGTCCGCCGAAGACGCTCGCCGCCGACATGATGACCCAGACGCCGACCGCGACGATGATGCCGATGTTGCCGCCGCCCTCGCCCATGGTGGCTTCGCCGATGAAGTAGCCGAGCGACACCAAGAGCACCGCCATTCCCACGAACAGCAGGAACGACTTCCTCCGATTGGCGGCGATCAGTTCCCAGAACATGCGTTAGCGCTGGAACGACACCTTCGGCGCTTCGCGCTGGGCCGGCTCTTCGATTTCGAAGAACGTCTCCGGGCGGAAGTTGAACATGCCCGCGACGACGTTCGATGGGAACATCTCGATCTTGTTGTTATCGAAATTCACCGCGTCGGTGTAGCTCTGGCGCGCGAACGCAATCTTGTTCTCGGTCGACGTCAGTTCTTCCTGCAACGCGAGGAAGTTCTGGTTCGCCTTGAGGTCCGGATAGGCTTCCACCGACACCAGGAAGCGCGACAAGGCCTGCGTGAGCTGGCTCTCGGCCGCGCCCTTCTCGGCCACCGTGCCGGCACCCATGGCGCGGCTGCGCGCCTCCGTGACCGCGGCGAGCGTTTCGCGCTCGTGGGTCATGTAGCCCTTGGCCGTCTCGACCAAGTTGGGAATGAGGTCGTGGCGACGCTTGAGTTGCACGTCGATCTGCGACCACGCGTTCTTGACGCGGTTGCGGAGCCCGACGAGCGAGTTGTACGCCCCGACGAAGAACACGACCGCCAAGACGACGATGCCTAAGAAAATCCAACCAGCCATGTCGATTCCTCCTTCGACTAACCAACGCTATTGGCGCGTCTCGCGGATCGAGCCGCGAAAGACCGCCTGCAGAAACTCGTGAATGCGGTGCGCCTCGGGAAATTCCGACAGCGCGACAATCGCCTGCAACTCCCCGCCGTCGAGCCAAGTACCGTGGCCGCGCTCGCAGCGATCGATCTGTATCCCTTGGGTGCTCGACGATCGACGCACGCGCGCCTTCTCCATCTTGTGGCGACAAATGGGACAGCGGTGCACCTTCTCTTGGTCGGGTTCCCCGAATTTTAGGCTGGCCCGAATTTCTTCGCGGCCGGCCGAACCTTCCAACAAGAGGTCCATCTCGTCGGGATCGAGCCAGACGCCCCCGCACTTGGAACAATTATCGACCTCGATCTGGTCGAGCTCGAGGACGAGCATGGGAAAGTCGCAGAAAGGACAGTTCATTGTTTCGGCTGCGCACACGGCAGCACTACCCGATCGTGTTCAGTGATATTCGGTGCCGCGCTTACACTCCGGCCCGGCGGGAGCCTAGCACGAAATTGACGGTCGGCTAAATGAGCTTCCTCCCGATGACCCAGGGGCGTGACGCCCGGCTTTAGCGCTACGCGGAGACGGCGGGCTTGCGACGCGCGACGAGCGAAAGCGCCGTCTTCACCACGTTTTCCACCGTGAAGCCGAGCCGCTCCATCGCCACCGCCCCCGGCGCCGACGCGCCGAAGCGATCGAGCCCGATCACCGCTCCCTTGTCGCCCACGAACTCGCGCCATCCCAGGGTCGCCCCCGCCTCGATCGCGACCTTGCGTGCGGACTTCGGCAGGATGGATGCGCGATAGCGAGGGCTCTGCGCGCGGAACAGCTCCCACGACGGCATCGACACGACGCGCGTCGCCACTCCTTGCGCGGCCAGCACGGTGCGTGCGGCAAGCGCCAAGTGCACCTCGGAGCCGGTCGCGATCAGCACGACCACCGGTTTTTTCGCCTCCGCATCCGCGACCACGTACGCGCCGCGCGCGACACCGGCCTGCGCACGCCCGCGATCCCCTTCGATCACGGGGAGCGCCTGGCGCGTCAACACCAGCGCGCGCGGGCCGTCGAGGGAGAGCGCGCATGCCCACGCGGCCGCGGTCTCGTTGGCGTCCGCCGGGCGAAACACGGTGAAGCCCGGGATGGCGCGCAGGCTCATCAGGTGTTCGATGGGCTGGTGCGTCGGTCCGTCTTCACCCAAGCCGATCGAGTCGTGCGTGAACACGAAGGTCGAGCGCGCGCGCATCAGCGCGGCCAAGCGAAGCGCCGGACGCATGTAGTCGGAGAAAATGAGGAAGGTCCCCGCGAACGGAACCACACCGCCGTGGAGCGCCATGCCGTTGACGGCCGCGCCCATCGCGTGTTCGCGCACGCCGAAGTAAATGTTGCGCGCTTCATAGCCGTCTAGTGCGAACACTTTTGACGATTCGATGCGCGTGTTGTTGGACCCGGCCAAGTCCGCCGACCCGCCGATCAAGGTCGGGATCTTGTCCGCGATGGCGTTGATCGTCTTGCCCGACGCGGCGCGCGTCGCGACCGGCTTCTCGGACGAAAACACCGGAAGGTCGCGGTCCCAGCCCTTCGGCAACTTTCCGGTGCGCGCAGTCTCGAATGCCGCTCCCAGTGGGCGCTTTTGCTTGGTGTACGTGCGCAGCCGCTCGTTCCATTCGGCCTGTTGCTCGGCACCGCGTGCGGCTGCCTCACGGCAGTGCGCCCGGACTTCGTCGGGAACGTGGAACAGGGGCTCCTGCGGCCAGCCGAGCTTGTCCTTGGCTGCGCGGGCGGCGTCCGCGCCCAACGGCTCGCCGTGCGCCTTCTCCGAGTCCTGCTTCGGGCTCCCGTAGCCGATGTGCGTGTGCACGCGAATCAACGACGGCCGCTCCTTCTCCTCGCGGGCCGTGCGGATGGCGCGTTCGATGGCGTCGACGTCGTTGCCGTCTTCCACCGCCTGCACGTGCCAGTTCAACGCTGCGAAGCGCGCGACGACGCTTTCCGTGAACGTTAGTGAAGTCGAACCGTCGATAGTGATGCGATTGTCGTCGTACAAATAGACGAGCTTGCCGAGCTTCAACGTCCCCGCGAGCGAGGCCGCCTCGTTCGCGATACCTTCCATCAAGTCGCCGTCAGACACGATGGCGTACGTATGGTGGTCGACCACCGGCGCTTCACCGGGGAGGTTGAAACGCGCAGCCAGGTGCGCCTCCGCGATCGCCATGCCGACCCCCATCCCGAAGCCCTGCCCGAGCGGGCCGGTGGTGGCTTCGACGCCGGGAGTGTGACCATATTCGGGATGGCCGGGCGTGCGACTCCCGAACTGGCGGAAATTCTCGAGTTGGTCGAACGGGAGATCGTAACCGTAAATGTGTAACAACGCGTACAGAAGCATCGACCCGTGGCCGGCCGAGAGAATGAAGCGGTCGCGGTCGAACCAGGCCGGATCGCCGGGGTTGTGCTTGAGCACACGATCCCACAGCGCGAAGGCCATCGGGGCGGCCCCCATGGGCATCCCAGGATGTCCCGACTTGGCTCGCTCGACGGCGTCGACGGCTAGAAAACGAATCGTGTCGACGCAGAGGCGGTCGATCGATGGGGTCAAGGGAAAGCTCCTCGGTTTGACGGGGTTCTTTTCGCCGCGGGACGCGGCCGGACGGGCAAAAGCTACTCCCCGCACACGAGCGCAATCAAGATGATTTGGCGGAAGTTCCGGATTGTCGGGAGGTTCGACGGGATCAGGACGGCGGGGTCCCACCCCCGCCCGCGGTATTTCGAACGGCGCCCCACCAGAGGAGGTCTTGGGTAGGTGGTCGGTTTCCCGTTCGCGCCGTCCGGAAATACGCTCGGACGGGGTAACTTTCAGCGTTAATTATAGACAATCGTAAGCGGCGGGTAAACGGCGATTTGATGGGCTAAGCCGGCTTGACCGCCTGCACGAACATCGCCTGCGTCGTCAGGTCGTCGTCGCTCAAGCCCCGGAATCGTCGCGCGAGGCGCTTGCGCGCGACGTCGCTCTTTATCTGCACGCGCACCTCGTTGACGATCTGCAACCCCGAGCGCTTCAAGAGGCCGATGTGCGTCGACGCCGGCTCACGATTGAGCAGATACGGTCTCCTTCCCCGGATCAACTTCCACACCGGGTCCGAAATCGTCCAGTGGCCGTTCCATTCCGTCATGAGGTGATGCGCGGTGAAAGCGATCTCGTGCGACACGAAGCCGCCCGGCTTGAGCCACGACGCCATGGCGCCGTACGTCGTCGCCAGGTCGTCGACGTGCTCGAGCACGGCCTGCGAATACAACATGTCGACGGAATCGCGCTCGATCACGCTCGTTTGGTACCACGGCACGCGGTACGCGATGGCGACTTCGCCCGCCGTTTCGTTCACGCGCTCCAGCGCCCGTCGCACCGCGGCCAGGCGGCCGGGCGAGAGCGTGCGCGACAGGTGCTCGTCGGTGAGGTTGCGGCGCGGGAATTCGTAGCTGGGGAGATAGGGCTTCACGGCGGGGAACTCGCTGGCGTCCGGAATGGGCGCTCGTTTCTGGAACAACGCCACCAATTCATCCAGCACCGCGAGATTGCGCGCGGGGTCGGCGTACGGGACCACGTCGAACGCCAAATAGCGCGTTGCACCCGATAGCAGCGCGGCGAGCCCGATGCCGAGCGAGTCGCCGGGCCCCAACTCCGCGACCGTGACGGGCGCAGGCCCCGCGACCAAGCCGCGCTCATGCGCCATCACCAGGTGACGAAGCCACACCGAGTAGCAGTAACGCGCCGAACTCGTCCCGCGCGTCGACCTGGCGATTCGTTTGTCGACGACGGGAACGTAGGTCAGTAAACCGCGCACGACGGGCTTGAGGAGCATGCTACTTCGCTTCCACCAGATCCGCGAGCATCTCGAGACTCGGCACCTCGAGGTCGGGGACAGCACCGGACGCCGCAGTCGCGCCGTGGCCCGGGCGCGAGCCGCGACGGTTGACCCAGACCGTCGCCAGGCCGAGGGAGCGCGCGGGCGCGACGTCGTGAAAACGACTCTGGGCGACGTGGAGCCAGCGTTCTTTCGGGACGCCGGCCTTCTCCAGCGCGAACGTGAAATTCCGCGTCGAAGGCTTGTAGGCCCCCACCTCTTCGGCGGTGACGACGAAGTCGAACGGCACCTCGAGCGTGCGCGCGGTGTGGGCGAAGAGATCGTCGTCGGTATTGCTGATGATCGCGAGGCGGAAGCGCTGCTTCAAACGCCGCAGCGATTCGACCGTGTCGTGGAATGGGCGCCAGCGCGGGAGCGAAACCGCCAGTGCATCGGCGTCGAAGTCGGCTTCGGATATCGAGAAGCGGCGCGCGAAACCGCGCGCGACGCCGCGCAGTACTTCCTTGTAGGAAACGTGGTCGCCGCTCTCGAGCACCGTCTCCAAGCGCGCATAATGCTCGAGCAGCTCGTCGTCTGTCGCGCGAACGCCGCCCTGCGCGCGCAGCGGAGCGAGCGCCTCCAGAATGCCCGACTCCCAGTCGATCAGGGTTCCGTAGCAGTCGAAGCTGACGACGTCGATGCGACCGAAATCGATCACGGTCAACGGGCGAGGCCGGTGCTCCCGCGTCGCAGGTACTCTTCCCAGCCGCCGCGACGCGGAAAATGGCGGACCATCATGTAGAGCGAGATGACCAGGAGCATGTAGAAGTCGGCGCGGACGCGTCCCATCAAGACCAGCACCGTTCCGCACACGGCCGGCACCTCGGCGAAGGCCATGGAGACCAGACTCGCGGTACGCAACCGGGCCAGGCGGCCCGCGGTGTCGGCGGGGGCGTTTCGGAGCATGAGCCCCTTCACGATCGTGCTCGTGAAGATGGCGATCCCCGACACGACGAACAGAGCAATCCGAAGCGGCCCGAAGAACGCCGGCGGCGAAACGTCGGGGCCCGTGCGCATCACCACTTCGACCACGACCGCGTACATCGCGAGCGACGCGGCAATCGCGCCCGCCGTGACCGCCGTCGCGCGGTAGGCAGTCGCGACCTGTTCCGTAGATACTTCGGCGGTGGGCGTCGCGCGTGGGTCCGACACGGGTGGCGTCACGATTCCTTCCACTCGTAACCGCAGCGCGTGCACGTCCACCGGCTATCCCGCCACGGAATCAAGAACCCGAGCAGCAGCATGAACACGCCCGCGACCCGCCGGTTGTAGCGGCGATAGTAGACGTCGTCGCAATGGCAGCGCGGACAAATCATCTCGCCGTCGGCCGGCTCGCCGCGTTCGACCACCACCAAGCGCGGGCGCGGGCGCAACACGTCGCGTGCGTGCTCCGCTTCCGCGCGTGGAACCATGACCTTGACTCCACCCACCGCGTTGGACAAGAACCAGTCGACGCGCACGAGGTTCTCGTCGCCGACCACGCACGGAATGCCTTCCGACTCGAGTTTGGTGCGCGCGAGGTGCGCCTCGACGGGCTGGCTGAACGATGCAACTGTGACCCATTCCCCGGTCATGGCTTCTTCCTAATAGTCCTGGTCCTCCAGCAAGTGCTGCCACTCGCTGATGGTCTCGAAGGCGTAACCGTCGCGATATCGGCGGTCGTACTCCTCGTTGAACTCCTTCGCCTGCGACCCGTTGAGGGACGTGATGTCGCGCGTCCCCTTCAGCACTTCGCCGAATATCCACGCGTCGGCGCGCTGGCAGCGGCCCGACCAGCGCGCCAGCTCGCGAAACGTCATATCGAAAAACGCGATCACCGGAATGCGGTGCTTGCCGGCGGTGGCGTACTCGTTCATAAGATCGGGATTGGTATCACGCCGCGCAATGCTCAACTCCATGCCCGGCACCTCGGCCGAGATGCGCGCGGCCACCGCCACGTTCTGGATGGCGTCGGGACACCACGGCTCCGCGATGGCGAGAACCTGCAGCGGGGTGCGCCCGTTGAAGAACGACAGCGTGTCCTCGTCGAACTCGAACGCGTCGTAGAACGAGCGCATGCGCGACGCGTG
>Ga0105092_10001565_pt1 | contig 12296 bp, 8 predicted proteins | sample PPLLak2March2015_FD_87021 | JGI IMG/M metagenome (GOLD analysis project Ga0105092, IMG submission 87021) | Freshwater sediment microbial communities from Prairie Pothole Lake near Jamestown, North Dakota, USA - PPLs Lake P7 Core (1) Depth... | ecosystem: Environmental > Aquatic > Freshwater >... | reverse complement strand
TGGATTACAGCCTGGTGTATGAACTGGTAAAAAGAGAGATCCACCTGGTTTCACACATTATTGAACATGTAGCAGGCAGGATAGCTGATGCCATTCATGCCGAATTCAACGGCATTGGCCAGGTAACAGTTACAGTTTATAAGCTGAATCCGCCTGTGGGAGGGAAAATGGATCATTTCAGTGTGACAATTACGCGATGAATTTAATCCCTGTCACTACCAAAAAATGCCCCTCATGTGGCAAAGCGTTTACCTGCACAGGAGATGCCGATTGCTGGTGCGAAAACTTCAGGATCAATAAAAAGGAATTACTGGTCGTGATGAATAAATATCAGGATTGCATTTGCCCCGAATGTCTTGGAACCTATGCTGAAAACGGAACCAACCGGAATCCCTGAAGCACGCTGGTTTTAAAGAATTTCCGTGTTAAAACTCAACCTCTTGACGAGATATCTCGTACAACTCTTCGTACGAATCTCTAATTTCAAACTAAATGAAAAGATTATTCGCTTTAATGCTGTGCCTCACCCTGGTTACAGCGGCATTTTGCCAGGATTCCATCAAAATAGGCTTTAGTGTGGGAGATTTTTCATCCGACCGGTGGAGCCAGGAGCCACAGATATTTAATGATGCTGCCCAAAGTCTGGGTGCCAAGGTCTTATTTGAATATGCGTATGGAGATGCTGCCAAACAGCTCAGTCAGGCTGGCTTGCTGATCGCCGCCGGGGTAAAAGTGCTTGTCATATTTCCAACCAGTGCTGAAAACTGGGAAGGAATAATTGCACTCGCCCATATGGCCGGCGTAAAAGTGGTTGCTTACGAACGGATGCTTAAAAATGCAGAAGTGGATTACTACTTCTCATTTTATAATGAATACGTGGGTAGGCAACAGGCAAAATATGCAGTTGAACATTGCCCGAAAGGAAATTATCTTTTACTCGAAGGTCCCACAAATGATATCAACTCCCTCCTGTTTTTAAAAGGACAGAAAGAAATTTTAAAACCATATGTTGACAGGGGAGACATAAAAATTGTGTTGGAAAAGCACCTGGAGACCTGGAATTCCATTGATGCCTATAACATGGTTCAGGCATTTATTGAAAAAAACAATGTACAAATCGATGCAATCGTTGCCGCTAATGATGAACTGGCCGGTGGATCTATCATGGCGCTTGAAATGGCCCAGGTTACCAATGCTGTTGTTATAACCGGACAGGATGCAAGTGTAGGTGGCTGCCAGAATATTATCGATGGTAAGCAGGGCATGACAGTATACAAGTCAATCCGCAACCTGGCTACCCAGGCGGCCGAGACCTGTGTGAAACTCGCCCGTGATGAAGGCGTAAGCAATATCAACTCCGTGATGAGCAATGGTACCCGTGACATACCCGCGATGCTGCTCAATACAGTGGTAGTGGATAAAAATAATATAAAACAAACCGTTATTGCCGAAGGCTATCTGAAAGCCGAACAACTTAATTTCGGACAGTAATCCGGGTGCGGTTTTTATGAATTTGAATTCAAATTTATTTATGTAAATTTAAATTTGATTTTCAAATTCATAAGAACCTAATTATGAGATTGTTATTCTCAGTTTTTCTTTCCATTGCCTTTGTCACAGGAACACATGCCTCTGAAATAGATTCTTTGCTGGTTTCGCTCGATTCCGCTATGGCAGAGAATAAAACCCATATGCAATCAAAGGAGTTGAGGCTTAAAAGTTTAAAATTACTGGTTGGAAAACCAGGAATGACACCTGAACAAACCTATGCCATCAACGATCTGTTATATAAGGAATATGTAAAATACAACTTCGATTCCACACTCCGTTATATTAATTTAAATCTCACCCTCGCTGAGTCCCTGGAAAATCCGGAGATGATCAACGAGACCAAATTTCATCTTTCCCACAGGCTTTCCGCGTCCGGAATGTACAGCGAGTCGCTGGAAATACTAGCATCGGTCGATGCAAGGGAATTGTCGCCCAGATTAAAAATTGATTATTACTCCTGTTATCAGCAGGTATATGCTGAATTGGGTTTATATACGGCTTTACAAAACGGTGACAGATATTATGCCATTTCAGGCAGCTATCGCGATTCGCTGCTTGCGCTAATGGATCCCAACTCAAATGAGTATCTGCTGTTATATGAAGCTAAATTACAGGATGAAGGGCATGTTGATGAATCAATAAAAATCAATTCCGTGCTATTGTCCAGGGTTACTGCCAATGATCCTGATTTTGCCCTGTATGCTTTTCAGCGAGCCATTTCATACCGGATAAAAGGAGATCACCAACTCGAAAAAAAATACCTTATCCTGTCTGCGATTGCGGATATCCGGGCTGCTGTTAAAGATAACGTATCCCTGACTTTACTGGCCATCCTTTTATTTGACGAAAAAGAAATCGACCTGGCATATAAATACATCATGTTCTCCCTCGAGGATGCAAAATTTTATAATTCACGGCTCCGCTATGTTGAAATTTCAAGGATCCTGCCTTTGATCAGCCAGGCTTTCCAGGTAAAAAGCGACAAGCAAAAGGCGCAACTCCGGTTCTATGCCATTGCCTTGACTTTGCTGACCGTTATGCTGATCATGGCCATGCTCTTCATGTATTACCAGATGAAAAAGCTTTCCAAAGCAAGGCAGGATCTGCAAAAGGCCAATGACCAGTTATTTGATCTGAGCCAGGATCTGTTTAAGGTGAATGCCCAGCTCAAATCGTTAAATCACGAACTTTTTGAATCCAATCACATAAAGGAAGAACACATCGGATTTTTCCTGAACCTGTGTTCCACCTATATTGATAAGCTTGAAGATTTCAGGAAGATGACCTATCGCAAGGTTTCTACCGGACAATATGAAGATTTGTTTAACCTTACAAAGCCGGCTCATTTTTTTGACTCGGAACTGAAAGAATTCTATACCAATTTCGATAATACATTCCTTCACATATTTCCCAATTTTGTTGAACAATTCAACTTGTTGCTATCGGAAAATGAGAGAATGAGCCTAAAGCAGGATGAATTGCTCAATACGGAATTGCGTATTTTCGCCCTGATCCGGTTAGGCATTACAGACAGTTCAAAAATTGCCAGTTTTCTCCGTTACTCAATCAATACAATCTACAATTACCGGACAAGGGTGCGGAATAAGGCCGCCGTGCCCCGCGACGATTTTGAACGGCTTGTAAGAAATATCGGAATTGCTGAAACTTAACAAGTCTTTAATTGTTTATTTGTCATATCCTAAATCGAACAATTAGAAATCCCCTTTCTGTATTGTTTATTGATTAATCTATACTGCCCGCTTTGAACGGGCTCTTTAAATTATAGATTTACTGATAATTATAGCTTTTGAAGTTTATATTACATCTATATTGAAACTACATGAAAATGCATTGGGCTATAAATGCATTTAACTTTATGAAAATCCTAATTTCGCCTTCCTTTCATTAAACCATAGAATATTAGAATAAACCTATGAAACGAAAAATTTTACCAGTTTTAAGAAGGGGTATCTTTTCAGCCGTACTGGCTGCCATTTTGCCATTCGGTTTGTTTGCACAACCAGTGACTGTTACCGGAACAGTTAAGGATGCTTCCGGCGTTCCGCTTATCGGTGTAACGGTGGTGGAAAAGGGAACGACTAACGGAACCATGACAGACATCGACGGCCAGTTTACGCTTACTGTACCTGATAAGCGCATTTTGCAGATTTCCATGATCGGTTTTAAAACACAGGAAATCGAAGTAAACGGGACCATTCCCATGAATATCGTGCTCGAGGAAGAGCTCACCGCCATTGATGAGGTTGTAGTTGTAGGTTATGGCACGGTCAGGAGAGGGGATATTACCACCTCGGTATCAACAGTTTCCACAAAAGATCTTACGGAACGTCCCATGATTTCTGCTGCCGCGGCTATACAAGGAAAGGCTGCCGGGGTAACTGTCATTCAACCCAGCGGGGAACCCGGAGCCGGCATGGTTGTCCGTGTCAGGGGAAATACCTCCATAAATGCCAGCAACGATCCGCTTTATGTAGTTGACGGGGTACCCATGACCGACATCAACTTCCTGTCATCGAACGATATTGAAAGTATACAGATATTGAAGGATGCATCTTCCGCAGCCATTTATGGTTCGCGGGCATCGAACGGGGTTGTACTGATAACCACCAAAAATGGAATCAAGGGAAAAACAAGGATCACATTTAACAGCAGCCTTGGTTTTACGGATGTTGTTAAACAAATGAATTCTCTCAATGTGGATCAGTATAAAGACCTGATGGATGAACTGGGGGCAGCCACAATCCCTGAAGGCCTTTCGGACCAGACAAACTGGTTCGATGAAACCTACCGGCGGGGCTCTGCCCAGAATTATCAATTGTCATTCACAGGGGCTTCGGACAAAACGAGTTATTATGTTTCAGGAGGTTATATTAAGGAAATCGGGGTAATAGAAGTAGCCTATTATCAAAGGTATAATCTCAGGGCCAATATTGAAAATCAGATAAAGGATTGGCTGAAGATCAGCACAAATTTTGCCTATTCCGATTATGCCAACAATGGGATCATTTCCGGAACGGGATCTAACCGGGCCGGAGTTATTCTTTCGGTGATCAATACGCCAACTTACGCCCCGATATGGGATCCGGATAATCCGGGCCAGTATTATAACAACTTTTACGGTGCCCAGGTAACTTCGCCCGCAGAGAATATGTCTCGTACCGCCGATGATGTTAATTCCAATAACCGCCTGATTGGAACATTCGGCGCAGATGCAACCATACTGCCCTCTTTGAAATTCAGATCCTCCATTTCACTCGACAGGTTTTACAGTCATTCGACCAGTTTTCTCGATCCTATAAAAACTGCGTATGGACGCAGCCAGTACGGATTTGCTTCGGATAACAGGTCGCTTGGCACCGTAATGGTCTTTGACAATATCCTGACCTTTGATAAAAAATTGGGCGAACATTCATTTAATGTAATGGGTGGGACTTCCTGGACTCAATCAAACTGGTCACAAACCTATATGGGCGCTTCCCATTTTTGGGACGGCACCGTAAAAACACTGAATGCAGGCAACAAAGTTGAACAGTACAGCGGGACTACAGCCTCTAACTGGGCGATTATGTCCTTCCTCGGTCGTATTGCCTATAATTATCAGAGCAAATACCTGTTTACTGCCAATTTCAGGGCGGACGGATCATCCAAACTGGCCCCCGGGCATAAATGGGGTTACTTCCCGTCCTTTTCGGCAGCTTGGCGGATTTCAGCAGAATCTTTTATGCAAGGCCTAAGTTCCTTGCATGATCTGAAATTAAGAATAGGATGGGGACAAACAGGTAATCAATCCGGCATTGGGGATTACCAGCATTACGAACTCTCCGATTACTCCCGCATAAACTGGTGGGAAACCGGACAAAGCAATGCACTACCTACAATCACACCCGTAACCATGGAAAATGTGGACCTCACCTGGGAAACGACTACCACTTCCAACATCGGTGTTGATGTAGGCTTATTGAAAGGAAGGCTGACATTCACTGCCGACGCCTATTATAAATATACAACAAACCTGTTGATGGATATTCCCCTGCCTTCAACTGCCAGGGTATCTCACCTGGTAAGGAATGAAGGAGAAATGTCAAACAAGGGGATTGAATTTACAGTGGATTCAAGGAACATTGAACGCGAATTCAGGTGGGAAACCAATTTCAATATGTCTCTTAACCGGAATAAGGTGGAGAAGTTTACACTGCAGAAAGTATATTATTATGGTCAGACGTCCGAAGCAACCAGTGAAACGGTGATCCGGATGATTCCGGGTGAACCGCTGAGTCAATACTGGGGCTATATCAGCGACGGGGTGGATCCCGAAACCGGCAATCTTGTATACAGGGACATCAATGACGATGGAAAAGTCAACCTTTCCGACAAGACCTATATTGGCGACCCGAATCCTGATTTTATCTATGGTCTGACCAATACGTTCACATACAAAGGTATAAGCCTGAACATCTTTTTGCAGGGATCGCAGGGAAACGACATCTATAACGCATCCCGAATGGAAACAGAAGGAATGTATGATGCTAAAAACCAGTCTACCCGTGTACTCGACAGGTGGAGAAGGCCCGGCCAGGTGACCTATATGCCACGAGCCACATCCACAAAGGACAATCTTGTGGCTTCAACCCGTGTTGTCGAAGATGGCAGTTACCTTAGATTAAAAACCCTTTCCCTGTCCTACAACATCAATTCCAAATTGCTGAAGAAATGGGGCTTTACCAGTGTCCAACCTTATTTTACAGCGCAAAACCTCCTCACGTTTACCAATTACAAGGGTTTTGACCCGGAGGTCAACCAATATGGCGGTAGTGCACTTATACAGGGTATTGATTGGGGAACCTACCCGCACTCCAAAAGCTACATTTTTGGATTAAATGTTGAATTCTAAAAGAAAATTATCATGAAACACATAATAGGTTTAAGCTTTATTTTAGGAATGGTGATCGGTTTAAGTTCCTGTTCTTTGGATGAGGAACCCATTTCAAATATAATACAGGGCGGCTCAGACACAACCGGTTCTTACAAGTATTACACCCGCGCTGAAATGCTTTCCCAGTATGAGGGGATTTACAACATTCTGAAGGGCAACAATGGCCTCGAAAACTGGAATCTCGATATGCTTGTGTTTACAGAAACACATGCGGACAATTCATATCGCGGAGCTACCGATGCAGAGCTGACGCAACTGGAACAACAGAAACAAAATGGGATCAACAAGAATATTGAAAGGGACTGGAATGGATATTTCAGTATTATTGCTGCTGCCAACCGGGTTATTGTCAACATCGATGCAGTTCCTGATCCGGCATTGACCCAGGCGGAACGCAAGCAATGGAAGGCTGAAGCCCTTATCCTTCGCTCCATGATCATGTTCGATATGGTTCGGCTGTGGGGAGGCATTCCTTTGATATTAACTGAACCGCCGGCGATCACCTCCGAAAATATCGAAGAAGTATACCCCCTCTATTACCCGCCTAGAAACACAGTGGAGGAAGTGTATGCGCAGATAATTGCCGATCTGAATACAGCATTGGAACCGGGAGGTGCACCGCCCATCGACCCCTCGGATAAATTCATTTTCTCACAAACCGTAGCCAATGCACTTCTCGCAAAACTATATGCCGAACAACCGGTACGCGACTATGCCAAAACAGTTGAATATTGCCAGAAAGTGGAAGAGGATGTATCACTTGTTCCTGCTTATGCCGATCTGTTCGCAGTAAATGACGCAAAAACTGACGCAAAAATGCGGAATTCACCGGAATCCATTTTTGAAATTCCCTTTTCCGATGGCGGAAACTGGAACACCTGGATGTTTGGTGTGGATGAAACGGATCCCAACAGCAAATACGATTGGGCAAAATGGATGACTCCCACACGCGACCTTGTTGCAGCATATAACAGCGCGGGTGACAACGTCCGCAGAAGAGTAACCATTGTTACAGCAGAAGTGAGCTGGAGCAATCATTATCCTTCCGAATCGTATCTCTTCATGCATAAATTTCCGTCCAAGTACAACAGCATTATCAAAATTCGCTTGGCCGACATCCTGTTGCTAAAGGCAGAAGCGTATGTCAATCTCGGTAACCTGTCAGAGGCTGCCAATCTGGTAAACAGTGTTCGCGGACGGGTTAACCTTCCCGATTTAAGTTCCTCTGTCACCTCATCAGCCACCAGCATGGCTGAAGCCGTATTGAATGAAAGAAGGCTTGAACTGGCCTTTGAAGGTCATCGCTGGTTCGACCTGGTAAGAACAGGAAAGGCATTTGATGTATTAAATACACTGAATTCAAGAGATCCGGGAAGATTACCAATGGATCCGGTCACGGAATTCACCATTTTATTGCCACTTCCCCAGTCCCAGATCGATATCAATCCCAATATGGTTCAGAACCCGGGTTATTAATGATATAAAAAACGGTATTATTCTATAATTGAAGAGAATAGACATATGAAAAATATAACAAAAATAGGGTTGATTGCCCTTGCATCGGTATACTTGATATCCTGTGAGAAAGAAGAAGTTCTGGTAACATACCCTGAATCATATCCTGTATTCGAGCAGGCTCAGGTGGCAGAACCCTCCATCACGTATGACGACTCCATTTCTGTGGCTGTGAATATCGCTGACAGGGGTACGCCTCTATCCACTTTGGTGATACAGGTGGTATTAAACAATGAATTACTAACTTCCGAAACGATCCGCACAAAGGGAAACAACGCTGAGGTACACAGGAGATATGCAATTCCCTTTGGCCCTAATCGCCAGGAAAATGCTCCTGTTAAAGTTTACCTTTCTTCCATCAATGTGGACGGATACACATCCGATACGATCCTAAGCACCACCATCGCCAAACGTCCGGTAATTGATAACCTTTATCTCGTTCCTGAAAAGGGAACAACCTATAAGCTCAATCTGATTGATTCGGTAAATCTTATCTATTACGCCAGCGGGCTTAATTTTGGAGATTCAGTCACCTACAGGCTGGCTACCAAAATTGAACCTAAATTTTCAAAGGTTGACTGGTCAGGACTTGTATTTGGCCAGGTGGGCGAAGGGATTGGAATTATTGAGGAGTCAGGGGAACCGATTACAACAAAAGATCCCACACTCGTCAGTATAAAGGAATTCACCTTTGATGCGATGCAATTGACAGTGCAGGTAGCAGGCAAGCTCCTGGAACCGGTAACCACATTGGATATAAATACTGATCTCTCATCCATTGTAATGGCCGGAGAGAATTTCCTGGGTGGTAACATATTTTTCGGAGAAGGGGTGGAAGTTACCTTTACCGGTCTGGCTGATCTCGGGAAAAGCCTGCCGCCCGACTATTTTGAGATCACCAGTGCGAATACCGCCACCTTCCTGGGTAAAAATGCCATTTACAAAGCTTATTATTATATAAACGGGGATTATTTATATGTTGAACCCCAACCGGATGTAATTTTCCCTGAAGCTTTATGGATTTGCGGTACCGGATTTGGACGGCCTTCAGCACCTTATGAGGTCACATCAAGCTGGAACTGGAACAGTCCGTTTGACTATGCACCGGTCAGGCTGGTTTCTGACGGAGTTTACCAGGTAACCGTTTACGGGAAAAATGAGGATGGTGGCTTTGGCTTTGGCACCCTTGACTTCAAGTTCTTCTACAAACGAGGCTGGTGGGACATTGAACATGAAATTGATGCATCAGATTACACGGTTACTGCGCCATTCTTCGGACGTACTGATCCGGGCAACACCGGAAACCTGAATGCCGGTACTGCGCCTTTGGAAGGTGTATTCAAAGTAACCCTCGACATGAATGCCAAAACAATTGATATTGAAACGATGAATTGAGAAACCGGGCGTAGCTAATAAAATTGAATATACAAAATACAATATTAAAAACAGTTCTATGATCAAACATGTAAGTGCAACATTTTGCCTGATCCTTCTCTGCTTTTCCCTGTCCTCGTGCAAGCCCTCCGGAGATAATCCTCCGGATGTACCGCCGGAGACAAAAGGTGATGTGGATGTATATGTTACTTCAGCCAATCAGTCGATGCTTTTCCTCCATATCCCGGTTTTATTCAATACAAAGCCGAATATGGATATTGCCTCCACCATCACACTCAATCCGTCTGTCCGCTTTCAGGAGATTGATGGTTTTGGTGCAGCCATCACGGGATCTACCTGTTATAACCTGTTGCGGATGACTCAGGAAAACAGGACCAAACTGCTGACTGAAACATTTGACACAATTAACGGCGTTGGAAATAGCTACATCCGGATCTCCATCGGGGCTTCTGACTTTTCCCTTGATGAATACACCTGGTGGGACAGCCCTGGTATTGAGAATTTCAAAATGCACGAGTATGATAAACGGGATCTGATCCCGGTATTGAAAGAAATTCTGGCCATCAATTCAAAAATTAAGATCCTGGCCTCCCCCTGGTCATGTCCCAAATGGATGAAAGTAAATGATCTCACCCATCTTCAGCCCTATGATCACTGGACGAGCGGCCGGCTTAATCCCAAATATTACCAGGACTATGCCACCTATTTTGTGAAGTTCATCCAGGAGATGAACAAAGAGGGCATTCCCATTGAATCGATCACCATTCAGAATGAGCCTTTAAACAGGGGCAATTCAATGTCGCTTTACATGACCTGGGAGGAACAGGCTGAATTTATCAGAACAGCCCTGGGACCGAAATTCGAAGCTGCGGGAATTCATGCCCGGATCATGGTTTTTGACCATAACTATAATTATGATAACGTGGCCGATCAAAAAAGCTACCCGGTAAAAATATATGGAATTCCGGATGCCGCCAAATACGTGGATGGAGCGGCTTTTCATGCCTATGGCGGTGATAAGAGCGAGATGTTGAACGTTCACAAGGCTGCACCCGATAAAAACCTGTATTTTACCGAAATGTCAATTGGCACCTGGAATTATTCCTTTGATGGCGACCTTATCTGGAGCATGCGTGAACTGGGAATTGGCACACTGAACAACTACTGCAAGGCGGTGATCGTTTGGAATTTTTTGCTGGATGAAAATGGCGCACCCAACCGGCCGGGAGGATGCACCACCTGTTATGGTGCAGTGGAAATCAGTTCATCTGACTATGCCACATTGAACAAGAAAACGCATTTTTATGTAATGGCTCACCTTTCCAAAGTGATCTCACCGGGAGCCACCCGAATTGACATGGGTGGGTATAAGACTCCGGGACTTTATGTAACGGCCGTTGCAAACAAAGACGGTAGTTATGGTGTTGTTATGTTGAATGAAAACGATACAAGCCTAAAAATTACGATTGAAGACGGCCATCATTCATTCCCCTATACCATACCCGGTAAAAGTATCGCATCATGCCGTTGGAAAAAATAATTATGAAGACTTTCTAAATCAATGTTCTAATTATAAACCTTAAACAATCAACTATGAAAAAAAGAATTCTACCATTTTTAATGTTCATGCTCATCGCAAGTATGGGCTTTGCGCAAACGCACACACTGCTTGTAACAGTTCCCGATTCAATTGAGACGGTTTTTGTTGCAGGTGAGTTCAACGGCTGGAATCCGGCTTCGGACTCTCTTAACCTCCTTTCAAATTCACCGAAAGTGTTTTCCTTCGAATATACCTACGAAGGTTCGGTAGACTCGCTTGAATATAAATTTCTTGCCGGTCCCGACTGGAAGTATGAACAGAAACAAGCCGCCAATTTCATGGTCCTGAATGACAGTGCCACAGCTGTAGTAGATACATTTAAAGCTGTGTATCACCGTGACCAGGAAAAGGATGTCGTCATCGATGTGCTGGTTCCTGCTGAGGTATATGTATTGAACATAACCGGAAATTTCAATGGCTGGGATCCGATAGCGAATCCGATGGAACTGGTTGATTCAACCTCTAACGGAAAAGAATATATGGTGACAATCCATACATTGGATACGACTACCCTTCAGTACAAATTCGTCGCTGGTCCGGGTTGGCCCTATGAACAAACAAATTCAGCCAATTACGATTACATGACGGATGGTGGAACTGTGGTTTGCGATGAGTTCAAAAAGATTTTTGATCCAAATGAAGCGGGTGATATAATAATCAATATTACTTCTGTTCCTGAAGGCACACCTGCTGTTTATATCATAGGCAGCTGGGGCACCAGTTGGAAGCTGGAAGAAGCCATAGAGGCTACAGACAATGGTGATGGTACGTATACCGCCGTCGTTCCGAATGTAGCTGATATTGACTATAAAGTGTATAACTATCCCGACTGGACTTATGAAGAGGCAGCAGATGCTGAAGGTACTTCGGTTGCTGACAGGCACGCCTCATTTGTAGATGGTCCGGAATTCGATATTACCGTGGCTTACTGGAAAGAAGTATTTGGCACTCCCACAGGAGTAAAGGATCCGATTTCCGCTGCTTACAAAATGTACACTGTAAACGGAAGTATTGTAGTGGAAGGTGTTACTTCAACCGTTTCTATATTTGATATCAATGGCCGTATGATGCAGAATGTTCGTGCAAAAGGCACCTTTGTATCAAGGTCACTGCAACCGGGCATTTATATCCTCCGCGTTGACAATAAGGTGCAGAAAGTAGCTGTACAGTAATTTCCGCGAATGGTTTTTCAATACTCTTTTAACCATCCTGACGAGGGGCTTCACCGCCTCTCGTTTTTTTATATAGTTCGGCATAGGCTCCAGCCTGTGCCGCAACTAT
>Ga0105092_10001563_pt1 | contig 12301 bp, 16 predicted proteins | sample PPLLak2March2015_FD_87021 | JGI IMG/M metagenome (GOLD analysis project Ga0105092, IMG submission 87021) | Freshwater sediment microbial communities from Prairie Pothole Lake near Jamestown, North Dakota, USA - PPLs Lake P7 Core (1) Depth... | ecosystem: Environmental > Aquatic > Freshwater >... | reverse complement strand
TGGCGAAGGACCGGCTTGGGCTCGATGGCGACGTGATCGAAGGCGGCCACATGGTGGCGCTGGGCAATCCGGGCGAGGTCGCCGACCGGCTCGAGACATTTCGACGCGAGACGGTTTCGCCGAATGGCTAGCCCGGCCCATGTCGCACGTACGGGTGAGGGCACCGGTGGCTTTCCGCGCTCACAAACCCTCCCTGAAACCGACCCGCCAGCTCGGATAGTGCAACTTCCAGCCCAGCTCCCGCTTCGCCTTGGCGTTCGAAGAGCCACGGATCTTGGTCATCATCGAGACCGCAGCCTCACCCACGATGAGCCGGGCCAGCCAGGCCGGGACCTGGCGCGGAGATCTCGCCCCGAGGACATCGGCCAGGTACGGCAGCCATTCGGAGACCGGAGCCGGTTCGTCGTCAACGATGTTGTAGATGCCGGGGGCGCCTCGGTCGACGGCAAGGGCGGTCGCCTGGGCGGCGTCATCGATATGCAGGAACGACCAAATGCCTGATCCGCCACCGACTATGGGCATCTGCCGCTTAGCCACAGCCTCCAGCATCATCCCGCCCTTGCCGAGGGCGTTGCCCGGGCCATAGAAGCCGCCGTAGCGCAGGGCCAGGCCCTCGATCCCGGGGGTGCCGGTGGTGACGGACTCCAGGTGGAGGATGGCGCCCAGGGTCTCGCGAACCTGCTTCGGGGGGTCGGTGTTGAGTGGGGCCTCTTCGGTCTTCACCGGTCCTCCACTTTGCTCGTTGGGCCAGCCGGCGAAACTCTGGGCAATGAAGCGACGGGCGCCGGCTTCGACCGCGGCCTCGATGAGACAATCGGTGGTATCGGTGCGGAGCCGGTTGGTCTCGGCGAAGGACTCGGCAAAATGTCGGAAGTCCAGGTCCCCCGACAACGCGGTCATTTGGTGGATGACCACCTCAGGCTCGGCCTCGTGCACCGTCCGGCGCACCGCGTCCCCGTCCCTCCCGTCGAGCACCACCGGTTTGGCGCCCGCCAGACTCAGGCCGTCGACCTTGGCCGGGGTCCTCGTTGAGCCAACCACCTCATGGCCGGCATCGACAAGCAATGGCAGGAGTCTCTGTCCTATGGCTCCAGTCGCTCCGGCGAGAAAGATTCTCATGTGTCTCCTTTTGTCGTTACCAACCAAGACGAGACGCCGAACTCTCCTGTGACAATCCTCGGACAGTGTCACAATCGCGGGTGCCAACTCGTCCCAGGGACATGACCACGATTCCCAATGCCGTATCAGGCGAAACCGACGCCACTCTGCGCCCGCTCCTGTTCTCGATTGCGTACCGCATGACGGGAAGCGTCAGCGAGGCCGAAGACCTGGTTCAGGAGACGTACGTGCGGGTGCACGCGGCCGAGAAGGAGGGGACCCAGATCGAATCGCGGCGGGCCTATGCCTGCGCAGTCGTCTCCCGGCTCTCTATCGACTATCTGCGTTCCGCCCGAGTGCGTCGTGAGCAATACGTCGGTGAGTGGCTGCCGGAGCCCATCGTCACCGATCCCATCCTCGACCCCCAGGAGCATGCCGAGCTCTCCGACAGTCTTTCCATGGCCTTTCTGGTCCTCCTCGAGCGACTCACTCCGCCGGAGCGAGCGGTTCTCTTACTGCGCGACGTATTCGGGTTTGGGTTCGACGAAGTCGCCCAGCTGATCGACAAGTCCGAGGCGGCCTGCCGGCAGTTGGCGGTCCGGGCCCGGGAGAAGGTCCAGGAGGGCAAGCCCCGTTTCGAGACGTCGGTCGAGAAGCGATGGGCCCTTGCCGAGAAGTTTTTCGCCGCAGTCGAGCAGGGGGACACCGAGGGTCTGGCGGACATGCTCGCCGAAGAAGTCGTCCTGTACGGGGACGGAGGTGGCAAGGCACCGGCGAGGAGGGAGCCTCTTCGTGGTGTGATCGAGACGGCACGGTTCCTCGCTGCCTTCAGCCCACGGGCCGATCGCGAAGGCTGGGTGCTGACCCTGGTCGATGTCAACGGCCAGCCGGGCGCCCTCGTGCAAAGCGGCGACGGAGCCACCGTGGCGGTGGTGTCCCTCGACATCGCCATAGGCAAGGTGCAGGCGGTGCGTGCGGTGGTCAACCCGGACAAGCTGGGCCATCTCGCCGGGTCCCGGCGGTAACTTCACCGCATGGACATAGTCGATCAGCATTTCGCCGCCGAGAACGCCCATGACGTCGCCGCCACCCTGGCCACCTACACCGACGACATCGTGTGGGACGACGTCACCCACCCCTTGAGCCCGGTACATGGCAAGGATGCGGTCGGTGCCGTCTACTCGGACATCATCGCCGCCATCCCGGACGTGAATTTCGTGTCCACTCGCCGTTTCTCCTCCGAAGACGGCTCGTGGGTGGTCGATGTGTCCGACGTCACCGGTCATGTCGAGGGCGAGTGGGCCGGGATCGCCGGCGGCGGGGCGCCGGTGGCGCTCAGGATCCTCCATCTCTTCCAGCTACGCGACGGGCTGATCGCCTACGAGAACACCTGGTTCGACTCGGCGGCTGTGCTGCGCCAGGTCGAAGCGTGGAAGGCCGGGCAGGGCGAGTCGTAGAGTCGATGAGGTGACGACCCGGCTCAGTCGAGCCCTTCTGGCACCGATTGCCCTGCTCGCCGCCCTCCTCACTGCCTGCACCGCCACAGCTGACGTCGATCGAGACACCCTTCCCGACGCTCGAACCATCGCCACAGAAGTCTCCGTCGTCGAGGACTCGTCTCCGGGCCGTCTCCTCGTGTTGGGATCGGAGAGCGAGATCATCACGATGCGCCCCGATGGAACCGACCCGGTGACTCTGGCCGAGCCTGATCCGGACATCGAACGGACCCAGCCGACGTGGTCGCCCGACGGATCCAGGGTGGCGTGGACCGAACGGAGGGCGGGTCAGGAGACGTATTTGTTGGTGGCGAACAGTGAAGGAGGCGACCTCGACGAATGGCCGTCGCCCCTACTTGCGGTGTATATCGCCTGGGGCCCGGACGGCGAGCATCTGGCGTTGACCGGGAGTCAGGACATGGGAGACCTCCTTCTCGCCATCGCCGGGCCGGATGGGGATATTCAGGTGATCGATCAGGGAGCGCCCGTGTACTTCGATTGGGCGCCTGATGGCACTGAGCTGCTCGCCCGGGTCTCGGGACGGTTCGAGTATCTGGCCATCGATGGCTCGGGGCGGGAGACGGTCCCGACCACCGGGGAGTTCAGGCTCGGTGCCCATGTGGCCGAGTCCGTGCTGCTCGGGACCGGTCGTGATGTTGGTGAAGCCCTGGCCCTGGCTAACCGCCAGGGTGGAATCGAGCGAGAGTTGCTGCGGTATACCGTTCCGATGGCCTTCGTCGCCGACGAAACCGGCAGTCGGGTGGCCGTGATGTCGCGGGGCTCGCCGGAGAGTCAGGAGCTCTCCCGACTCGAAGAGACCGATCTGCCGATCATCGACGCGGAGCGGTTGTTCGTGGTCGAGACCTCGGACGGAGACCTCCAAGAAGTGAGCCGGGCACGGAACATTGCCTGGTTCTGGAGCCCGGACGGCCAAGATCTCCTCTACAGCACAGTCGGGGCCGCCGATGGCTTCGAGCGTCTGCAATGGCACGTTTGGGATGGTGACGAGACCAAGTCCTACCGCCCGTTCAGCCCCACCGGGCTCTTTGGCCGGGACTACCTCTCCTACTTCGACCAGTTCGCCCTCAGCATCTCGCTCTGGGCGCCCGACGGCTCCGCCTTCGTCTACGCCGGAGGGAGCAGCCTCGAGGACGCCGGGATCTGGGTGCAGCAAGTCGAGGGCGGGGACCCGGTTCGCGTCTCTCCGGGCGAGGTCGCACTCTGGTCCCCCGCTGGCTGATCCCGCCATAGACTCCTGCCCATGCCACGTCTCGACGCAATCGGCATCATCGTCTCCGACATGGCCCGTGCCATCGATTTCTACTCGATGGTCGGTCTCGAGTTCGAGGGCGACGACGTCCACGCCGAGGCGGCCGGACCGGGCGGTCTGCGGGTCATGCTCGACAGCGAGGCCAGCGTCATGTCGTTCTCCGACTGGCAGGCGCCGACGGGGGGTGGCCCGCGCACGGCGCTCGCATTCCTCTGCGCCAGCCCCACCGACGTGGATGGGCTCTACGAGCACCTGGTCGCAGCCGGGGGCCACGGTCATCTGCCTCCATTCGACGCACCGTGGGGACAGCGATATGCCACGGTGCACGACCATGACGGCAACGCCGTCGATTTGTTCGCCCCTCTGGAGCAATGATCGAGTCGGCGTTTCCTATCTTGAGCACACCGAACCTGGCCCGGGCTCTCGGCTTCTACGAAAATCTCCTGGGTGGCACGGTGACCTTCCGCTTCCCCGACGACGGGGATGCCCAGTACGTCGGGCTGGACCTCGGCTCCTCACACCTCGGCATCGGCGTAGATCCCGAGATCGATCCTGAGGGCGGGACCCAGCGATTCGCACTCTGGGTCTACGTGGCCGATTGCGATGCCGTCGTCGAGACCTCCAGGGCAGCTGGTATGACAATCCTCGAGGAGCCGGCCGATCAGCCCTGGGGCGAGCGGGTGGCGCGTGTCGCCGACCCCGACGGGAACGTCGTCATCATCGGTGCCAGGGGCGAGATGGCACCGGATGGGTGAGTCCATCTCCTTGATCGGCCGCGCCCCGGCGTGGCCGGACCGGGTTGCCATCTCCGATCACGCCGGGACTCACACCTACGCCGATTTGCTCGCTGGGTCGGAGCGGGGGGCGGCCCGTCTCCTCGACGGCAAAGCAGACCTCGAGGAGGCCCGGATCGTGTTCATGGTCGAGCCATCGTTCGACTACGTGCGGGTCCAGTGGGCGATCTGGCGGGCCGGCGGGATCGCGGTCCCGCTTTGCCTCACCCACCCCGCGCCCGAGTTGGAGTACGTGCTCGACACCACGACTCCGATCATCGTCATCGCCTCGTCAGGATACGCCGAGCTGCTCCGCCCCCTGGCCGAGGCGAGAGGCATTGATTTCCTCCTCGTCGATGACATGAGCCAGGAGCCTGCGCCCCTGCCACGAATCGAGCCGGACCGACGAGCCATGATCCTGTTCACCAGCGGGACCACGGGCCGGCCGAAGGGAGTGGTGACCACCCACGCCAACATCGAGGCCCAGATCAGGTCTTTGGTGGAAGCCTGGGAGTGGGAACAGGACGACCGAATCCTGCTCACCCTCCCGCTGCACCACATCCACGGCATCGTCAACGTCATCGGTTGTGCCCTGTGGAGCGGTGCACGTTGCGACATGCTCCCTTCCTTCGTCGCCGACCAGGTTCTCGACCGTCTCACCGCCGGCGAACTCACCCTGTACATGGCGGTCCCCACCATCTATCACCGGCTCATCGCCCACCTAGAACAGACGTCCGATGAGGCGACATCCGCCTTCCGGGAGGGAGTTGGCCGCCTGCGGCTCATGGTCTCCGGCTCGGCGGCCCTGCCCGTCCCGGTCCTTGAGCGATGGCGAGACCTGTCCGGTCACACCCTGCTCGAGCGGTACGGGATGACTGAGATAGGGATGGGTCTGTCCAACCCGTATCAGGGGGAGCGGATCCCCGGCTCGGTCGGCATGCCGCTTCCGGGTGTCGAGGTTCGCCTCGTCGGCGACGACGGGTCTGAAGTCTCCGGCGATGACCCCGGCGAGATCCAGGTGAAGGGACCCACCGTCTTTCTCGAATATTGGGACCGACCCGAGGACACCGATTCGGCCTTCACCTCCGACGGCTGGTTCCGCACCGGCGACACCGCGATCGTCGAGAAGAGTCGCTACCGGATCCTGGGCCGATCCTCGATCGACATCCTCAAGACCGGTGGCGAGAAAGTATCCGCCCTCGAGGTCGAAGAGGTGCTGCTGGGCCACCAGGCGATCAGCGAGGCAGCGGTGGTCGGAATCGACGATCCGGAATGGGGGCAGCGGGTTGTAGCCGTGCTGGTTGCGACGGGCCCGGTCGAGGCCGAAGAAGTCAAAGAGTGGGTAAAGGGCCGGCTCGCACCACACAAGGTGCCCAAGGAGTTCCATTTCATCGACTCACTGCCCCGGAACGCCATGGGGAAGACGGTCAAGCCCGACGTGGTGCGGTTGCTGGAAGAGAAGGTCTGAGCTCAGGCGCGGCGGCTGGCCTCCACCACGTATCCCATGTCCTGGGAACCGTGACCCTGTTCGATCAGGTCCTCCATGAGCTCCATGGTCCGCTCCAGCTGACCGGTTGGGGCACCTGTCCGCCGTGCCTGCTCCAGGGCGAGGGTCAGGTCTTTCCGTGCAAGATCGATCGTGAACGTGATCGGAGCCTGGTCAGGATGGAGATACTGCTCCCGGCGATAGGTGAGCATCGGCGCTCCTGCGGCACCCTTGGCCAGGATGTCGACAGTGGTCTCCGCCGCCACCCCGGACTTCTCGGCCAGGGCCACCGCCTCGGCAACGGCTTGATTCAGGCCATAGAGCACCGAATTGACCGCCAGCTTGAGCACGGCGGCGGACCCTGTGGGGCCGACCAGCACTGGATTGCCCACCGCTCGGAGGATCGGCTCGACGCGTTCGTAGTCCTGGTCGGAGGCACCCACCATCACCAGCAGCGACGCAGCTTCGGCGGCCGCCGTCGCTCCTGAGACGGGGGCATCCACCATGGTCGCCCCCCGGGCCTCCACCGAGGCGCGGGCCTTTTCGAAGCTCTCCGGACCCGACGTGCCCATGTCGATTGCAACCGTCTGGGGATCGAGATTCCCGGCGAGGTCCGCATACACCTCTTCGAGGGCGTCGCCATCGGCGAGCATCGTGATGATGAACTCACTGCCGGCCAGGTCAGAGAGGGTCCCGGCCACTACACCGCCGTTCTCCGCCACCCATCCTTCTGCCGCCGAAGTGGTGCGATTCCACACTGTCATCTCGTGACCGGCCTTGGCGACGTTGGCGGCTATCCGTGAGCCCATGCGACCCAGACCCACGAATCCGACCCTGGCTGGAGCTGTGGTGGACATGCGGCACAGTATGCACGACGATCCCGGAGTCGAAAGGCGGGGTGTGAGAGCAATCAGGTATCACGGACCGGGCGATGTCCGGCTCGAACAGCTACCGGTCCCGGATCCGGGACCGGGCGAGTTACAACTGCGCGTGGCCACCGTCGGCATCTGCGGCACCGATGTCGGTGAGTTCGTGCACGGCCCGCGCTTCCACCCCGTCGACACCGCTCATCCTCACAGTGGCCACTCCGGCCCGACGATCCCCGGTCACGAGTTCTCGGGATGGGTGACCGGACTGGGCGAAGGAGTCACCGGCTTCACCGAGGGGGACCTGGTGGGGGTCGGCGCCGGAGTGGCCTGCGGCGTCTGCTCCTCATGTGTCGGCGGTCAAACCAATCTCTGTCACTCGTACTGGACCGTCGGGCTCCACTCCAACGGGGGTCTGGCGGAAGCAGCGGTGGTCCCTGCTTCCTGCACCTTCAACCTCTCGAATTCCGCGATCGCCCCGGATCTCGCCGCCATGACTCAGCCGATGGCGATCGGGATACACGCCGCTCGTCGCGGTCGGGTGGAAGACGGCGGCCCGGTGACAGTGCTCGGGGTCGGCGGCATCGGCAGCTTCATCGTTCACGCAGCCGCGGCTTCGGGAGCGACGGTGACAGCAGTCGACCTCGAGCCGGAGAGGCTGGCCATCGCATCCCGCCTCGGAGCGACCTCGACCAGCGATGTCTCGGTCTCGGAACCCAACGGGGACCTGGGAGAAGAGAAACCGACTGTTGTCTTCGAATGCACCGGTCGTCCCGACTCGCTGCTCCGTGCACTTCGCCTGGTGGCCGATGGTGGCCGTGTGGTGGTCGTCGGCCACCAGCCCGAGCCCGTGGCCGTCGATTTCAGGGAAGTGGCCCTTGATGAACTCGAGATCATCGGCACCCAGGCCCATGTCTTCGCCGGGGACTTCCCCGCGGCCGCGGACCTGATCGCGGCAGACCCGAGCGCCTGGGTAGAGGTGGCGCCGATGGTCTACCCCCTCGATCAGGTCGTCGAAGTTGGGCTGATCCCGATGGCCAAAGGGGAGTCGTCCCAGATCAAGGTTCTGTTCGACCCGAGCGCCGATGCGCCGCGGCCGCTACGAACCGAGGCCTGAGCAATCTCAGGCGCCGACGGCCAGGGGGACCTTGCGGTGCCGGAGGACAAGGACGACCGGGAACCCCAACAAGAACAGCCCGATAAGCGAGATCATCCGGTAGTCGCTGGCCTGATAGATCACGCCAGAGGAAATGCTGGCGAGAGCAGCCGACGTCCAGGTGATCGAGTCCACCCTGCCCTGGAGACGGCTGCGAACCTCCACCCCCACCCCCACCGTCAGCATCGAGCTACCGGCGACGAACGCGAGATTCCAGCCGTAGCCCAAAGCGAACAGGACCACGACCAATACGGCCGTGGACTCGTTGGGGCCATACGCAGCGGCCAACGCCGATATCCCGAGGAGGGCCATCCCGCCGAGGATCACCCGATACCCGCCCCATCGATCGGTGAGCCGGCCAGTCAGTGGGGACAGGGCGAACATCCCCAGAGTGTGGGCGCTCATGACCAAACCGACGATGCCGAGGTCCGAGCCGTGGTGGTGAATGTGAAGCGGCGTCGAGGTCATGATCATCACCATCACCACCTGGCCGGCGATCATGGCGATCAGGGCGACGCGAACCAACGGGAGCCGGAACGATGGGCCCAAACCGGCAGCCGGCGACCCCGTCGGCTTGGGTTTGTCGAGGGCAAGCGAGGCCGGATCGGGGCGAAGGCTCACTGAGTAGAGGGCCAGAGCGATCCCCATGAACACGGCGCTGACCAGGAACCCGCCCACGAGCTCGGACCGACCCAGGTCGACGGCGATAAGTCCCGACGGTTGGAGCAGGGCCGGGCCGAAGACTGATCCGATCGTCGCCGCCCACACGATGGTGCCCAGGGCCTGCCCCCTGCGCTCCTTGGGGAACATCTCTGCCGCGGTGTATCGGGCGAGGTGGCCCGATGCGTTGCCGAGGCCGAGAAGCGCCATGCCGATCAGCAGCAGTGGTAAGGAGTCGCTGGTCACTCCGAGAATCCCCATAACGCTCCCGATGACCGCTACCGCATAGCCCGCCGTCAATCCAGGGCGCCGGCCACGGCGTGCCACATTCCGGCTCAACAGGCTGGTGCCCACGGCCGTCCCGAGGGTGGCGGTGGCCCCGGGCACACCGGCCAACGCCGCGGAACCCGTAATCTCGTCGACGGCCAGCGTGGAGATGGTCACCGCGGCGATGTACGCCGTCGAACCGAGGGCGACACCGGCAAACAAGACAGCGGTGAGACGCTTACGAGCGCTGGCGGTTTCCTGCATCGGTGCAGTTTGGCCGCCTGCAGCGCTCAGCCCGAATAGGCGTAGGCGACGTGGGTGTTGCCGTTGGGATCGAGGAGGAAGGCGGTGTCGCCGCCAATGTTCCACACGGCTGATCCCTGGTTGCACCAGTACAGGTCGGTACTGAAGTCGGTGCCGCAGCCGGTCCTCACGGTGACCGTCTCCCCAGGGAGAAGGGTGAACAACACCGGGAACTCGTACCGGTGGCTGGCCGACTCGTCCTTGACGACCCAGCCGGTGAGATCGACCGAAGTTTCTCCCTCGTTCCGGATCACGACCCATTCCCCGTTGAGATTCTCGTTGTCGTTCCCCCGGGGCGTCGGACATCAACTCGACGATGCCCAGAGTGGCTTCGGCGCGTGCACGCGGTGGGCAACCAGAGGCCGAGCTCCGCCTCCTTCGCTGCGGCCTGGGCGTCATCGAACCGCTCGGTCATCGCCGTGTCCGGGGGATAGCTCCTCGAGAGGGCCGCCCCGCGACGAACCGTCTCCACGTTGATCGACATCTCCCCGACCCACAAGTAGCGCAGAAGACGATCGAACTGGTCGATGTCGGACACATCGCTGGTCATACCAATCCTCGAGCGGCGGGGCCAGCGCTGCCAGAACCCCCGTTGCCTCGTCGGCGAAGCACTCACCCGTCTCGGGTGCGTTGGTCCCGATGATCCTGACCTCGAAGACCGACCCACCATCGGCCCGAACATCGAGGGTATCGCCGTCCGTTATCGAAGCCACCGTTACGTTCTCGGCGCCGGGCGGCATCGCCGAGGAGGGATCACCGGAGGGGCCCGCCGCCGGGGCCGAGTAGAGGGGGTCTTCCGCTGGCGGAGGGATGACGGCGCCGGCGGTGGTTGTGGCGATGGTGACGGTCGTCGTCGCAGATGCCGCTGTCGTGGTGGTCTCAGGAAGTGTCGTGGTGCTCGTCGTCGTCGTCGAAATGGGTCTGGAGGAGGACGACGCCGGTGGTGCGATCGTGTTCGAGCTGCCAACTGTCGTCTCCGGCGAGGCAGCTGAGCAGGACGCGGCGAGGGCGACGGCCAGCAAGGCGGTCAGGCGCGCCAAAGACAGGATTCGCACAGGCATGGAACGTATATCGGTCCCCAGACCTCCCGGATTCAGGTAATCAACCGGAAACGAGGGCAGTGGCAACATTCGCCTCCGACGAAAGGACACGAGCATGCTGTTCGCCAGCGCAGTTCCCCTCCGACCGGGCAAGACGGATCGGTATCGCGATCTCGCCACCGAGTTGAGGCCTCACCTCGAGGAATACCAGGACCTCAACCGACGATTCGAGGTGAAGGGTCACGCCTATTGGATCAACCATGGCCGTGAGACCGACCTCGGGGTGAGCGTGTACGAGATCTCCCCCGCCGGCCTGAGCCGTATGCGGCTTCGTGAATGGGACCGGAGCTCGGTCTACGACCGGTGGTGGCTGGAGTTCGTCGCGGACGTCAATGGGCTCGATCTGCTCCAAGGCCCGGCGCACGTGGCCCCGCCCGAGCCGGTCTTCGACTGGCGCGACGACTGATTCTCTGGGCCGCAGGCTCAGCTGAGCGGCGCGGTGGCAAACGGCACGGCGAAGCGAAGACACCAGATGAGGACGGTTCGATGGACCTCGGGGTCGAACTCCTCGGGCAGGTCGTAATTCTGCCCGCCAACAGTCCCTTGCAGGAACCCGAGGTCGATATACCCCTCGGGGGTCCCGCCCTCGTAGGACGCGCCCGGCAAAACCCAGACATAGAGGTCGGGACCGTTCTGGATGTCGGTGTCGTCCTCGAATCGGAGCACGTATTGACCATCCTGCTCATAGACAGAGGCCGTCCCGGTGGCGCTGTGATCTATCCCGACCAACTCCCCAGACGAGAGGCGCACCGGCTCGACCGGCGTAGTGGTCGTGGTAGTCGCGAGGGTCGTTTCGGCAATCGTGGTCGGCACTTCGGTGGTCGTCGTCGTCACTTCTGCCTCAGTGGTGGTGGCGAACGCCTCCTCCAAGGACTCGTCCACCTCGACCTCGGTAAACAGGGTGTCCGGCCGAAACAGCAGGAATGCCACCGCAGCCAGGGCTGCGACCACTCCGACCGTGATCCAGGGCCGCCGATCCATCAAGATTCAGGCGGGATGAGGACGGTGTCGATGACATGGACCACGCCGTTCGACGCAGAGAGGTCGTACCGGACAATGGTGGCATCTCCGACCATCACGGTCTCCCCGTCGACCGCTACATCCAGTGGCGCACCGTTGAGCGTCGTGAACGTCTGGCCAGCCATGCCCATCACCATCTCGGAGTCTTCCATCATCGTGACCACGTGATAGCCGAGGACCGACTGGAGCATCTCGCCGCCGCCCAACACCTCTTGCTCGGTCATCCCGGACTCCTCCACATATGCGGAGAAGGCGTCGTCGGTTGGAATGAACAATGTGAACGGCCCTTCGCCGTGGAAGTCCTCCATGATGCCGGCGGCCTCCAGGGCGCTCAGGAACGTGTCGAGATCGCCTTCGGCGGCGGCGACAGCGAGGACGTCTCCGTCCATCATCTTGGCCGTCGTCGCGGTGTCGTCCATCAGCTCAGCAGTGGTCGATGTGTCATCCATCATCTCGGCAGCGGTGTCGGTTGCGGCATCCTCACCGCATGCGGCGATGCTGAGGCCGACAATGATGATCAGTAAGGCAGAGCGGTGCTTCATTCGAGTCTCCTTGGGTGGGTCGACCCGAGCAACGTACGTCACGTTTGGGGCGAGCATGCCCCGTTTCACCGTCTGTTAAGGGTTTGTTGAGAGCTCCGAAATCGCAGCCAGGGAGAAATGAAATCTCCCTAAACGGAAGAGGGGCCAAGGACGATTTCGAGAGCCGCCCCGTACCATCTCATATGCGTGGCACTCCAAAATCCCAACGGTCAGCGCATCCTCATTGTCGACGACGAGCCCAGGATCTTGGAGGTCGTGGCGACC
>Ga0105092_10001562_pt1 | contig 12301 bp, 6 predicted proteins | sample PPLLak2March2015_FD_87021 | JGI IMG/M metagenome (GOLD analysis project Ga0105092, IMG submission 87021) | Freshwater sediment microbial communities from Prairie Pothole Lake near Jamestown, North Dakota, USA - PPLs Lake P7 Core (1) Depth... | ecosystem: Environmental > Aquatic > Freshwater >... | reverse complement strand
GTAGGCTGTCGTCAGGTGTGAGCGATCCAGGATCAGTCGGACCTCCGAATTTGCCGGGATCTGGAGCTTGCCTACCCGGTCAGGGAATCCCTGCGGGACCCCTATCCCGCTCGCAAGCCGGACAGCGGCCAGTCTCTCAGGCTTCTCCTCCATCATCGGGATTGATCGTGGGACGAGCATCCATCGGTTGCCTGCGTCTCGGACGCCCCAGGGGCTGCCGCCGCCCCGGGAATCGACCCGGGCAGCGGGCCAGGCGGAATCGTCGAACTCGGGGGACTCCCAGCCCCACGGATACAGGCCGCCATCGACTCGATCGCCGGGACCAACCACGAAGTAACCGCGCATTTGGGCGTGGGTGTAATGCAACGGGCTGTAGGCTGAGTTGCGCAGGCACTTCCATTTGTCATTGGTTTCAACGACTCGTTCCACATCGGTGTTCCCCTGAAGCAGGAACCCGGTCTGGTTGGTCACCTGGGCCTCGGGAGCGTACTGCCCGAAATTCCAGACGAGTGCGGCCAGCGTGTTTTTCCCGGGACGCAGATGAGGAGCCAGGTCGACCGACTCGTAGCGCCAATGGTTCAAGTCGCCGCGAGCGGGTCCCCAGGCTACCCGTCGCCCGTTGGCGAACAGCTCGTATCGATTGTCGGCAGTCACGTGGACGATGAATGAGGACGGTTTCGATTCGAGATTGAAGGTCCTTCGGAAGTGGTACACGCCGTACTCGTACGGCGGTGCGTCCGGAACTGCGATCCAACCGGCCGTCCAGCGCTCGACGAGCAGCTTTGGGTTGATCAGTGTGGGATCGACCGGCTGGTATCGGCGATCCCACGGAGAGGCGGCCGTTGTGACGATCATGCAAAGGACTAAGACGGCAATGAGCGAGAGAGAGGTTCGGATCATGCCAAGGGAGTACCACGACGAGAGGTGACCGCGCAAGGGGCTGACCAGCTGGTGCCCCTGCCAGTATGAGTCCCCCGGAAATTGCGCCTATAATTGAAGAAAAGGCCCCGTTCTGGGGCTGATCTTTCAGGGGCCAAGCCGCGCCCTCACTCCAACCGTACGTTTCTGGCACGCTCGAAGCGGTCTATTAGGCGGAACCAAATGCGAAGACATAGGTGGTTAAAGATTGTTCTCAGCACCCTGGGCGTGCTTTTGCTGGCGCTAGTGCTGGGTTTGACCTTTTTGCACACCGACCGTTTCAGGGAATACGCTCTCAGCCGGCTTCGTGACTACCTCTTCGAAACGCAGGGAATCCGGCTGCAGGCTGGTGAGATCGACTACAACCTCTTGACCCTGAGGGCCTCGTTAGGGAATGTCAGTGCCCAGTCCGAGGTTGCCCCCAACATGCCCCCCTTCCTGGTGGCACGCCGCCTGGAGGTTGATTTTGGGACGCTCAGTCTGATCCGCGGTTTTCTGCATGTCGAGAGCGCACGGGCGGAGGGTGCCCGGGTACATGTTTTTATCGACGAACACGGGAGGACGAACCTGCCGACGCCCGTGAAGAAAGAAGTCCAGGAGGAGTCCGGTGGAATGCCCGATTTTCTTATCGAGGACTTCTTGATTCCCGGCGCCTCGGTTACGTTCGAGGACCGGTCACGTGGCATCAATCTGCAGTTGCCGAACACGACGCTGCGGGTGACCGGCCAAGAGGCAATACTTGATCATCTGATACAAGTCAGCCAGGGAAGCCGCGGCAGGGTATCGCTAGAGGGTCGCACTCTTCCGATCGACGTTCTGGATGTCAAGGTTCGGGTGCCCGCCGACTTGGAAGATGCAACCCTCGAAGGATCACGGTTGGTAAGTGGCCCGTCCGAGATCCGCACCCGTGGAACCGTGACCAACCTGGCGGACCCGAATCTCAACCTGATCGTGAACGCCAGTATTGATGCTGCTCCCTTGGCCGGCTTTGCAGGCTTGAAGGAGCCGGTATCCGGTAGGGTAAGCGGGGAAGCGAGGATTCACGACCGACCCGAAACCCTTCGTGTGGAGGCCAACCTCTCCGGGGAACGGTTCAGCTTTCGCAAGTTTCGCGACATCGCCTTCCAGGCCCGCAGCCGGTGGAACAGGGCCGAAGACCGTGTCGTTGTCGACTCCCTGGATGTGCGGTCGCCGGACGGCTCCGTCCGTGCGACTGCCGACGTTCGCCTGGCTCCAAACGGACAGAGCCGTGCAAATGCGGAGATAGACAACGCAAATCTCGCGGCTCTTGGGGCGATGGCCGGTAACAGTTTCGGAGTGGCCAGTCGTGCAAGCGGCAGTGTCGAGTTGCGATGGAAAGGAACCAACGCGGAGAGTGCCGAAGGCAACGCCGACTTGAAGCTGAGCGCCAGCCGAAGCCGCACCGCCCGAAATCTGGTGCCTCTATCCGGCTCCTTCCAAGTCGAACGACGGGGGCAGACAGCCAACGTGCGGATCCGTCGTGCACAGACGCTCAACACGGTGATTCAAGGCGAGGTCGCAGTGAAGAGGCTGAGCGACCTGGGCACCAGTCCGAAAGGAAATATAACCGGCAAGCTTCGTGCAGACAGCCAGGACATCGCGGTCCTGCTCGCGGACCTTGCCGCTTTTCTGGGCCGCGAAGCTCCACTGGTCGGAACTCACATCGCCGGTCCGCTAAACCTGGATGTTCGGCTCGGGGGCACCCTGGCCAGTCCGGTTGTCGACTCACAGGCACAATTGCCCGACACGCAGGTTGGTGATCTACGGGGTGTGTCCCTCGTCGCCGGCACGGCATATCGCGACGACACGTTGCGCCTGGAGGATGTGACGGCGAGCTGGAAGGGGGAGGTCCTGCGTGTCGTTGGCCGGATCGTCGGGCTGAGTGGGCCTGATCCGAAGCTGGATTTGCGCGCGAACATCGACCGGGCGTCGGTCGAAACCTTCACTCGGGCGACCGGGCGGGAGCTCCCGGTGAGCGGGACGCTTAGTCTTCAGGCGAGTGCGACCGGTTCCCTGCGGGACCCGGCCGTCGAAAGCAATCTACTTGGGGAGGGGCTCACCGCCTATGGCGAGCGTCTCGGTGATCTGGCCGTGCTGGCCACGCTGCGCGATCGCCTTCTCCGCCTCGAGGAACTCAAGCTGACGAAGCCGAAAGACGCAGGGGGAGGCGAGCTCAGCGCGTCGGGGTCCTACAACCTCGATACTCGCCAGTATCAGGCGGAGGCCGCGACACGGAACTTTACGCTCACGGGGTTGACCGTGGGCGAAGGAATGCCCATCCGCGGCCCTCTCGAGCTGAACGCCAGCGGGACCGGTACGATCGACAACCCTAGTGCCGACCTGCAGCTGCGATCGGATGGCTTGGAGGTCCAGGGAAGGCCCATCGGTCCCTTGCTGGTCAATGCCCGTGCGGAGAACCAGAAGGTCGCGCTGGATCTCCGCGCCGAGCGCTACCGGGCGTCGGCGAGCGGGGAAGTCCAAATTCCCGCCCCCCACCAGACGCGGTTCCGGGTGTCGGCGCAGGGCACTAACCTGGCGCTATTGCCCCTTCCGGCTGCGGAATCCGGAAGGCTGCGGGGCAATTTCACTGGTGAAATTGACGGGGAAGGTGACCTCACCAACTGGAAAGAAGGGGCGGTCAGGGCAAAGGTCGGCCAGATGGCGATCAATGTCAACGATCAGCTGATCTCCGCCAAAACGCCCATGGAGATCCGCTACGAGAACGGCCTCCTCGAAGTGCCGTCGGCTGAAATTACTTCCGCCGATTCGCGTTTGACGGTAAAAGGCATCCTCCCCCTTCGCGCCGATACTTCAAGCCCGGGACTAGACATGAAAGGGCGGATCAACCTCGCGACAGCTAAGGACTTCTTGCCGCCCTCGACCAACCTGGCCGCTTCGGGCATCGTCGACATCGATGCGCGTCTGACCGGGAGCCTGGAGCAGCTAACTCCCGAACTGAGCATTTCGCTGGCTGATGGACGGATCGAGACGCCCTCCCTGACTGACCCTTTGACCGATCTCACCCTGCGGGCCCGGCTCGAGTCTGGGAATCTCCTGTTACAGACGCTTTCAGCCCGGCTCGGCGCGGCGACAATCAGCGCCCAAGGGAAGTTGCCGCTCGGTCTTATTGCGCGCAAGCTGCCGTTCGGCATGCCGCAGGCCTCTGGCGACGGCAATCTGGTCGCCGATGTGAGCGGATTCCGGCTTGAGTCTCTCGCAGCTGCCCCTGAAGACGCAAGCGGACAAATTACGGCTCACGCGGAGCTGCGCGCGGCATCGGCCCGCCTGGAAGATGTGACCGGCTCGGTGCGATTCGATCAGCTCCAGCTCCGTCTTGCCGGATATGATCTGGCTCAGCAAGGGCAGAGTCGGATCACTGTGCAGGGCGGTGAGGCGCGGATTGACGCGTTTCGCCTTGCTGGTACGGGAACGGAGATGAACCTCACCGGCTCGGTCAGACTTCCCGACCGGACACTCGATGTGAAGGCAACCGGCCAAGCCGACCTCGGTCTCATCGAGCTCGCCTCGGACAATGTTGACGCAGCCGGGCCCGCCCGATTCGAAATCCAGGCGAGCGGCCCGATGAGTCTGCCTGAAGTCAATGGCTTCCTCGAAGTGACCAACGCTCAGATCAGCGTAGACCGGCCGAGCGTGCAGCTGACGGACCTGAGCACCCGGGTGGGTATGTCCGGGCACCGGGTCAACATCGAGCGACTCCAAGGGACAGCCAACGGCGGAGCCTTGACCGGAACCGGCCAGGTCGAGTTGAGTCCTGATCGGCCCTTCCGGGTTTCTGCCGACGTAAACGTGAAGGGTTTCTTCTTGGAATACCCGGAGAACCTACGGACGGCGTCTGACGTGCAACTCCGAGTTCGCGATCACGAGGGTGAGGGCATCGTCCTCGGCGGACAGATTCGAGTACTGGAAGGTTCCTATACCGAGTCGATCGGTGTGGGCGAAGAAGTGCTTGACCTTCTGCAGACAAGCAGCGGTGTGGAGCTGACCGCGGAACAGAACCCTCTCCTGGCCCGGCTAAGGTTCAACCTGGACGTCGATACTCAGAACCCAATCGCCGTCGACAACAACCTGGCCGAGGTCCTCGCTACGGCAGATCTCCGGCTCACGGGTAATTACTACCGGCCGGGACTGACCGGGCGGCTGACCCTCGAGGAGGGTGGCGAGCTTCACCTGCGGGAGAGGAACTACGTCCTCGAGCGGGGAATAGTGACCTTCCTGAACGAGACCCGCATAGAGCCCACTCTTGACGTCTCGGCAAACACCGAGGTGGACAACTACGACATCAACCTGCAAGTGAGCGGCTCGCCGGATGATCTGGAGACGACCCTCACATCTGATCCCCAGCTTCCCGAGCCGGACATCATCGCGCTGCTGGTAACCGGCAGGCAGCTCGAGGACCTGAGGGGTGAGGAGTTCGAAGTCGCCAAAGAGCAGACGCTTTCCCTGTTGACGGGCGGCGTCGCCCGTCGCCTGAGCTCCGGTCTCGAGAAGGCTACGGGTCTCAGCCAGGTGCGGATCGAACCGAGTCTCATTGCCAGCGAATCGGACCCGAGTGCGCGACTCACGGTGGGACAGGATCTCAGCAGCGACCTCGAGCTTATCTATTCGATGAATCTCACCGACAGCAGCGACCAGATCTACATTGCCGAATACGACCTGACCGACCGTTTCACGGGACGTGTCCTTCACCATACGGGTAGTGAGACCATCGAGGCCGACCCCAGGCAGAACAGCTACCGGCTCGAGTTTACCCATCAGCTGCTCTTCGGGGGCTCCGGCGAAACCGGCGGCCACGACAAGAGCGAGCGAAAACAGCCCGAGATCCGAAAAGTCACCTTTTCCGGGACGCCCGTCCTGCCCGTCTCGATGCTGGAGGACAAGTTCGACGTTGAGACCGGACAGGAGTTCGACTTCTTCGAGGTGCGCAAAGGGCTCGACCGGCTGCGGGAATACTACCTGGAGCAGGGGCGTCTCGAGGCGAGGGTGCGATTACAGCGCCAGGAAGAGGCCCAGACCATCGACCTCAACGTCGAGGTGGCGGCCGGTCCCCAGGTGAGTTTTGCATTCCAGGGTGCTCCGGTACCCGAGGACGTGCAGGAGCGGGTTCGGGAGGCGTGGAGTGAAGGGTTCTTCGACAGCCAGCGAATCGACGACTCGAGATCTGCCATTCGTGCGCATTTCGTGGAGCAGAACTACCTGCAGGCAGAAGTGAAGCCGTCGGTGACCCAGAATGGCGATCGCAAGATGGTTACCTTCGCCGTCAAGCCGGGTGTTGCCTTTTCGCAGGTCGAGGTGGCGTTCGAAGGTGCGAAGGGTATCGAGCCTGACGAGTTGGAAGAGCAGATCGAAAAGGCGGATCTGAACGATAAGCTGCGAACCAATCCGGACGAGGTCCGGAGGTTCCTTGAGCGCTACTATTACGACCGCGGTTTCCTGGACGCCGAGGTGGAAGACATCAACTTCGAATTCCAGCCGGACTCGGGCAGAGCCCGCATAGTCGTCCAGATCCTGGAGGGCCGGCTCGCCAAGGTTCACCTCACCGGGATTCGGGGAAACACGGTCTACTCCGACGCTGAAATCCTCAATGCTGTGCGTTTGAAGGAGGGGGATGACTACAATCCCAGGGCCATCCAGGACTCTATACAGCTGATCGAGGAGGTTTACTGGCGCAAGGGTTTCAACGACGTGGTCGCCAGCTTCGTATCGTCCCGGGCGGAGAACGGAAGGGTCAACCTGACCTTCAACATCGAGGAGAATAAACAGCACATCGTCAGAGAAGTAGTCATCAACGGCCGTGCTGAAACCAGCGAGCGATTTGTCCGCAACCAGCTCGAGCTCAAACCGGGAGATGTGCTCGATCGGGACAAAGTGGCACTGTCGCGGCGGAACCTCTATGACACTCGGGCTTATGCGCTGGTTGACATCCGGACGGAAGAGCTACAGACCCCGCCTGCAACCGAACGAGAGCAGCCGATGCGGCTGGAAGTCAGCGTCCGGGAAGTTCGGCCGTTCGAGCTTCGTTATGGAGGCTCCTATGACACCGAGCGCGGTGTCGGCCTCCTCACCAGTATCGAGAATCGAAACACCCTCGGGAAAGCACGGGTCATCGGGGCGCTGGCCCGGTACGACGGCGAGACGCGGGAGGGCCGGCTTTACTTCAGCCAGCCGCTCCTGAGGAGCATCCCGATTGAAACCTCGGTGGTAGGGTTCGGTCGCCGTAACATCGATAACGAGGCGGGGTTCACCACGCAGCGCCTGGGAGTCTCCCTCCAGCAGGAGCTGAAGCTAAAGGATTTCTACGTGCTGTCCTACGGCTATCGTTTCGAAAGGACGCGGACAATCGATCACGAGCCGAGTGGTTTCGGTGACCTGAGCGTTAGCCTGGCGCCGTTGTCCCTGACCCTCACCAGAGACACCCGCGACGACCTGCTTGATGCCTCGCGCGGTTCTTTCACCGCGCACGCTTTGGAATACTCACCATCCCTATTGGGGTCGCAGCTTCGGTATATCCGGTACTTCGGACAGTACTTCAAGTACATCCCGCTGCAGAGGCCCAGGGAAGTTCCATGGAGCGGCGACGAAAAAGCCAGGCTGGTTTACGCGGGTGCCATCCGAGTCGGGTTTGCAAAGGGGCTCGAGGGCCAGGAGTTGATTCCCGGAGAACGTTTCTTCGCCGGCGGCGAATCGACGGTTCGCGGCTTTCGCGAGGATGCCCTTGGCCCGATCAATGCAGCGGGATTCGCGCAGGGCGGCGAAGCCGTTTTCCTTTTCAACCACGAGCTGCGCTTCCCTTTGATCGGCATTTTCGACGGCGTGACGTTTATCGACATCGGGAATGTCTACGAAAACGTCTCGGACTTCGATCCATTTGACGTTCGGGGCGCGGCCGGCTTTGGCCTGCGGGTCAGAACGCCATATCTGCTGCTGCGGGCCGACTACGGGATAAAGCTGGGCAGACGCGAAGGCGAAAGCCTCGGCGCGTTCTTCTTCAGCATCGGCCAGGCGTTCTGAGGAATGCGGAATGGCGAGTGCGGAAGAACCGCAGGAAGCCGGACCGGCGAGTTCCCGGCGGAGGGCGAGATCGAATGGAGCCGCGCACGAGAGCGAGAGAAGCGAGCGAGAGTAAGCGGACTGCCTGACTCGCTCCACTGCTTCGTGTTTAAATGTATCGACTTAGCGAATGATTGGTGGTCCGCTTACTCTCGCTCACTGCCGTTCGCTCTCGTGCGCGGCTCCATTCGATCTCGCCCTCCGCACGACATCAGCCCATAACAAGTCCGTCAATACCTGTGGGCCGAACGCACTTCTCCGACCTTGTTCAACACCCTCGCTGCGTGTGTGAGCGGCTCTGACGGAAAAAGCAGCCGCAAAGTTGTGAGATATGCGGGCTAACGGATGCATCCGCGCACTCCGCGAAATACGCTGCGTTTGCGGTTCCGTACAGCTCGGCAACTTCAACGGCTGCGGTGCCGCTGTTGTCTCGGCCCGCATCATCAGAAGTCCACCTCCGACCGCGTGACGGCGCCGGAGTGGCGGAATTCGCCGGGCGTGAAGCCCTTCCACTCGGCCAGGCGATAGGCGGCCAGCTGCACCGGTACTAATTCCAAGACCGGCGCCAGGAGTCCGGACACTTCGGGAATCGGCCAGCCGATCTCTGCGGCTCCTGAGCCTCCCGAGGCAACAAGCTGTACCTGCCCACCGAAACCCTTGATTCTGCTGGCGAGCGCAAGATCCAAGTCTCGGGTGTTTCTCTGCGTCGCGAACACGAATGCGGAAAAAGCCTCGTCCACCACCTCGACTGGCCCGTGGCGAAAGTTTCCCGCGTTCATGGCGACAGCCGGTGTCTTGGCTACCTCGTTGAAGAGGAGGCTGCCTTCAAACACCGAGGCCATCGAGGGCCCCCGGCCGAGCAGGTGAATACCATGCCCGGTCCTCAGGAACCCCCGTAGGGCCTGGCTACGGTGCTCGCAATCCCGGGCAAGTGCATCCAGCGGCTCCACAAGCCCTTCCAGTTCCGCTCTCCAGGAATCGTCGAGGTCGCCGAATGCAGCCTTCCCGACGGCGAGCAGGACCGGTATCGTCGCCGAGTAGGTCTGAACAGCCACGAGCAGGTCGGCGCGACTGGCGAGGAAGATGGGGCAACCGGCCTGTTTGAGGAGAGGCGAGTCGGGCATATTGCTCACCCCGATGATGTTGCCCTTGTCGGGTGTTTTTTCAAGCAGCCTGAGGATCTCGACTGTCTCCCCTGACCGCGAGACGAAAACCTTTGGCATCCCCGAATTCAGAAGCCGCGAACCGAAATGAAGAAGCTCGCCCGCATCGAAAACCAGCGGCTGCACACCCTTGGTGACAAGATATGACGCCAGAGGATGGCACGCGTCGAGGGAACTGCCCATGCCCGTCAGAAGCACTGTTGGGGCATCGGCCAGAAGTCTTCCGGCCTTCTGGATGTTGCTTTTCCCCTCGCCGAATTGATATCGGATGCTTTCCGCGAGAGACAGAGGCTGGTTGAGAATATCCTGCAGTAGTTTTGTCATGTGTTTACTCTCGCGCTCGGTTTACAAGTAGACAATGAGCCAAAGCCTGCCAACCGGGCCGGTTGGCGAGCGTCCTTTGGTCAGCTGGTCAGCTCGTTAGCCGGTCAGCCGGTCAGCGGGCCTCCACAGATCGATCGGCAGCCGCACGCCAGCGGGACGAAAAGGCAGCTCAACCTTGCATCCCCTTCCGGCGGAAGCGTAACCCGCCAAAAGCACCTCCATAACGAGTCGCCCATCCTCGCCGGTCGCCTGGGGATTCTCCTTGCCGCGCACACACCTGGCGAAATGCCGCATCTCCTGAGGAAAGCCGTAGTTCCACAGTTCCTCGAAGACTGGATAAGTCCACCCGATCGTGGTCGGGGCCTTCTCGACCGCATACCCGAACCCGTGCTCGCTGAACGTAGGCAGCGCGTTGCCCATGTGAAGATCGGCGTAGGTGACGCCCGCCTCCCCGTAGACTTCTATGCAGTCGTCCATGCCGCCTCGTCGCGCCCAGCTGTCCTCGACCAGTCCGACCGATCCGTTGGCAAATTCCAGGATGCAGATGGAATTGTCTTCGCCACGCGTCTTGTCGCCATGGACGTGGGTGCCCATCTGGCACAGCACGCTCTTGATCGCCGGCCGGCCAAGGAACCAATGGCAGAAGGCAATCCCGTGGCATCCCATGTCCATGAACACGCCGCCGCCGGATTGTTCGACATCCCAAAACCAGGCGGAATGTGGGCCGAAGTGCTTCTCGCTCTGTTTGACCAGATAAACTTTCCCAAAGGCCCCCTGGTCCGCCATCTCTTTGGCTTTGACATACTTCGGCGTGAAAAACAGTTCCTCGGCGTAGAGAAGCAGGACGCCGGCCTGGCGGGTCACCTCGAGCATCTGATCGGCCTCTTCCAGGGTCATGCAAAGCGGCTTTTCGCAAACCACGTGCTTACCCGCCCGGGCCGCGTCCTCCGTCATCCGGGCATGGAGGCGGTTGGGGGCCGCAATCGTGATCATTTCGATGTCTTCTTCCCGGAGCATTTCGCGGTAATCAAGAAAGACCCGCGGGATGCCGTGGCGGTGAGCGAACTCCTCGGCGTGTCCGGGCGTCGGTGAGGCAACTGCGACGACCTCCGCCTCTTCCGGCATGATCTTGAACGAAGCGGCATGGATGTCAGCTTCGAACTGCGACCCGATGATCCCGACTTTCACTTTACCTTGATGTGCCATTTGTCACCCTGCCTCGTGTTCTGCACCCTGTTGGGATAGAGACTGTCGGTCTGGAGAACATGAAAGTCTGCGCCGTTGTACACATTTAGTCCCGAGCCTCGACTGGCGTCCCAGTTTTTGCTTGTGGAAACTGCCCGTCAAAATGGCTATACTGAGGCAAAATTAGCTTATGTATCCCGGATCTCCAAGCCCGAATCAAAAACTAACGGTCGGTTTTTCGCTCTCACGGATAGAAGAACGAACGAATTTGTGAGCGAGAGCATGTTTTGCCGCGTCATTCCTGATCGAACTCCATCCGCCATAAATGTCAATCATTAGTATGACCGGTTCGGCTTGCCAGCCGGACACAATTCAAACCTGCGCCGGAGGCCGCAATGCCCAAGCGCGTCAACGAAAAGTGAGGTGTCGGTGCCAGTGCGTCTGTTTGTAGGGAACCTTCCGTACGATACAACCGAAGCGGAATTGCGACAGCACCTGTCCGCTGCCGGTTCTCTCTCGTCGGTGTACCTGCCAATCAACAAAGAAAACGGAAAGCCGCGTGGCTTTGCGTTTGTCGAATTCCCGGATGATTCGCAGGGGCAAGAGGCAATTCGTCGGTTTAACAACCAACCGTTTAAAGGGCGGAATCTTTCGATCAGCGAAGCTCGTGCGCGAGAAGCGCGCCCCATGGGTGACTTTCGACCCAGAGGGGAAGGCCGGCCGCCGATGGGACGACCGCCGATGGGTGGCGGCGGACCGAGCGGACCGTCGTCCCGTCCATTCACTCCGCGGTTTGACCGCCCGGCGCCTGGAGAGCCGTTCACACCAGCCGGAGGAGCCGGCAGAAAAAAAGAACGGCCCGACGCGCCGCCGCGCCGGAAAACCAAGCGCCCCGGGGGGGAAGCAGGATTCCGCGGAGAGCGGGGACCGAAGCGTCCGATTCGTGAAAAGCCGGGTGGTCGGCTGTACGAGGGCTTCGAGGGAGACAACGCTGCGGCAGAAGAGTTTCTGGAGGATGATTTCTCCAGGACCGCCGAGGACGAAAACATCGAGATCGGTGAAGACGAGTCCTAGGTTCCCAAGTCCCGCCTGACCGAGATCGGGGACACGCTATTTGAGAGGAGCGCCTATTTGGCTCCGGCCTTTCTGGGCCGAGGTCTCAGGTTCCGTGTCCCCTCCGAACCGCATGACCGGTCGTCAGGCCAGCTTCCTCACCAGCCGGCCGGGCAGTGTCAGGAATGCCCATACCAGATCGAAAGCTCCGGCAACCACGATCCCCAAAAGCCTGAAGGGTAGCAATACCAGCCACACCAGCGGGTAAAGGACCAGCGCCAAGAGCGCCAACGGCCAGCACAGCACCAGAAGAATCAGCCAGAGCAGGAATTTCAGCATATAGACTCCTGTACGAAAGTCATGCCCTCTTCGTTCACCCAACCGAGCATAGGACCGAGAGGACATGACAGGACGTACAGGTACGCCGACCCGCCTGAAACCGGGGGCAGCAGCGCTTGCCGGTAGACGTTGGTCCGACTTCCAAGTCGGACACTACACACCGCCAGCAACACCGAGCCAGCTGGCCGCATGCCGAATGTCCGACTTGGAAGTCGGACCAACGAGAGATT
>Ga0105092_10001561_pt1 | contig 12311 bp, 7 predicted proteins | sample PPLLak2March2015_FD_87021 | JGI IMG/M metagenome (GOLD analysis project Ga0105092, IMG submission 87021) | Freshwater sediment microbial communities from Prairie Pothole Lake near Jamestown, North Dakota, USA - PPLs Lake P7 Core (1) Depth... | ecosystem: Environmental > Aquatic > Freshwater >... | reverse complement strand
GGTTGGTTTCCGGTGCCCGTAAACGGTATCTGCGGCAACCGGACAGTCCAGGAATGCCATGTGGACGCGGATCTGGTGAGTCCTGCCCGTAATTGGATGGACTTCGAGCAGGGTATGCTCCGGAAATTTCTCTGCGGTATGATACTCTGTTACAGCCATGCGGCCCTTTCCCTCCGGCACGATTGCCATCATCTGACGGTTCGCAGGACTTCGTCCGATGGGCGCTTCCACCCGTCCGGATGGGGTAGGTGGTTTACCATCTACCAGAGCAAGGTAGATTTTCTCGACATTGCGGCTTTTGAATTGTTCTACCAACCACCGGTGAGAGGCGTCGTTCTTGGCGATAACCAGCAGACCGGATGTATCTTTATCCAGCCGGTGGACGACTCCCGGACGCTGCTCCCCACCGATTCCTTCAAGATCAGGAGCATGAGCCAAAACAGCATTTACCAGCGTTCCACCTGCATGTCCGGCGGCGGGGTGAACGACAATCCCGGCAGGTTTGTTGATCACCAGGACATCCGTGTTTTCAAAAATGACATCAAGGGGAATTTGTTCTGGTTGGATGATATCCGTTTTTGTCTCAGGAATGGTTACATGAATGGTTTGCCCGCTCTCAAGCATTACACCAGATTTCCGGGCAGGCTCCCCATCTATTGTGACAAGACCTTCTCTGATGAGGGATTGGAGCCGTGAGCGTGAAAACTCGGGCAAGTGGCCAACCAGGAATTTATCCAGCCTTTGCTCGTCGCCTGACCTGAACTCCACGACCCGCGGATGCTCATTCACCTCTGTTATCCCCTGCATGGGTCGTAGAGGAAGATGTTTTACCATCATCCTGCGTAAACGCTCTCTTGATCTGGAAAGATTCCTGATCTCTGCGGTTCCCGTTTGTTCCGGTAGCTCCTGTGACTGTTTGAGATGTAGATTCTCTCTCTAACGTGCCTGGTTCGGATGATGCAGGAGTATCCGGAGTGGGGGCGGAAATCTGAACACTTGAATCATCACGTGGGTGGGTTTGCTTATGCTGCCATTCTTTAATACATACACCCAGGATTAGTGCTACCACGCCCATCGTAATACTGGCATCAGCAATGTTGAAGACTGCAAAGTTAAAGACGGATATCCAGTCGGTCACGTGTCCAAGGGTAAAGCGGTCGATCAGATTGCCGACTGCCCCCCCAAACTGCAAGCCCATCGCCAGCCTCAGAGGCCATTCTTCTTTGGGAACCTGGGGAAAGTAATAAAGGATCGCCAGGGCCACGATAATGGCGAGGATCCGGAATAAATCACCAAACCCTTGCAGCATACCAAAAGCAGCGCCAGTGTTCGTCCAGTGGAAAATACGGGCATAAGGCGTGAGCCACTCCCAAGGTGACCACATCTCTCCGAAGGGTATGTTCGTGCGTACCAATGCTTTGGTTAGCTGATCGAAGAATATGATGATCGCTGCAACCCCCAGCAAATACCCGTATTTTCCCAATAACTTTTTCAAAGAAACCTCCGTACGTATGACTGGTAAAACGCAGCGCTTCAAGCCGCTCCCCATTTTACCTCATGAACGTGAGATTTCCATTACTTTCCCCAACTTGCGCAACATGCCGAGGTTTGTGGTTCAAACAAAGTCTCCAAATTACTCCCCGAAGCGCTTATTATATAAATTCCGAACTTTAAAATATCCTCCCAATTTGAATGAAAAGCAATTCTGGAACCATCCGGTGATCATGAAGGATTCCTAACAAAATAACAACTTACGACAGCTTCCCAGTAATGCTATAATTCCGACTTGGAATATCCGGTATGTTTGTTCGTTATAGCCAGGAGGGAAATAGATGGAAGAATTAGCCAGTTCACGAGTAAATATTGTCCTTCAAGCCACCTACCCGGTTATGGAGTATATTACATCCTCACGGTGGTCGGAACGGAGGTATGAACCCGGCATCTGTGACTTTTTACTTGGCAATCCACATGATATGCCGCTGCCGCAGTTTTCTGAAGCGATGAAAAAGTGGAGCACACCCCAGGATAAAGACTGGTTTGCCTACAAGATGAGCGAACCAGCCAGCCGTGAAGTTATCGCTTCTGCCCTACGCCAAAGCCATGCGCTCCCATTCGAACCTGAGGATATCCAGATGACAAATGGCGCCTTTGCGGGTTTGACGGTTGCTCTAGCTGCCCTGACCGATCCAGGTGACGAGGTGATTTATATCAGCCCGCCCTGGTTTTTCTATGAAGCACTGATCCTGGCAAACTACGCAAAACCGGTCCGTGTAGTATGTGACCTTAAAACATACGACCTGGACTTGAAGGCAATCTCCGATGCTATCCACGCCAAGACAAGAGCTATCATCATCAATTCGCCCAATAATCCAACCGGGAAAATATATCCGGAAAGTACCTTGCGTGAGCTGGCGGATATCTTGAACCGGGCAAGTGAGAAGTTTGGCAGGCGCATTTACATCATATCCGACGAAGCCTACAACCAGATTGTCTATGATGGGAATAAATATATCAGCCCTACAGCATACTACCCCCATACTTTCCTGGTTTATACCTACGGTAAAACCCTACTGACCCCCGGGCAGCGCCTCGGATATATTGCAATACCACCAACGATGCCTGAAAAGGAAATGATGCGTTACGCGGTTCTGATTGCCCAGATTATTGCGGGGTATGCCTTTCCGAACGCCCTGCTCCAGCACGCTCTCCCCGACTTACAGGCATTGTCAATCGATGTAGGCAGGCTGCAGGTAAAACGAGACAGGATTTACCATGAGTTGAAAGACATGGGGTACGAACTTAACTGCCCGCAAGGAACCTTTTATGTACTTGCTCATTCGCCTATACCCAAAGACCTCGAATTCACCGACCGCCTGGCGGAGAGAGATGTTTACTGCCTTCCGGGTTCCCTGTTCGAGATGCCCGGCTATTTCCGAATTTCGCTGACTGCCAATGAGGATATGATCGAGCGCTCGCTGCCTGTTTTTCGGTGGGCGATTGGGGAAATAAGTAGCCAGAAGTCAGAAGACAGTAGTCAGATTTCGTGATGCAAACAGCCATGTAAATGTTCGGAAGATTTTTGAACGGTTAAAAACAAAACGAAGCAGCTTACAAATCCCTCTGCTGGAATTTTCGCAGGGCAAGGAAGACGATAACCAGCAGGTAAAGTACTGCATACACTACCATCAACATGCTGGGGTAAATGCTGGAGGAAAAGGGCGAGAATCCAAAAGCTGAAGTGAGAGGTGAGCTGAGCTCGTGGGCCGCCCGCCGCCATAAGGCTTCGCTCGGCATCAGCAGGCTGGTGAGGACTCCCAGGTTTAACGCAGTCGACCGGGCAGGCTCCTGGAAGAATGCACCAAGCTGTTCGATCCAACCCCCCAGAAAAGCCAGACCGTATAGACCGAAAACCAGGACGCCATTGGCTAAAGTGGAGAGAAAAGTGCCCCCCCACATCGAAATGCTTAAAAGCAGCAGAGCATTCAACCACATGAAAACGATACCCAGGAATGGATTTGGCGGCAGATATCCTGTAATCGCGTAGATGCTTCCGATTACACCACCGGCCATCAAGAGCAAGTACAGGCTGATCATGACGACGAAGCCCAGCCATTTTCCTATCACCACCTCCCAACGCCGCACAGGTTTTGAAACGATGGTGTGAACTGTTCCGGAACTGATCTCACCCGAAAGTGTATCCACGGAAGTCAGAACCGTCATGATCGATGTCAAGAAGTTGACCACATACAACCCGGCCATTAACAAAAAGTTGCTGACCGTATTGATGATTACGATCCCCTCCCGGTATTTCCTGAGATCGTTGATCATGAAATAAAATCCCAACCCAAAAATTAGCAAGAAAACCAATCCAAGGATCAAGGCAGCCAGCAGGATTTTCCGGCGGGAAGCTTCCATAAATGTGAGACGTGCGATCACATAGACGTTCATCACAGACCTCCGTCCACGCCAACGATCTCAATAAAGAGGTCTTCCAGCGATACGCGTTGGGGTTGTAGAGCATAGACATCTACACGCTGGTTTACCAGATAACGATTTATTTCGGGTAAATCAGATTCTCCCATCACCGTTAAGGTAATGACTTCATCATCGCACCGGACGTTCGAGCTCCACCGAGAAAGGCCATTAACCGCTTCAGGGCTTATGTTGCGCCCGCGGATCGTAACGGTTAGCTCACCTTCCACAAGGTCTTTCAGATGGCTGGTACGAATCACTACCCCGTGCTTGATAAATGCGACCCGGTCGCAGGTGATTTCCACTTCGCTCAGCAGGTGCGAGTTGAGGAAAACGGTCTTTCCCTGCTCCTTAAGGTTACGGATGATATCGCGTACGAGGCGCCGCCCAACCGGATCGAGCCCTGAGGTTGGTTCATCAAGGATGATCAGTTCGGGATTGTTCAGCATAGCCTGGGCTAACCCGATACGCTGAAGCATTCCCTTGGAGAACTCGCGCAGCTTTTTGGTTCGGTGCGGCGCCAGTCCGACAAGGTCCAGCAGTTCATTGATCGTGGTTTGGGAACGTTCACGCGGCATGTGATACAGATCGGCATGCAAAGTGAGAAACTCATCTGCGTTCAACCAGTCATGGAACCGAAAGTGTTCTGGCAGAAAACCAATCTTTCTGCGTGTTTCTGGACGGCCTAACGGCTCTCCCAGTAGAAAACCATCGCCGCTGGTTGGCCTGACCAGGGAGAGCAGCATTTTTACAGATGTGGTTTTACCAGCCCCATTGGGTCCAAGGAAGCCAAAGACCTCTCCTCGAACAACGTCGAGGGAGAGGTCTTGTACAGCAACCTTCTCGCCAAAGATCTTTTGCAGGTGATTGGTCTGTATGGCGTAGGAGGGTGAATTCATTCTCTTATTGTAAAGAATTCCCAATTGTAAGTGCGGTTTCCATACCACCTGGCCCTGCCAGCCCATACAGGATGCCATCTTTGACCCAGATCAGCATATATTGGCTGTTACGCTGTCCTTTGGGCTCGGTGATCAGGGTGGCATCGACTCCGTCCACTTCAACCTTCGTATAGGTAGCTTCATTTGCAGGCAGCGGCAGAACCAACGTCGTGGTCCAGTCAATCGATTGTGAAAACTGTGCTGCTTCCTCTGGTGTCATACCGACGACTTGTAAGAAGGCCTCACCGATCTTGTTGATATCTAAGCCTGGTTTTGCCTCAACAGTTGGGCTGGGCATTTGGATCAGGCTCGTACAGCGAGGCAGATACGGTGTGTTTACATCATCCGGGTCGTAACCTTCTTCTCGGGCAGCACCTGGGTCGAATTCACAATCACCATATTGAGCTGCAACGGCTGTTGATGCGCTGAATACGACTTCTTCGCCGTCCAATCCTTCCGGGATTTCGATATCTTCTCTGCCGATCTCACGTAAGATCCCACGCAGACGTTCGACATCGACCTGGAAAGTCACAGTTGTCCCGGGCTTAACCAGGAGTTCCGGTTCACCATCAACTTCACCGGGCAACCGGATATCAAAACCGGCAGCACTTTCAGCCTCTTCAATGCTGGCTGGCTCAAAAGCCTCGCCTTCCTCCTCAACCTGGACGTCTTCTGTGAACATCATCTCCAATTGGGCAGATGATCCAAGCTGTTGGGGTAGATCACCCGGATTGACCTGGACGATAGCAACTTCTTCTACCCGGAACAAGCCTAAGAAGCTGCTGGCTATAGCTCGGACACCAGGGAATGCCAGTAAACTCAAAGCAATGGCAACGATACCCAGGATAGCCCAGGCTGTTCTGTTACGTTTTGAAAAAATCTTGTTAAACACTGTCGTGCTCTCCTTTCTTTCAATCATGTTTTCTAATCGAGCGCGTGCAGCCCATGTGGGGGTTAATTCAGGAGTAGAGACCGGAAGCGTTTGGAACTTCCCTTGTACGACCGATGACCGGGTAGAGACGGCAGCCAGAGTGTGCTGGCAATCGGGGCAAGTCTTCAGGTGAGCTTCTAGCGGTTTTACCTGTATTTCCGATAATTCATGATCGGCGTAAGCTCGCAGGTCTCCTTCAGATATATGCCTGTTCCATAACTCCTTCATGGCTGCCTTCCTTCTAATTCTCGATATTTTTTCTCGAACTCTTTTTCTGCTCGTACTAATAGGGCTCCGACTGAGCTGGGAGCAACATCAACGGCAGAGGCAATCTCTGAATATGAGAAGCCGGAGTACTTGAGCAGGAGGATCTGTGCAGAGCGAGGCTTTATTTTTCCCAACACCCAACGGACTCTCTCTTGTTCTTCTCTGCTATCCACTTCTGCCGCGGTATTTTCTCCAGCATTGGATACGATGAGCTCTTTAGCTGCCTCTTCCTCATATGCGCGGCGTCTCTTTCGAGCTCGCAAGGCATTGTAGCCCAGGTTTGTTGCGACACGGTAGAGCCAGCCTCCGGTGTTTTCCTGGATCTCACCGCTTCGGTAGCGTCCGTATAGTCTCCAAAAAGCCTCTAACGCCAGGTCTTCAGCTTCGTCTGGGTCGCCCACCAGGCGGTAGACGATATTACAGACCCGGTTCCAATGGTTCCGGAACAGAGCCTCGAAGGCGTTGGCGACATCGGTTTGGATATCTACGCCAGCCTTATCGCCAGTCTTTACGGGACGCTGCTTGATCATATGGTTAATTTTAACCGCCACTGTTCCCTCTGTCCCCTGAGTTTTGCGCTCATATTATTAACACCTGTGAAGGAAGGATTGTGACAGATATCGAATCTTACCCCCTACGAGAGATGATTTCCTCAAATATTGGTAGAAATACCTCATTCCAACTTTGTTATACCAAAAGCTGCCTCCTGACCATCAAAGCTCACATTTCGTGCTGCTTCCCCTTTTACCAGGGCTGGCTCGGGAGGAGTGGTGAAGTAAAGGTGCACAGCGAGGGTTTCTCTCATAATGTAATCCTGGAAAGATTTAATGGCCTCCTCAAGTTCTGATGTCCCTTCAAGGTAAAGATCGATCCGGTCAGAGATGTCAAAACCCGATTCTTTCCGTAGATCTTGGACCCGGCGTACAAATTCTCTGGCCAGGCCTTCCTGGATCAACTCTGGAGTTAAATCGGTTGTCAATGCGCATAGGTATGGACCATCTGCAGCTACTGTTAATCCTGATCTTGCCTGGGTGCGTACTTCTACCTCCTCGGGCAAGATTTCCAGTGTTTCTGAATCTACGGAAATTTGTACAGACCGGCCTTCCATAAAAGCTCTGGCAGCCGTCTCGGGGTCCAGCTTTAATATAGCCTGGCGTACCTCTGGCATTTTGCCCTTGTACTTTTGCCCGAGCTGTTTTGGAAGTGGGTTAAGGCTGTAGGCCACGACCTCACCTGCTGATCCAATGAGACGCACCTTTTTAACGTTCAGCTCATCCTCGAGCAGCTCGGCGTATTCTTGTAGAACTCTTGCTTCTTCAGCTCTGGCAACCGAAAAAGCAGCTTCGGCCAGGGGTTGGCGGACTTTGATTGCAGCATTGTTCCGTGCAGCGTGTCCAAGTGAAGCCAATCGCATCACCAATTCCATATCATCATTGAGATAAGCATTTATCCGTGATTTCTCGTATGCAGGCCAACTGCTCAGATGGACCGATTCTGGGGCAGTGGGGTCAACGGTATGTACGAGGTTTTGGTACATATCCTCAGCAAGGAACGGCATGGTGGGTGCGAGAAGCTGGCTCAGGGTTACAAGGGTTTGGTAAAGCGCAGCATACGCAGCCTGTTTGTCTGCATCGGTTTCCGATTTCCAGAAACGGCGGCGAGAACGGCGCAGATACCATTTCGATAGGTTATCGACGAATGCCTGAATAGGGCGGGTAGCGCCAGGGACATCGTATGTATCGAGGGCTAAAGTGACATCTCGGGTTAGGCTGTGCAGCTCAGAAAGCAGCCATTTGTCAAGCTCTGAGTATTCGGGTTCGGGAAGTTTTTTATTACCATCTGTAGGACTTATAGGGGTAGGCTGCCAGTTATCGAGGTTCGCATAGGTAACGAAGAAGGAGTAAACGTTCCAAAGGGTCAAAGTGAAGTTTTTGACAACTTCCCCAACTAAATCTACTGAATACCGGCGTTCCTGTCCGGGAGGGCTGGCAGTATACAGATACCAGCGAAACGCGTCAGCTCCGTGGGTGTTTAGAACCTCCCACGGATCCGCGACATTCCCTCTCGACTTTGACATCTTCTGCCCTTGTGCATCCAGGACCAATCCCAGGCAGATGACGTTTTTAAAGCACTCCTGATCAAACAGCATGGTGCTGATGGCGTGCAGAGAGTAGAACCAGCCTCGAGTCTGATCGACTCCTTCTGAAATGAAATCTGCCGGAAACTGCTGTTGGAACAGCTTTTCGTTCTCAAAAGGGTAGTGCCACTGGGCAACCGGCATGGACCCGGAGTCGAACCAGACATCGATTAGCTCGGGAATCCGCTGCATCTTGCCTTTGCATTCCGGGCAGGGAAAGGTGATCTTATCTACATAAGGGCGGTGCAGATCGAGCCTTGCCAGATCACGCCCGGCATACCCGGATAATTCCTTTACCGAGCCGACCGCGAGTTGGTTCCGGCATTCCTGGCATTCCCAAACCGGTAGTGGTGTGCCCCAGTAACGCTCGCGCCCAAGCGCCCAATCGACGTTGTTTTCAAGCCAGTTACCGAAGCGCCCTTCTTTGATGTGTTCAGGTATCCAGTTGATCCGCCGGTTTAGCTCAACAAAACGTTCTTTGAACTGGCTGGTCCGAATATACCAGGTACCGCGGGCATAGTAAATCAGGGGAGTATCGCAGCGCCAGCAGAATGGATAGGTGTGGGTATATTTCTCGGCCCGGTAAAGCAGGCCGCGGTTGTCCAGATCATCGATGATGAGGGGGTCTGCATCCTTGACGAATTTCCCTCGCCAGGGTCGGACTTCGGGTACAAATTTTCCAGCCTCATCCACGGTCACCAAGATGGGCAAATCGTGCTCGATCGATGCCTGTAGATCTTCCGCGCCGAATGCTGGCGCCAGGTGGACGAGGCCGGTGCCATCTTCCGTGGTTACAAACTCTTCGAGCACCACCGTATGGGCGGGCTTGTCAGGTACCAGGAAGGTAAACAGTGGATGGTAACGAAGGTCCTTTAGCTTTCGACCTTTGAAGGTTTCATAAACCCTGACCGGCTCATCCCGAAAGACCTTTTCCACGAGGGGTTTGGCGAGGATCAGTTTTTCTACGCCTCCCTCCGGCATATCCCGTTCGACCACGACATAGTCGACGTTCGGGTGAGCGGCTACTGCAACGTTACCAGGCAGAGTCCAGGGGGTTGTCGTCCAGACCAGCAGCGATGTGCCAGGGTCGTCAACCAGGGGGAAACGTACAAAGATTGAAGGATCTTCCACCTCTGCATAGCCAAGTGCGACCTCATGATCGGACAGTGGTGTACCGCAGCGTGGACAGTATGGGACGACTTTATATCCTTCATAGATAAGGTTTCTGTCCCAAAAAGATTTCAGGATCCACCAGACTGATTCGATGTATTCGTTCGTGTATGTAACGTAGGCATTGTCGAAATTTACCCAGAATCCAATCCGGTCGGTGAACTTCTCCCACTCCTGGATGTATTCGAAGGCCGATTGGCGGCAAAGCTCGTTAAACTCTGCAATTCCATAATCTTCGATCTGGCTTTTGTTCGTAAAACCCAGTTTCTTCTCGACACTGATCTCAACTGGAAGCCCATGAGTATCCCAGCCGCCCCGCCGTATAACGTGGAATCCCCTCATCCCTTTATAACGTGGGAAGATGTCTTTGAAAGAGCGTGCCAGGGCGTGGTGTACGCCGGGTTTTCCATTCGCGGTAGGCGGACCTTCGTAGAACACAAACTCAGGGCTGCCTTTTCTAAGTTCTTCCGACTTTTCGAAAATGTGGCGATGCTTCCACAAACGGAGCACTTCCTCTTCGAGGAGGATGATATTCAGGCGAGGAGAAACTGGTTTGAACATATCCTAGTGGTTCTTACTGACTCCCACGATAACCTTCACGTTTTCCAGGTTATGTGTTTCGGTGTAGGCATCCTCAGGTGGGGCAGCATTCAACAACCTGGTAGATAATGTCTCTGAACGGATGACCTCGTTCCAGTTTACCATAACATCAGCAATCAACCCATCTGTTTGGTAGTAGGTAGTGATCCGGTCTTCGATGTTAAAACCGGCTTCTTTACGCATTGACTGTATTCGCCGGACGATCTCGCGAGCCAGTCCTTCTGCTTTAAGCTCGGGTGTAATTGCTGAATCGACTGCAACGGTAGCTTGCTTGTCGAAAGCTACCGCCAATCCCTCAACAGGTTGGGTCTGAACAAGAATTTCTGCTGGGGCGATGTCAACGCGCTCTCCATCAAGCACGACTTCAACAGGTTGTCCTGCCTGCACGCTTGCTGCAACTTTCGAAGGATCCATCGCAGAAAGGGCTGAACGTAACGCAGGGAACTGTGATCCGAAGCGCGGACCGAGTAGTTTATTATCGGGCAGGATGCGGTAAGTAACAAGCTGCTCAGGGTTTCCAACGAACTCAAAACTCTTCACATTCAGCTCGTCCTTTACGATCTCCACCAATTCATCTCGCATTTCACGGTCCTTGCCTGCGTATACCAGTACCCGTGATAGTGGTTGGCGTACTTTGATGCCTGCGCTGTTTCTGGCACCAAGCCCAAGGCTTGCAACCTGCCGTGCGAGTTCCATCTGGTCCACCAGGGGTGAGTCAGAAATGGACCGGTCGGCTTCTGGCCAGGAAGTATGGTGAATACTTTCATAAGCTTCCAGCCGTACCGAACGGACAAGATTTTGGTACATGGCTTCTGTGATGAAAGGGGTGAACGGCGCCAACAGGCGAGCCAGCTTGACAACAACGTGGTAAAGCGTTTCATAAGCATACTTTTTATCGTCGTCGTGCTCGCTTTTCCAGAACCGGCGGCGGCTGCGTCGGACGTACCAGTTCGTCAGATCATCCATCAGAGCTTCCAATGAAACGGTTGCTTGAAGTGGATCGGATTCTTCAAGGGCAGTAGTTACCTCCTCAACGACCTGGTTAAGCCGTCCCAGGATCCACCGGTCGAGCAGGTTTCTGCTGTCGGGTGTTTTACCTTCCGGGCAAGCCGGATCAAATGCGTTGGTCTGAGGCGTCCAGCCGTCCAGGTTGGCGTAAGTTGCCAGGAAGCTGTAGACGTTCCAGAAGGGGATGATAAACCTGCGTCGGGCATCGTCGCCGCGATGATAACCAAAGAGGAGATCATTTTCGGGTTTGGAAGCGCTGTACAACCAGCGCATCACATCCACGCCCATCTTGTCGGCAGCTTCATTAAACTCTATGGAGTTGCCCCAACTCTTGTGCATCTGCCGCCCGTCTTCAGCCAGCAAGGTAGCGTAGCCGAAATTTTCCAGGAACGGCGGTGAGTTATCGACGACCGTGGCCATTGCAAGTAAGCTGTAGAACCAGTTGCGGAACTGCCCAGGAAACGATTCGCTGATCCACTTCGCCGGGTACCATTTACGCCAGTACTCGCGGTTTTTGCGATACTGCAGTGTGCTGAAGGGAACGATCCCCGCATCCAACCAGGGATTACCGACATCTGGGATCCGGCTCATCTTTCCGCCGCAGTGCGTACACTCGATCTTGACGGAATCAATGAACGGTCTGTGGGGGGTGTGCCCCTCGAAAACTTCCCAACCTTCGGAAGCCCGTGCCTTTAGCTCATTCTCATCACCAATCACTTCATAATGACTGCATTCTTCACAGACCCAAATCGGCAGCGCCAGGCCCCAATAGCGCTTCTTGCTGATCATCCAGTCGTGCATGTTGCGCAGCCAATCCATTTCTCGAGAGTAACCAAATTCGGGAATCCACTTGATCTGGTCGACCACGTCCATGATCTGATAGCGCAGGCTGCGATCCTTTTCCTCGGCTGTGAGCGCTTCACGCGGTTTGTCGTACACTTCGCCCATACTGATGAACCATTCATCCACCAGACGAAAGACAAGCTCTGACTGGCAGCGCCAGCAGGTGGGATACCGGTGCGTGTAATTCTCGACCTGGTACAAATAGCCTTTCTTCTTCAGATCCTCGAAAATAGGCTTGCTTACCTCAGAGACATGCATGCCGGTCAGCCAGCCGAAACCATCTACGAAATGACCCTCATCTTCAAGGGGGGCAACCAGGGGAAAACCATGCTGGCGGCCAAGCTGGTAGTCTTCTGCACCGCATCCAGGAGCGATATGAACGATCCCGGTACCCTCAGCCTCGCCAACGGCGTCCCATAAGAGCACACGATGCGCTTGTGCCGCG
>Ga0105092_10001560_pt1 | contig 12312 bp, 8 predicted proteins | sample PPLLak2March2015_FD_87021 | JGI IMG/M metagenome (GOLD analysis project Ga0105092, IMG submission 87021) | Freshwater sediment microbial communities from Prairie Pothole Lake near Jamestown, North Dakota, USA - PPLs Lake P7 Core (1) Depth... | ecosystem: Environmental > Aquatic > Freshwater >... | reverse complement strand
CGTAGCCCGAACGGATCGTAAGACTGCGGCTGGGCTGGAAAGCAACGCCGATTCTCGGGCCGAAATTCAATCTCTCCAGGTTTCGAGCCGTCCGCGGATACCCATTCTTCCCCAGAAAGTCCAACCTCTCAGTCTCGAGATTGAAAACGGCGCCTCGGTCATCGACTACGGTGGAAGGGAAATTGAGCGTGTAGCGCACGCCGAGATTCAGGGTCAGCCGGTCGCTCGTTTTCAGATCGTCCTGCAAGAAGAACTCAGCAATTTGCGCCCGCGGTTTCAGCACTTCTCGCTGCACGTCGATCGTGAAGGTCTGAACCTGTCCAAGGAGAAATGACGCGAAACTGCTGCCCGTTCCGCCGAGAGGCGTCCCGGCAGCTGACAACCCGCTGGTCAGGATACTGCTGAATTGAAAGGCGCCGGTCGGACTGGGTGGCTGCAAGACATCCAGGCGCTCGATCCGCCAATCACCGCCCAGCTTGATGCTGTGCCGCCCGCGGAGCCAGGAGAAAGTATCTCGTACCTGGTCTACCGAGGTAGTGAACTCGGCGTTGCCGTTTGCGGGCGGCCCCAACTGCTGAAATCCGACCACGTCGTAGGTTGGAAGCGTATCCGAAAACGCCGAAGCCGGTATATTGGGGATTTTCGCCGCGTCTGACGCCGGCTGGCCCGTTCTGAGTGACGCGCGCTTGAACCCGCGCCGCGTGTGTCCGAACCCGATCTGGTTCACCTTGCTTCCCGAAATTGCCCAGGTGTGCTCAAGCGTGATGCTGTCGGCCCGGGTGAGCGTGTCCCCGACGATACCCGAGGGAATCTTTCCACTCCCGTCGGGTAAGGGCGTTATGGGAATGGAGCGATCGCGGAGATAGGCATAGCGGACAAAAAGCCGATGATCCGCACGCAGGTTATGGTCCACGCGGAGACCAAACTGATCCTGGTCGGCTCTCTCGTTGCCGATGCGGACATAGTTGTTTGCGACCGCCTCTTCCCCACCGGCGAACAGATTCGGGTACGGATAGCGATCCATCACGGCTCTTGCTGCCGAGTCAAAGCGATTCTGAGGAATCCTGTCGCCCGGGAATCGATCGCGGAGGTATCCGGACGCGGTCTGTCGCGTTGTCGCCGGATCGTAAACAGGTAAGCTGAAAACCCCCTGGTGCTGCAGAGTGGTCGGTACCGTGCTGGTTCGAACGGAGCCGGTCTGAAGCCTCGTGCCCTGGTAGTCGAGGAAGAAGAAGGTTGAGCTCTTCCGGATCGGCCCACCGAAAACGAATCCGTATTGGTTGCGACGAAAGCGTGGCCGGGACGCGGAGGTGGCAAACAGGTTCCGGGCGTTCAACGCCTCATTGCGCACGAACTCAAATAGCGTGCCGTGAAAGTCATTCGAGCCGGACTTGTGATTGACCATGATCACTCCTCCGTTGGATCTCCCAAACTCGGCCGAGTAGCTGTTCGTCTCGACACGGAATTCTTCAATGGCGTCGACGACCGGGAAATAGGCAATCTGCCCGGGTTCCGGCTGGAGAACGCTGATGCCGTCGTAGAGGTACTCATTCACGCGCGGCCGGCCGCCGTTGATTCGCGGAAGTGTAGACCCGGGTGGGAGCATGACCCCGGGAGCGAGCGCGACCAGTGGAACGAAATTGCGGCCATCGAGTGGTAGTGTCAACACTTCCTGCTGACCGACCACGAAACCTACCGTGCCGCGATTGGACTGCGGCAACGGCGTCGCGGCAACGACACTCACAGAGTCGGCGATATCGCCGATCTGAAGTGTGACATCGAGGCGGACTTGATCTCCGATCCGGAGGACGACCTCTCGCACCAGGCCTGCGAAACCGGGTTTCCGCACGGTCAGCCTGTAGGATCCGGGCTGCAGCGCCAGGAAGTGATACCGGGCATCGCTGCCGGTGGAGCAAGACTGTTCCCGCTGCGTGTTAAGGTTGAGCAGCTGGACATCGGCGCCGTCGACTGCGAGTCCCGCCGGGTCGCGGATCCACCCGAAAAGCTCCGCTTTCGTCGATTGCGCGGGCAGCATTGCCCCCTGGTACAGCATCACGATTGCGCTCAAGACGCCGGCGATCCAAGCGCGGCGGGTAGCGGACTTTTGAGGCCGGATGAGAAACGCCAGGCCAAGACGCAGCCAATGCCTCTTGAATCGTAAAGTACTGTGGTACTCTTTGGACGACATTGTCGCGTATGATTTACTCACGTTCTCAAACGGATGTCTACGGCGGGTTCGGGTTGAAATGGGCCGGGCCTAATTTTTCTCCCGCCGGGGGCCTGGGCCCAGCATGACCAGGGGAGAAAGTAAGTGAGCCGCATCCAGACAAACCTGGCGGCCATTCGGAAGGCCCGAGGCATCGGGGCGGCCGATCTCGCCAACAAGGTGGGTGTGACCCGTCAGACGATTTATGCAATCGAGGCGGGCACCTATCTGCCCAACACCGAAGTAACGCTCAGGCTCGCCCGTGAGCTTGAAGTGGCGGTCGAGGAACTCTTCTTGCTCCCTGAAGAGAGGCAGGAAGAGTCGACCTCGGTAACGGCCGAATACCTGGGCCAAAACCCACCCGGGAAGGGGCAGGCTGTGCAGATCTGCCGGGTAGGCGCGAAGTGGGTGAGCGTGCCTGTTGATGCTCGATCGTATCATCTCCCGGAAGCGGACGCGGTGGTCACAGGCTCTGCGTCCCGGTCTCGCAACCCGAGGCTTCAGCTCTTTTCGGACGATGACGCAAAGCGCAACAAGGTCCTCGTGGCGGGCTGCGACCCCGCTACAAACATCCTCGCCCACATCGTTGAGCGAGTCAGCGGGGTGGAGATTGTTCACGCTCCGGCCTCGAGTCAGCTGGCGCTCCAGTGGCTGAAACAGGGAAAGGTGCACATAGCCGGATCCCACCTTCAGGACCCGGACAGCGGCGACTTCAACCTGCCACTCGTCCGTCGCCTGTTCCCTGATCGGGACATGGCGGTGATCACTTTTGCGCGCTGGGAGGCGGGACTGGTCGTGGCTCGAGGCAATCCCAAGAGTATCCGCGGTATCGACGATATCGCTCGGAAGAGCGTCACTCTCATCAATCGGGAACCGGGATCAGGCGGTCGCTCACTTCTGGACGACTTGATGCTAAGCGCGGGGTTGACTCCAGAGACCATGCGTGGCTATGACCGCCTTGCTTTTGGCCATCTGCCGGCGGCTGAGGCAGTGCAGGCGGGGACCGCCGACTGCTGTGTCGCGACCTGGGCCGCTGCCCACATCTTCGGGCTGGATTTTATCCCCCTGCGCAGTGAACAATACGATTTCGTGCTTCACCGCGAGACGCTGCGGCTCGCGGCGGTTGAAGCATTGTTTGATGCTTTGCAGCGCGCGGTCTTGCGCCGAAGGCTGGAGACGCTGGCCGGATATGAGACCAGTCAGACGGGAGCCGTCCGCGCATGACAGTAAATGCGGGAGGACATCGGGCTTTTGTGAGTTGTGAGCGGCGCACGTGATTAGTGGCCGCACCGGAGTAAGAAATATGGTCGAAGCAGCGCCGGGGACGAGCAGCGAGCAGCTTATTGTCCGACCGATCGGACGAATACACAGTCCCTTCGAAGAGCCGGCCGGAACGCCGGTTCAGTCTTCCATGGCAACAGGGGTTTGCGGCACTGTCGAGATCTTCCCCGATTACGAGGAGGGTCTGCGGGACCTCGAAGGCTTTGAACGGATCTGGCTCCTCTACTGGCTCCATCAGGCTCCACCGGCCCGACTCACGGTCATACCTTTTCTCGACGACAGGAAGCATGGCGTATTCGCGACACGCGCCCCATGTCGCCCGAACCCGCTCGGGCTCTCCTGCGTCAAGCTGATCGAGATGAAAGGAAACGTTCTGGTAATAGAGGGAGTCGATATCCTCGACAACACCCCGCTTCTGGACATCAAACCGTATTACCCGAGATTCGACGTGTTCCCGGTCAATCGATCGGGCTGGTTTGACGAAGTGCCTCCGGGTGACCGGCTAGCCGATGACCGCTTCAACCGCCGTGGGCCCGGGGGGACTTGAGATGAGCGCCGTGCATCTGCGCATCCTTGCCGAAGACACGGCCGGGCCGCGAGGTACTGTCGGTGAACACGGCTTGGCTGTCTGTATTGAGAAGGACGGGCGAGTTCTCCTTTTCGACACTGGACAGGGGCTGGCCCTCAGGCGAAATGCAAAAGTCATGGGGCTTGATCTTTCACGGGTCGAGGCAATCATCATCAGCCACGGTCACTACGATCACACCGGGGGCCTCGGTGACGCTTTAGCGCTCTCGCCCCGAGCCCGCGTATTCCTCCACCCCCACGCGCTCGAACCGAAGTACAAGCCTTCTGATCGCGGCCCGGGCTGCGAAATCGGAATCCCCCATTTGGCGGACACCGGCATGAAGCATGCATACACCGACAAGGGAGGTTGCGAGGTGTACCCGGGTGTCTGGACGACCGGTGAGATCCCCCGTCTGACCGATTTTGAGGATACGGGTGGCCGTTTTTACCGGGATTCCTCCTGCACCGCGCCGGACCCTCTGCTGGATGACCAGGCGCTGTTCTTTGAAACATCCAGGGGAGTGGTCGTGGTTCTGGGCTGCGCGCATGCAGGTGTGATCAACACCCTTGAGCACGTCCGCCGCAAAACCGGCGGAAAGAGGATCCACGCGATCTTGGGGGGAACGCACTTACTCAACGCGTCCGAGAGTCGGATCGAAAAGACCCTCGAGGCGCTTGCGGGTCTGGCGATAGACGTGTTCTGCCCCTGTCACTGTACCGGGGCGATTGCAATCCAGTCTCTCAGGCTTTCGTTCGGGGATCGCGTGCGGGAATGCAGAACCGGAAGCCGATTTGTGTTTGAGTAGCAGCAATCACAAAAGAATGAGGTTCAACCCGCGAGGACAGCCATGGAGGAGAGCGCCGATTGCAAACGCCGCCGGTTTCTGATTTCTCTGTGCGGTTTCTGTCCGGTCGCTGCGGGCTCTACTTACAGGACTCAAAGCAACTCGGCGAAATCGCCACCACAGCTTTCCGATTTCCTGACAACCGACGACCGCGTTGCCCTCGCCTTGATGAGATTCAAAGCTGGTTACCACTGTTCTCAGTCGGTTCTGGCCGCTTACGCCGATGAGTTCGGTCTGGACACCGATCTTGCGCTGAAGATGGCAGCCGGGCTGGCCGGTGGTTCGACGGTCGGAGGCGAATGCGGGGCGGTGGGGGCGGGGTACCTGGTACTGGGGATGAAGCACGGCCGATTGGTTCCGGCCGGCGGCGACGTGGAGAGAGAAAAGGCGTTGTTCGGAAGGGTAAAACAGTTCGTAGAGACGTTCAGGAAGGAACACGGCTCGATTAATTGCCGGGAACTGCTCGGGATCGACGTGTTCACCAAGGAAGGCCACCAGGAAGGCCTTCGTCGCAACCTGTACGCCACACGTTGCCCCAACTACATTCGGGACGCGATCACGATGATTGACTCCCTCGGATGAGCGCACGCTTATGAAAACGTCTCTCGACTGTCTGCCCTGCTTCCTGCGCCAGTCGCTCGAAGCGGCCCGATTCATAACCGACGACCCTGGTATCCACGAACAGATCCTCCGGCAGGTCCTGCGGTCGGCCGCGGAGATGGAATTGCGTCAGCCGCCCCCTGTCATGGCTCGGATCTTCTACCGGCGCTTGAGTGAGATGTCGGGACTGGAAGATATCTACCGCCCCGCCAAGGACCGCTTCAACCGGCTGGCAATGGAACTGGCGCCGGAACTGAGAAGCAGGATCAAAGAGGACGCTGATCCGCTCATGACCGCCGTGCGAGTGGCAATAGCCGGTAATGTCATTGACTTTGGGATCAACGGGGGAATCAGCGAAGAGGATGTTCACAAGGCGATCAAGAAGGCCTTTGCCGAGCCGTTGGCGGGACAAACAGAGGAATTCCGGGACGCGGTCAGGCAAGCCAAGAAAATCCTGTACCTGGCCGATAACGCCGGCGAGATTGTCTTCGACCGTTTGCTCATTGAACAACTGCCAATCGAGAGGGTGGTCCTTGGAGTGCGAGGCCGCCCGGTTATCAACGATGCCACAATAGCCGACGCCCGGGCGGCCGGTTTAACCGATATGGTGAAGGTGATTGACAACGGCTCAGACGTGCCAGGCACGGCTCTCGCTTTCTGCAGCGAGGAATTCCAGCGAGCGTTTTCTGATGCCGACCTGGTCATCGCGAAGGGCCAGGGGAACTTCGAGACTCTTAGCGAGGAGCCTGCCCCCGTCTTTTTCCTCTTCAAGGTCAAATGTCCGGTCGTGGCCTCACACGTCGGCATGCCGCTTGGCACCCACGTCCTATTGAAGGGCGGTTGAGAACCGTCAGGGGTCCGGACCGCGAGACGGCTCGCGGGTGCTCAACCAGGGGGGCCAGCTCTGGCCCCTTTCTCTGTTAATCCCCACACTCGAAAGCGTTTAGCTTGGGTTCAGGTCCGCAGGACCGGCACGTTTACAGGAAAACCGTGGCATGGCCGATCAAGGTCCGTAGGACTGACACGTTTGGATTACCGTGCCACGGAGTTCACGTGTCAGTCCTACGGACCTGACCAGACCACCCGTGTTCCGTTTTCTATAGACGTGCCGGTCCTAACGGACCTCACGAGAGCCAAGCCCCGCGCACCCACAGAGCCGGGAGCGGCAGAACGGGGCGATGCTTTACCAGCCCCGTTCAAGCGACCGGTTACTTTGCGAAACTGCGATCGTACGCCTGGGCAAGACGGAGCTATCGCGGAGGTGACCCTTCGCTCAGCCGCTTCGTTGCTTGGTCGCTCCTGGCTCTGTGGCTGCCAAACTGGCCGCTCCCGCCTCGGTGGGTGCGCACGCTAAGCTAAACGCTTTCAAATAGCCGGGACGATTTTGCCTGCAAGGCCATCTTCTTCTGCTGGATTTTGAGCTATGTCTTTTGACTGCAGCAGATTATCTCGGTCCGACCCAATTCTCCCTTCTACTCCGGTACGACCCAATTCTACCCCCGGTCCGACCCAATTCTACCCATCTCGGTCCGACCCAATTCTACTTGGCCCAGTCTGGAACTTTGAAGGACTCGAGCTTCGTCTCGGGCAAGTATGGTTTAAGGTCGAGAACCGGGCTATCTGGCAGGGCATCGATATCTCGCAGCTCCACGACATTTGCCCGAACACTGACAATCTCGCATAAGCTAAGAGCAATCAGATTCGGACGTGACGGAGATCGTGTCGCAAAGACTCCCGTCAGGGGGTTCAGGCGATTCCCCCTGGGATAGACTTCCAAAGTGGATCGCTTCTCCGGACTGTCGTTGCGGTCAAACCAGTAGAGGACGTAAGCATGAGAAAAGTCCGCCAAACCGCGTAACCCCGGTTGGTATTTCTGCTTCAGGACTATCTCGGTTCTGCCTGCTTCCTTCTTGACTCTGCCTATGACATGGAGAGCGAGGGTCGAGTCCTCTTTGTCTGTTTCATTTTGAGCCCCGATGAATAGTGCGGCCATGAACACCAGTGAGGAGAAGATTAAGTATTTCATCTGTTTCGTGCCCCGTTGAGAATCGGATCAGAGGTAACCAAGCAAGGTGCATGCCTAGCAAGGCGCGCGCGAAAGATCCTGCTTGGCGACGTCTGCCGGACTGAATCGACACTCGGCTCTACCGTCGCTCCGCTCCTGGTTGAGCCGATCGTGCCACCGCCGCGCTCGTCCGCCCGCTGATCGGGCATTTTGCGAGACCGGCGGCAACGGGTCATTGCAAACTGCACGTTCATGGGGGGATGGGATCGAGTGGGCACACCGACACCGCTCCTGTCCAGGTGCTCAACCGAGAGTTGGTCCACGCGTATTTTCGGACCAGTTGCACACCCCGTGAGACGTGAAGACAGGACTGGACGCGATCACCATCATCGGCTCGCTCGGATCAGTGCACGTCGCCCCTTCCGTTCATGAGCAGATCCTTCGGCAGGTCTTGGTCGACTGCCTGGGGTAAAGCTCGCGCCCGGGATTGAAGCCCTGATCGGACGAGACTCGCCATGGTGAAAACGTTTCGTGCGAGCAGTCGAGCCCAGCTCCAGCGGGTCATTTGCGGAAAGTAAATGCCCCGGAACAGCAGACGTGAGATGAACAGCATAAGCTGCTGTTCGAACGGTTTCTGGTTTTTGTGCATCCACTTCTGCGTACTCGAAAAAGCCGCCGGCCTGTAGGCCGCACGCCACGACTCGCGAAGTTCGACCTGGGCTTCCTCGGCGGACAGGTGGGCGGGCACGAAGCTGCTCTCAAAAGGTTGAAAATCCAGCCAATGCTCCGGCCTGGTCAGCCGTTCGCTTTTTTTCAGCCGGTCGTAGAGTGGGGTCGCCGGGAAAGGCGTCAGCAGCCCGAAGACGGGGAGTCCGGGAGGCCAGGTTTCAAATTCAGCCGCAAGCCGTTTGGCCATGCCGGGTCGATCGCCCTCCATCCCGACGATGAACGAAGTAATCGCGTACACGTCATTCCGAGCGAGAATCTCCAAGGTGTTTCGGTACTCGGCGGGCTTGTTGAATTGCTTTTTTGCGGCCTTGAGGCTTTCGGGCTCCATCGACTCCAGGCCCGCAAAGATCCACCGTCCACCGCTCGCAGCGATCAATTCGACGAGCTCTTCATCGCGCAGGAGGTTGATACTGATTTGAGCCACCCACGGCAGGCAGGCGTCCCGGTCGATCATTTCGCGCAGCAACGACTTGATCCGCTTGCGGTTGATCGCGAAGTTGTCGTCGATGAAGAAAACCATGACGAGCGCCCGGTCGCGCTTGGCAATGGACTTGAGTAGCAGTAACTCTTTGATGACACTCTCGTTGGATCGAAAGCGGATCTCGTCCCCGAAGAAACCCGTTACGGTACAGAACTCGCACCCATAGGGGCAGCCGCGACCCGATTCGACTGGGAAAACATACGCCCTGTCGAAAGGCACCGACATTGCCTTGAGCAGGCGACGAATGCTTCCCGGCACGCAACGCATCAGGTTGAAAAGATCGAGCTCGACCTTGTCCCAGTGAATTGCAGGGTAGTCGGCCAGCGAGGGTTTGCCCGCAGCTTCGCCGGCCTCACCGGCGCGATAGATCCTCTTGAGTCGGCCTTGAACGACGTCATCCACCACCTGAGGCCACAGCTGGTCAGCTTCCCCCATGACTACGGAGTCAGCGCACTGCGGCTGGCCGGTCTGGCCGAGTGGCTCCTCCGGCAGGGCGGTCACATGGGGACCTCCAAACACGACCGGTACCCCGGTTTCAGTGCGGATGACACGTGCCACCCGGTAGGCCTTCTGAGCCATCCGGGTCATGAAGCCCATGCCGACGAGGTCGACCTTCTGGTCGCGCACGAACTGGACCATCTGCCGCTCGTCCCAGTGGACGACGTTTCCGTCAAGTATCGTGACCTTGTGTTCTTTGGGCGTTAATGTCTCAAGAAGAAAGGGCCACAGCTGGGGGAGGAAGTTGTTGGTGATCTGGTTGTCGGGAACGTGTAGCAGAATATGCAATGATTTTCCCCCTCACTCCTACGGCAACTTACCGCGGAGTGACTAAGAACGATCAGCTTGTTCAGTAGCATCCGCTCTGAAAATGCGCTGGCAGCGAGGCGCGTTGCAGGACACGGGCAGCGTGCGGCGGCTCGCGTAGCTGGAACAGTCGACTCGACGGCTTGCAGAGCTCTGTCCCCGATCAGGTCTTCCTGATCAGGTCTGGTTTCCAGCCGGTTCAGATGCTCCACTGAAAGACTGCAGAGCCAGGTAGCTGGGGCCGAATCGGCTGATGTTATCGAGCTGCTTTTCGTAAACATCTCCGTGCCCCTCTTCGCTCGCGACCAGCGACTCAAAGACCTGCTTGGAAGCTGAGTCCGCATTCGTGCTGCATTTCAACGCCGCGTCGTTGTACCAGGCAGCGCTTTCGTCTTCCATCTGCTTCGCCTTTGCGAGCATTTGTTGGGGGTCCGTGATCTTTTCGACCGGTCCCGCGACGATAAGCTCGACTTCTCCCTTCAGGAACAGAATTCGCTCGGCCAGCAGCTCGACGTGGCCCATCTCTTCGATCGCGATTCGTTTGAACAGAGCGGACAAGGGACCGAATCCCTGATCATCGAGATGAAAATGGAAATACATGTACTGATGCACAGCCTGGAGCTCGTCGGCCACGGCCTTGTTTAACAGGTCACAACTTAATTGCTTATCCATGTATCCTCCTTCGCGTTTTTCCGATTTGAGACCAGCACACCTAATCTAGCTGTTGCCTATAGAGTCTTCAAATATTCGATCAGGTCGTTCAGTTGATCTTTCGTCATGTCGTTGGAGACCCCGTGCTTGTCGTGGGGATTGTAGACCGTCCAGATTTCCTCCAGCGTCGGCGCCATTCCATTGTGCAGGTAAGGCGCCGAATCGTAGATGTTGTTCAGGTGAGGCACATCGAAAAGGCCTGTCCGGTCGAGCTTCTCACGCGTGCCCACGTCTCGTTTGGTTCGATCGGTGTAAAGCGGCGGACAGTGACAGGTGACGCATCGGTTATCGACCGGGATCGTCCGGCCGTCGTTTGTCATCGTTCTTTCGAAAATGGCCTTCCCACGTCGTTGTGCGCCGGTAAGCGGGGCGCCCAGTGGCCGGTACCGGTTGGGCGGCCGCGGAATCGTGCAAACGTAGTTGTCGACGGCAGACAGTTCTTCCGCCGTGAACGGTGCCCCGCGTGTGAAGAAGACGGCGAGGCGGGCGCCGCACTGGCGTGCCAGGCTTGGATTTGTACCTTCCCACTTGAAAGGTGGCGTGTCGTTGATACCACGCAGGGTTCGGTTATCGACATGGCTGACCCCGATCCCATCAGCCTCGATGTCGTAAATCATCCCGTCGATGTGACCATCGGGGTGGCACGAATGGCACGAGAACTGCCGCTGGAAAGTGATCTTCGAATCGTTGAACAGGCGCTCCCCGAAACGCACCTTGCTGATCTCCTTCGGACCGCCGAGGTCGATCCGGCCAATCGCCTCCATCGTCGCGATGTCGATAACCGTCAGCGAGTCGTCCAGGCTGTTACAGACATAGGCAAGCCGGCCGTCGGGCGCAATAGTCAGTCCCCGGGGCGCCCGTTCCGTTGGGATGTGTTTGACGACAAACTCGGTTGCCTTGCCGCGATGGTTCGGCAGAACCTCCTTAATCTCATGCAGTGTTGCCCGCTTCAGAATGGACAACAGCCTGGGGACATCGACCACCGCGACTCGATCCGAGGTGCAACTCGTGACCAGGGCCCACTGGCCGTCCGGCGTGAAGAAGACATCGGTGGCATCCGAAAAAGCGAAGTTCGGCTCGTCTAAGAGCACCTGATCGACGACACCTTCGTCCTTCCAGATCACAGCGAGCCCGTTCGTGATCGTCCAGCCCTGCGTCAGCTTGGTCATTGGCACGAGAGTCTTCGTACGGTTCAGAGTCGCCAACCCGAACTCGCCCTCCGGGTGCCACGCAACGCCTTGCACCAGGTTGGCTTGCGGCAGCGGCATGCGGTCCACAACGGCAGAGTCCACCGTGGTGATGACGGTGATCTCAGACAGCGGAGGCGTGCGAAGCCGAACAAAGCGGGAAAGCGTGTTGGTGACCAGCAGGCTCCCGCCGTTGGGCGAGAGGGCGAGCGACCATGGTCCCCGGCCCGCGGTAATCCGCTTCAATTCAGTTAACGTGCCGGTGTCGTAGACTGAGATGTCGTCCGAAGAAGTATTCAGGACGTAGAGACGTTTCCCTTCACTGTCCGTCAACAGTCCGTGCGGTTCGTCCCCGACAGGGAGGACTTTGAGCACCCGGCGCGACACGACGTCAATCACGGACACGGTGTCGTCGAGCCGATTACTGACGTAGGCAACCATGCCGTCTGGACGGAAAGTCACGTCGGCCGGCTGCCCGCCCACCGTGATTTCAGCAATCTTCGCTTGGGTGGCCCGGTCCACTACGATAACGCTGTCGGAGGATTCACAGGCGACGTACAGCAAACGCCCGTTGGGGCTGATTGCCAGGTTCACCGGCGTCTTGTATATGGAGGCCTGCACCGCCTTCGGGGCCTGTTTCGGGTGCGCGATCGCCAGGAACGCCTTGCCCGGATCGAACGGTTTGCCGCGCACTGTCTGGCCGTGGCATGTCCGGCACGTATCGGCACTGACCGCCCGGAGCCCCCGGTTGCGAGCTGCCGTGCGATCCCGCATCACGGCCTCGGTCATATACTCGCTGCCGGCGCCGTGGCACGCTTCACACCCCACCCCCTCGGCGGGGGCAAACGAGGGCAGCCGGCCTGCTGTTCCCAGTCCTTGCCCCGGAGCGTGGCACT
>Ga0105092_10001558_pt1 | contig 12316 bp, 8 predicted proteins | sample PPLLak2March2015_FD_87021 | JGI IMG/M metagenome (GOLD analysis project Ga0105092, IMG submission 87021) | Freshwater sediment microbial communities from Prairie Pothole Lake near Jamestown, North Dakota, USA - PPLs Lake P7 Core (1) Depth... | ecosystem: Environmental > Aquatic > Freshwater >... | reverse complement strand
TTGATGTCGGATCCGCTGAACTCCGCCTTGGCGGTTAGCGAGAGCGCCACGTTCACATTGAAATCGACACTGTCCGCAGCAACCTCGTTGTTGTCCATGATCACGTACCCGACGACCCTGGCCTTCGGGATCATGTCGGGAGTCACGGGAAACGAGAAAAGACTTTCCCTGGTCGCCGCGGACAGGACGGTTCTTCCTCCGGCGTAAACTTCGTAATAAAGCGTCGACGCGGAGAATCCGGCCGCGCTGAAGGTCAGTATCTGACCAAGGGATGCCGGGCCGTCACCCGAGGTCCGGGTTAGCGAAAGGAAGCGTCCACTCGGGGAATATGCCGCGCCAACAGTGGTTTCGGTAACGGTTGTGTGCTTCTGGACCGTCGTCTGCGCGCGGATCTCGGCCAGCGACGTCTTCTCTGGCGGAGACAGGTTCAGAACCGCCGACCCGGCGACGGCCGGCACACTCCATTTCTCCTGCTTGAGGCTGGTCCCGTCGGATGCCCGATAAGTTATTTGAGCATCAATGGAAGCGGCCGCCGGGGCGCCGTCGGGCGCCTCAGCGCGGACCACAACCGGCAATGGCATGCCGGGAGTCAAGGACTCCTGGCGAGGAACGATAGTCAGGATGACAGGTGCTTGAACGACTTTAACAACGTCAGTCAGCGTTTGTTGGTGTCCGGTGGAGTCGACGACCGAGACTTCGAGGGTGACCGAGCCCTGGCCGCCGTCAGCCGGCGTCCCGGCGACAAAATTAACGGAAGGCAGCTGAAACTGAAGCGCTCCGTTGGCGAGATTCCCGGTCGCCGTCGCGTACTTTTCCCACGTCCCCACCCATCTTTTCGCCGTCAGTTGGACGGTTCCTTGAACCGGTTGCCCGAAGAAGTAGTTCGCCTCGACTTTCCCCTGCAGCGGCTCGTCAACCAGGACCCAGGTTCTGGGCAGGTCGAGGCTCAACTCGAACCTCGGCAACACATACGGCTCCACACGAAGGTCCTTTTCGCTCGAGCCGCTCGTGGTCCGAGCCCGGACCTTCCAGACTCCGCAGTTCAATTCCGAAGCTAAATCGAGCGTGAAAGGAGCGACGCCATACTGATCGGCGGTCAAAGGGAGCCGGGCAATTCGAAGCCCCTTGCCGTCGAAAAACGTCACTTCTACGCTCCCGGCGGCTGGTTTTATGTTGCTGTTCAGAAGGATGACCCGTCCCTGGATCTTCTGGCCCGGTTTGTAGATCGGCTTGTCGGTCTCGATCAGGATCGCATTCCCTTCTGCGATGCTCGTCGAGACTTCCAACACTTCGTTAAGTCCACCCACTTCGGCGCGAACCTTGTGGGTTCCGGAACGACCGGCCGGGACCTCGAATTCGGCCCTCAGTGTGCCGGCCGGACCGGTTTGCCCGGATACCAACCCGATTTTCTCGGTGCCATCCGAGGAGAGGAGGTATACGAAGACGCTCCGATTGACCGGAGCCTGCGTCGCTGAGTCGAAGGCCGTTACGGTGACTGAGGAGCGCGAGCCGGCGTAGAGCTTACGCGGACAGGTCAGCATCCCAGCGTCAGCCGCAGCCAAATTGACGGGAATAATCAGAAGCAAAAAGACGAACGGAAGGAGGCGTCCTCGCATGTATCACGCTCCCTGGATAAGAAAACGAGAACCGACAAACAGTAGTCAGTTGTCAGTCTATCAGCGCTGGCGGTTCTTGTCTGTCACGGTTGTCACCTCTAACTCCAGCGGCGCGCCGTATGGAGATCGCTTTTTGGGAGTGCGGCGGCAGAGGGAGGCCGAGGCTTTATCAGGCCTACCGGCGACGCCGCTTTGGTACATGCACGGTTTCGCCTCGATTTTGGCACGTTCGTGCATATACCAAAGCGGCGTCGCCGGTAGGCATGATAAAGCCTCGGCCTCCCTCTGCCGCCGCACTCCAAAAAAGCGATCTTGCGCTCCCGTCCGGCTGCAAATAATCGTCCTTCACCCTACTGCCCCAACTTGTCCATCAGCTCCTTCAATCGTCGTCGGCTGACTTCCAGGCGCGCTTTGTTGCGCAGAGTCACCCAGGCATAACCGCCAGGGAGGGGCGACACCTCATGCACATGATTGAGGTTAATCATCGCCGCCCTTGAGATGCGGAAAAACACGCGAGGGTTCAACCGGTTCTCGAGGTCGGTGATGGTCAGATCCATCAGGAGATCCTGATCGACCGTGTGAAGGCGCGTTAAGCCGTCTTCGAAAGCGAAATAGAAGACTTCGTTTTGCTGGATGACCCGGTATCGTCCGGCCCGTTTTGCCAGCAGGCGAGTCGGGTAGGAATGGCCCTTAGCTGCGAGCGTATCGGCCGAGCGCGGCGGCTGGCTTGAACCCGTCTGACGGAGTTTCTCGATCGCCTTGGCCAAACGGGCCCGAGTCACCGGCTTCAGCAGGTAGTCGAGAGCTGAGAGCTCGAAGGCCTCCAGGGCGTACTGATCGTAAGCGGTGCAGAAGATAATCTTAGGTTCGGGGGCGGCGAGCGACTGCGCCACCTCGGTGCCGCTGCACCCGGGCATCTGGATGTCCAGGAACACGAGATCCGGTTTCAGTTCCTGGATCCTGTCCATAGCCTGCTCGCCGTCGGCCGCCTCGCCGATGATCTCGATATCGTCAAAAGCTCGGAGCAAGCTTTTCAAGCGGCTGCGGGCAAGGTCTTCGTCATCGACGAGCAATGCTCTTATCATGTGAGCACCTTTGCTATGAGAGCAGTCTGGTCGTCCTGCTGCGTGGTCCCTTCAGAGAAACCCGACAACTCGCTCAACAACGCGTCCAAAATTCCCGATGCGCTCTTGTCGCGATTTCCGCGAACAACGGCACTTAACCGGGCTTCCGCGAACTCCTCTGCATCCAGGTTGACCGCCTCGGAAATGCCGTCCGTGTAACAGAGAAGGACGTCCGACTCCCGGAGCTCGATCGTCTCCTGACTGTACTCCGCTTCCGGGAACAAACCAACCACCATTCCACCAGTCGAGAGCCGGACGGGTTCGTTCGAGTCTGCGCGGAAGAGCAGCGGCGGGTTGTGCCCGGCATTCACATAGGTTAGCGAGCGTTTCATCCAGTCGTACACGGCGTAGAAGAAAGTGATGTAGCTCTTGGAATCCGTTGAAGCCGACATCAGTCGATTGAGGTCGGCGACAAGAGCAGCGACCAAGTCGCCTCTGAGCGGGGCGTGGCTCTGCAGGCGACCTTGCAGACTTGCCATCAGCAGGCCGGCCGGAATTCCCTTCCCGGAGACGTCACCAAGCGCGATCGCCAGCTTGCCGTCCTTGAGCGGGAGGAAATCATAGTAGTCGCCGTTAACAGTCCGTGCGGGCCGGCTGAATACACGGTAATCAAGTCCGGTCACAGCCGGCAGTGTCTGAGGGAACAGGCGTGCCTGGACTTCGCCGGCGCTCTGGAGATCGCGGTCCATGACAGCCATCCGGTTAAGCGACTCCCGAACCCTGGAAACCGCCCTGGCCAGCCGTCCACGATTGACGGGCTTGAGCAGATAGTCGACCGCATGGACATCAAAGGCCTCGATGGCATATTGATCGAAGGCCGTGCAGAAAATGACGTGGGGACGCGGTGCTGAGAGCGACGCAGCGACGTCGACGCCGTTGCGGCCAGGCATCTGAATGTCGAGAAAAACCAGGTCGGGAGAAAAGGTAGCCGACTTCTCGATCGCCTCCTCTCCATCGACTGCCTCCGCGATCACCTCGACGTCTTCAAAAGACGCCAACATCTGGCGCAATCGTTCCCGAGCCGGCTTTTCATCATCGACGAGAAGCGTTCGAATCATATAAGACCTGTTCGGGTATCGGCTGAGAGACAGGCATGGAGATGCTCACACGCGTGTGTCCGGTCCGCTCATCGCGGCTCACTTCCAGCTTGCCCGCCTCTCCAAAGTAGCCCTGGAGCCGCTGCCGTACGTTTTTGAGGCCATATCCTCCCTGCTTTCCATCCGCCCGGCTGACGACCGTGTCATCCAACTGGAAGCCCGGCCCGTTATCCAGCACATCTATTCGCAGCGTCTGGTTCTCGCGCACCGCACTCACCGTGACGATTCCCGGACCTCGGACAGAAGCGACACCGTGTTTGATGGCGTTTTCAACAACCGTCTGGATCATCATGGCCGGGATCCTGACTTCGCGGGCGGATTGCGGTGCCTCGAGGGAAACGCGCAGCCGGTCGCCAAACCTGGCTTGCTCGATTTCGAGGTACGCCTGGATGAACTCGATCTCGTCGCCCAGGTAGACCCATTCGCTTTCGGACCGGCGCAGCGTATAGCGAAAGACCTCGGCCAGCCGCTCGACGGTGTCTTCGGCGCGAGCCGGATCGCGTTCAATCAGCCCGGCGATCGCGTTAAGGGCGTTGAACAGGAAATGCGGATTGATCTGGGCCCTGAGGGCTTTTAGCTCCGAACGGCCGGCGTTGATGATCAGCTCCTGCTCACGCTTTTCCTGCTCCTGTTTCTTCACCTGGAGACGAATTGTGGCGAGCAGCGAGTAGAAGACATCTGCCAGCGAAGAGACCAGGGCGATGTCCTGGCTGAAGAAAGGCTCGTCGCTCAGTCTCTTTCCCATCTGGATGTGGCCGATCGGCTCCCCCTGGGAGGGGATGCTCACTTGAAGCTCAACCTCAAACTCCGGATCCGGTCGCTCGGGGCCGAGCGTCACCCGCGTGGGCGCCTGGGTTATGGTCTGCAGGCACTCTTGCGCCCGTTCGGCCAGGTTCTGTTCGGTTGTCTCCTCTTTCACCTCCGACAGGAAGTACTTAACCGCTTCTACCGTCGTGAACCTCCGTCCCAGCCAAGCCCGGTCAAGCCACTCCCCGAGTCGACGGTATACCCAGGGGCTGGCAAAGACGATCGGAAGCATGAAAACCGCGTAGACCCAGGGACGCGCCCAACCCAGCTCCAGGCGCTGCACTGTCGGAACTACTCCGGCAAAGAAGGCCGTCAGGACGACCAGGGTCAGGAGGAAGTACACTCCCTGCTTAACGAACGCATCGAAGAATTCGAAGCGGCTGCGGAAATAGGTGCCGACCGAGATGAAGCCCAGCGGCAGAGCCCTGGAAGCGAGACCGATGAACTGACCAAACGGAAAATTGCCGTAAAGGGAAACCAGGAGTAGCAAAAAGAGCCCGATCGTCAGGGCAATGAGAGTCATGCTCCACTTATGTTCCTGTCGTTCCCGGCTGGTTCTCGCCGTGCGCATGGACTTCTTCTTTAGGATGAACGCAAAGCACCCTGTGACGAAGAACAGCGTGAAGAGGCCCATGGAATAGGTCCTCATGAGAACCAGCGGGTGAAGACTCGTCAGGCCGAGCCCGAAAACGACAGCCACACCGATCAAAACCAGAGAAATGACTGCAACAGCACTTATGGCGAGGTTCCAGAGACGGGATTTCGGGAGATACTCTTCTTCCTCCCGGCAGAATATTCCCATCATGAGCGGAGGAAAGATGCAGGCGATCCCCATGAGGGTCGCGTACCAGTGCCACATTTCCTCCGGCTTTTGGTACATCTCTTTGAACGTCACGATCAGGTTGACCACGAACCACATGGCCGACGCGAGATCGATCGCCGCGTTCCACTTGTCGGCGGGCTGCCGGTTCTTACGGCACTGCCGCCAGCACAGGACGAACAGGCCCCCAAATACCACCGCGCCGAATGTGTAAACCAACAGGAAAGTCAGTAGTAGCAAAGGCATCAGAAAGAATAGCGCACGCCGAAATCCGAGACCCTCGATACGTGGAGGTGTCCGAATTCGGTGCTCGCTCCTCCGAGCAACTCGCCCTGGAGCCAGTATAAGCTCCAGTTCGGGTGGATCTTCCAATACAGCCCCGGCCTGATGAGAGACGATCCGTCCCGCAGGTTCGTCAGAGCCAGGACCTCCGCCTCGAGCTTGTCGTGATGAAAAAGCCAGTAGAACCGGCCGAAAGCATAGTCGCGCGCCATGGTCAGGACTGAGTAATAGAGGTTATCCATGAGCAGAGGAATCGGATATCCAGCGGGCAGCTCCTGTGCAGCGGTGATAACCATGTCCCGGTAACCTCGCCATTCCTCACGGTCCAGCCCGTTCCCCGAATGGTAGTACTCCACGACGAGGTTCATGTTCCGGGGAAAGGTGTACTGTCCTCCGAGCAGGAGGTCAAGGTGCTTCTTGGTCTGCGGCTTCCAGCCGGTTCCGGTTGGGCGAAAGCGGACGCTATCCTGGAAGGCGGCCGCTTCCGCGTGGAGCTCGAGCGCGTTGCCCACGACCCGGGATACGCTCACGCCCTGGCTGTTCGGCAAGCCGCTTCCACCGCTTGCCGAGAGCGAGAAGTCGACGCCCTGGATCAGCCGATAGGCGCGCACGGCCCATCCGGCGCCCATCAGCCGCTTTCCCTGCTTTCCAGCCCAGTCAACCTCGGGGACTGCGAGCAACTCTATGTTCCAGTCGTGAACGAACAAGTCGGCCTTGACGTTGTCCACGCCCCGGTACAGACCCCGCCGGTCATTGGGATCACTTGGGTTCTTGCGCGGATTCACAACGCCCGTTGGGTTCCAGGCGTAACCCGTACCCCACTTCTCGATGCTCCTTCCTGCTTCCACGTCGAGCCAGGAAGCGAGTGAGACGCTGAAGTTCAGTTCGCCCACCTCCAGCTTGGAGACTGTATGGTCGCGGTTCCAGTTGTTGAAACCGAGGAGTTTCAGGTGAAACTTCCAGGTCTTGTCCTCGGGGACGATGTCGGTGAACAAGTTGAAGTCGATTGAGTTAGAGACCGTCTCGACCTTGAGGAAGTTGCCTGGGTTGAGCCTCGAGGAGGGGTTACCGGGAGTCAGATGAGTTTCGTTGCCGACAGAGCCAAACAGGCGAAAATCAGGCGTGTCGGCCCGGACTCCCAGGCACATAACCGAGGCAATAATTCCAACCCAGGCGAAACTTCGTAGCATCACCACTTACCCAGGTAGTTCTTGTTGAACAGCTTGTCAGACACCGTTTTCTGTTGCAGGCCTGAGTATTTCAGCTCCGTCCAGAGGCCCTTCTGCCGGACGTCGTGAATCTCCATGCCGGTGACAGTCCGGCGTCCGTTCATGATCCCGAGCTCTTTGAAGTACGCCCTCTTCATGTGCATGCCGGAGATAACGAAGAAGTCGGCCTGGATCGGTTCATAGTTTCTCTTCGCGACCCAAAGCTTCACCCGGCTGTAGGAGAGGTCGTTGTCTTTGGCTTTCAGCTCCAGGACGTAGGCCTGCACTCCGTCCACTACGTCCTCGCCGGCCACTTCCGGCAAGTAGTCGACAGTGTAGTTGGTGCGCGCCACATCGCCGTTCGATGCCTCGCCCATCAGGCGTTGCAGCGGCGAGATGCGAATTGGCTTGCGCGTGTTGGGCATGTAGATCCACATCGCGTCCCGAAGCATGAGCAGGTACCGGCCCTTCTCGCTGGCCGGGCTGACGAACTCGACAAGACTCTTGTCCAGCCCCTGTCCGTACACCTTGAAAGTCGCTGTCTCGCTCTCGTTTTTCCGGTGGGTGATGACCTTGACGTCGAGCACGAAACTGTCCAGGGGATTGCGGAAGATGTCGACCTGTTTCAGGATCTCCGCAGCGTCCGCGGCGAAGAGCGAGGGGGCCAGTAAGAGGATAAGCGAGAGAAGGCCGATTAAGGCAGTTACAGAGCCGTGAGCGTAGCGTTTTTTGCGGAGCGACCCGGCCCGTGCATCCAGCAAGATTCGTGCGGTTTTGGCAAACAGGGACGGGCCGGGTCGCTCCGCAAAATACGCTACGCTCACGGCTCTGTAACTGCCTCTTCGTGCGCGATCGGTTCTTGAAATCATATGTGCCCCAGGGCGTCGACGATGTTCAGCCGGGAGGCCTTGAACGCCGGGTAGATCGACGACAAGGTTGCCGTGACAAGCGACAACGCGAAGCTGCTCGCCAGGATCGACGGCCGCATCAGGATCCTCAGCTGGTACCCCGCCGTGTAACCGGGCGGCGGCGGGAGCTGGATGTTCGCGTAGTTGATAATCTGGCCAAAAACCGCGCCGAACAACAACCCCAGTACTCCGCCGATGAGTCCAATCATCGCGCCTTCGAGCAGAAATAACGCCCAGATTCGCTTTCGCTTGGTCCCGATCGCCATCAGGGTCCCGATCTCCCGGGTCCGCTCGAAGATATTCATCATGATCGTGTTGGCCACGCTAAGGACAACGATTACGAAGACAATCGTGCCGATGAAGCCGAAGATTCCGTTGAAGATCAGGACGACTTGGTGGTAGAACCCCGCAAGATCCGACCACGTCCGCATCTCGATCGGCCAATTCCGGGATACGGCTAGAACCTTCAAATCCGCCATCACGGCATCCGTGTCTTCCGTCTGCTTCAGCATCACGAGGAGTTTCTCGATCTTCTTGGTATTCAATAAATAGTTGGCGCCGGAGAGGGGGACCTTGATCGCGCGGTCGTCATACTCCTTGACGCCGGTCATGAACGTTCCCACCACCCGGAAGTCCATGGCATTGAGGGAACCCGTCACGGTGGTGGTCATGAGGGTCAGATAGTCGCCGGGTTTCACGTTCATCGATCGGGCCAGGCCGCGGCCGACCATCATCGTATCCATTTCTCCGTTGGTCAGCTCCCGGCCGGTTTCCAGGCGCTGTGACCTCATCTGTCGGTCTTTCGCCGGCTCAACGGCAGTCCCGAGGAAGGTTTCCGACTTCTCTCCGTTGCTGACCAACCCCATGAATGTGATCTGAGCGGCGGTCATTGCCACACGCGGGTCCTTCTCAACCGCCGCGCGAATCTGAGCCACGTCGTCCAGTCCGTACTCGAGAGGCTTCTGTGAGTCGGTGGAGAGGTAGCCCTTGCGGTACAGTTGGAGGTGGCCCAGGCGGTTGCGGATCGTGGTTTCCCTCAGGCCCCAGAAGTTCATCTCCTTGTACCCGCCGAAAAGGATCATGCCGGCCGCTCCCATTACCAGGACCAGCAGGGTGATCAAGGTACGGCGACGGTTACGGAAGATGTTCCGGAAAGCAATTTTAGCGAGCATTGAGAACTCCTTCGATCAGCTGGTGATTGCGCTCATCCGCGGCAATACGGCCATCCCGAAGGCGGATTCGCCGGTGCGCCCGGGCGATGATGGCAGGATCGTGCGTCGCAAAAAGGAACGTTACGCCCGTCTCTCCGTTAATTGAGCTGAGCAGATCGAGAATCTGTGCTGCCGTCTCGGAATCGAGGTTGGCGGTCGGCTCGTCGGCCAGGACGAGCACGGGGCGAGTCACCATCGCCCGAGCGATTGCCACCCTTTGGCGCTGACCGCCGGACAGCTGGTCCGGCCTTTGCGTCGCCTGACCGGTCAGCCCCACGTGGTAAAGCCATTCATGGACCCGCTCCTGGCGTTCCTTTCTGGAAACTCCCGAGAGCAACAACGGGTATTCGACGTTTTCAAAGGCCGTGAGCACGGGCAGCAGGTTGAACGTCTGGAAAATGAAACCGATCTTCGAGGCTCGGATGTCCGCCAACCGATCAAGAGAAGTTTCGGTGATGTCAGCTCCATCAAGCAGGATGTGGCCCGCCGTGGGCTTGTCGAGGCAGCCGACGAGGTTCAGCAGGGTTGTCTTGCCGCTTCCGGAAGGACCGGCCAGAGCTCCGAACTCCCCGCCCTGGATCTCAAGATCAATTCCGGAAAGAGCGGGGACCTCGACTTTCCCCAGCCGGTAGCACTTGCGAACGCCTCGCAGGGCGATCACCGAGTTAGTCATGCGACTAGTCTAAAGGCATCCACCCAATCGGGCAGCGGGTTTCCCGGTAAACGGCAACAGTTGCCGGTGAACGGCAGGAGGATAAGGACGAACGGAGGACGCAGCGCCCTTCTCCCCGCTTGACGAGCCGCGGGGAGGCGCTTACAATCCCGCTCACTATATGCAAAATACCGGCGAGTTGGCCCGCTTTCGGACAAGCGTCGAACAGGAACTGCAGGGCAACATCATTCCGTTTTGGCTGGAACGAACGATAGATACTGAAAACGGAGGATTTTGGGGAAGAATCTCCAACGAGGTGAACATCGAACGGGAAGCTGACAAAGGACTCATCCTTGTCACGCGAATTCTCTGGACGTTTTCACGCCTGTTCTCTCGCCACCGGGATCCGGCCTGCCGGGAGATGGCAACCAGGGCTTACGACTACCTGATCCGCAACTTTTGGGACGCGGATGAGGGTGGAGTTTATTGGTTGGTCAACTTCAAGGGTCTGCCCGTGGATACCAAGAAGAAGACATACGGCCAGGCGTTCGCGATCTATGCATTAAGCGAGTACTCGCTGGCCTTAAAGCACCGGAACTCGCTCGAGAAAGCAAAGACGCTTTTCTCGCTGGTGGAAGAAAAGACCCGGGATGTGACGCACGGAGGCTACCTGGAGACCTTCGAGAAGGACTGGTCGCTCGCGGCCGATCAGCGGTTGAGCGAAGTCGACATGGACGAGAAGAAGTCCATGAACAGCCATCTCCACCTGCTCGAGGCTTATGCCAATCTGCTTCGCGCCTGGTCCGACCCGGCGGTGGAGGCCAGGCTGGCCGATCTGCTCAAAATTTTCCTCTCCCACATCGTCAATCCCGCGAGCTGGCACCTGCGCATGTTCTTCCAGGAGAGCTGGGAGTCGAGGTCCGAACGCGTCTCCTTTGGCCACGACATCGAGGCAAGCTGGCTGTTGTGCGAAGCGGCTGAAATTCTCGGTGATCAGGCTATCCTCGCTCGTGTGAAGCAGACAGCGCGGATGATGGCCATGTCGGTGTTGGAGGACGGGGTCGACGTCGACGGCGGTCTCCTATACGAGGCGGAGAAGGGTGAGATCGTCGATGACTCCAAACACTGGTGGCCGCAAGCGGAGGCCGTGGTCGGGTTTCTTAACGCCTACCAGCTGACTCGTGAGCAGCCGTTCCTCGAGGCGGCCGCCGCGTCCTGGCAGTTTATTGAGCGCTATATCATCGACCGGCGATGCGGCGAGTGGTTCTGGAAGGTCTCCCGCGAAGGAATTCCGAGCAACGACGAGTACAAAGTCGACGCCTGGAAAGGGCCGTACCACAATTCCCGCGCCTGCCTGGAAACGATTTCGAGACTGACGGAATTGGAAAAAGAAGCGGAATAATTCCACACTTCCACAGCCCTTACAGAGCCGTGAGCGCAGCGTTTTTCGCGGAGCGACCCGGCCCGAGCCTCGAGTACCACGCGAATGGTGGAAGACCTACGGGCCGGGTCGCTCCGCAAAAGACGCTGCGCTCACGGCTCTGTAACTGCAAGACAAGATGGAGGAGAATCCTCATGCATCCGAGACTCGAAGCGCTTTTGAAGCGTCACAATGCACTGATCAACCGGAAGAACGCCAAGGTCGAGGATGGCAACGGCATTTACGATCGCTACACCTTCCCGGTAGTCACCGCCGACCACACTCCACTGGCATGGCGTTATGATTTCGACCCTCAGACTAACCCGTTCATGATGCAGCGGTTGGGCATAAATGCTGCTTTCAACTCCGGAGCAATCGAGCTCAACGGCCGAATCCTGATGGTGGTGAGGGTCGAGGGTTGGGATCGCAAATCCTTTTTCGCAGTAGCCGAAAGCAAGACCGGCGTGGATCAGTTCAAGTTCTGGGACTACCCGATTCCCATGCCGGAGACCGCCGACCCAGACACGAACGTGTACGACATGCGCGTCGTGCAGCATGAGGACGGATGGATCTACGGCCTATTCTGTACCGAGCGGAAAGACCCGAAGGTGCCAGCGTGGGACACATCCTCCGCGGTCGCCCAGTGTGGAATAGCGCGAACCCGTGACCTGGTGTCCTGGGAACGCCTGGACGATCTCAAAACCAAGTCGCCCCAGCAGCGCAACGTGGTCCTGCATCCTGAGTTCGTCGACGGGAAATACGGCTTCTACACGCGGCCCCAGGACGAGTTCATCCAAGCCGGAAGCGGCGGGGGTATCGGCTGGGGCGTCGCCGAAAGCATGGAACAAGCGGTGATCGAGGATGAAATCGTGATCGACCCGCGCGTTTATCACACCATCAAAGAGGTGAAGAACGGTCTCGGACCTGCTCCGATCAAGACGCCGAGGGGTTGGCTGCAGTTGGCCCACGGAGTCAGAAATACCGCAGCCGGACTGCGGTACGTCCTCTACCTGTTCCTTACGCGTCTGGAAAAGCCATGGGAGATTACGCACCAGCCAGGCGGGTACTTCCTTGCCCCGGAAGGCGACGAGAGAGTCGGCGATGTTTCGAACGTGACATTCAGCAACGGCTGGGTCGCACGCCCGAACGGAGAGGTTTTCATCTACTACGG
>Ga0105092_10001557_pt1 | contig 12320 bp, 13 predicted proteins | sample PPLLak2March2015_FD_87021 | JGI IMG/M metagenome (GOLD analysis project Ga0105092, IMG submission 87021) | Freshwater sediment microbial communities from Prairie Pothole Lake near Jamestown, North Dakota, USA - PPLs Lake P7 Core (1) Depth... | ecosystem: Environmental > Aquatic > Freshwater >... | reverse complement strand
GAGAACCCTTGGCACTTAGGGTCTCTTACATAAGATGGACGACTCTTTCTAAAGTATTTTTTAATGATGACTTGGGCTTTTTAGATGAGGGAAAAACCTACAACATTAAGGTCAAAACAAAGCGCAAAGAAAGATTCGGAATGCGAAGCACAAAACATTATGCTTTACCTAGAAGAAGCAAACAGGAGATGATGACCCAAGAAGCGGCGTATCTTAGGGATAGTTTTAACTATAGAACAATTGGCCCTGACGATGACCTTAGTTTTGGCAGAAATTCCTCAAAAACAATAAGTCGCCACAGTTCATCGGTCGGAAAAGAACATCAAAATCTAAGCAACAGTCCTCGTGGCTATTTGGATGAATCTGCAATATCAAATGCTGCTTGCCTGGATTATGAAAATTATTTCAAGGAGCGAAAATCTACGCCAGATCTGGATATAGACTCAGAACTAGATGATTACACAAGATGCGACCTTGATGAACAGCTCAAAGAAAAATATGAGAGAATACCCAAGGAAACTGCGGAGAGATTCATCAAAAAATTCGCCATGAATCATCCTTTCGTAAAAGGAGATTTGGCCACCAGCAAATTTTATAGTGATCACCCAGATAAGATAAGCGACGGGAGCAAACTTTATAATAAAGGCCATTGTAAAGATGATGCCCTTAATGATTTAATCTATCGCCTGGATCAAAGAGAATTAGGACTATCATTTTCAAATCTTTTTTGCAAAGAAAAGGTTCCGGGCAATGAAATAGAGCTAGAAAGGATTCTGGATGAGATAACTACGCTTGCTATAGAAAGAGGGTCAGATTATTCGATAAGTTCCACATATATCGCACGTTCCTATGCTGACTGGAAAAGCATTGTGGAAACCCATCCAACAGTCGCTTCTTTGAAAACCCTTAAGAAATCTGAAACTGTTGAGCTCAGGTAGATTGTTCATAAGACAGCGAATCTCAAACCCTTAAATCTTACCTATTAGTATAGATAATGGTAGAGAAAAAGAAGGCGGCCCCAGCAAAAGCGGTAAAAGCCGTCAAGAAGGAAAAGAAAGAAGAAGGATGCAGCGGCCAGTGCTGGTGCTGCGGCGGACATGACGAAGAGGAGGAAGAATAATATCAAAATAAGGCCATTTTTTGGTTTTTTCGTTTAGGTTTCCATATATGAGTATTTATACTTTAGTGATAAATTAATTAGGAATATGATCCAATACACTCGAGAAGTAAGAGAAAATTTAGAAAATGGTGTCTATAATATCCAAAAGATTGGGGGATCTTTGAGAGGATATTCCGAGTACAAGCAGATGTTTGGAGACGCAGCATTAAGTTCAAGCTTAAAAGAGACCATTGATGGGATTGTTGTGGAAGTGAAAATGCCGGATAAATCCAAAAAAACATTCTATGTGACTCCTTTTGACGAAAAAACTGTCCTGATAGGAGGAGATGTTGAAGCTTGGTGCGATGCAGAAAATATGCTAGATGCCAGTAAGTGGTACCTATTTAGGATAAAACCCGAACTGGAAATTCCTGCAAAAGCTTAAGATTAACTAATCTCTAATAAATTAGATAGTTTATGCTCACAATAAAAAACCTCTATGTTTCAACACCGGAAAACAAAATTATCCGCGGGCTTGATTTGGAACTTAAGCCTGGAGAAATCATGACTGTTTTCGGGCCAAATGGAAGCGGAAAATCCACACTTCTCAAGGCTATTGCGGGAATTCCTAATTACACCGTCAAGGGCGAAATTACTCTTAATGGAAAAGATTTACTAAAGCTGCCTATAGAGAAAAGGGCAAAACTGGGAATTGTTTTAGGATTTCAGCAGCCAACCGAAATCACTGGGATAAAACTCAGAAAGCTTCTTGAAATCTGCTCTGGCCACGAGGAATTTACTGAAGATGAAAAGCATCTTATTGCTAAATTGAATATGGCGGATTTCCTGGACCGGGATATCAATGTCCACTTTTCCGGAGGAGAGAAAAAGAGGGCAGAGATTCTTCAATTGCTGTTTATGAAGCCAAAAGTTCTTCTGCTTGATGAGCCTGATTCGGGAGTTGACATTGAAAGCCTCAAAATCATTGCGTCTGAATTGCAGGATTATATTTCAAGAACTCAGGCGGCGGCAGTTCTTGTCACACACCAAGGAGTTATCTTAAATTATATCAAATCTGACCGGGGTTGTGTCCTGGTGGAAGGAAAATTCGCCTGCCATGAAGAGCCGAAAAAAATCTTCGAGCTTATAACAAAACAGGGCTATGGCTCCTGCATAAAGTGCGAGCATTCTGATCATGGAAAAAAGAATTAGCCGAGGGGAAATATTGAAAGATATGGGGCTTACAAATGAAGAGCATCAATTAGCCCAGTCCTGCGGAATCGAGCCGATGAGAGGAAGCGGAAGCTACGTCTTTGTAGATAACCGAAAAGTTGTTGAAAGGATTAATGAAAAGTACAGGGGAATTGTTGAAATTATGGATATAAATGACGCTCTGAAAAAGTATGATGGGCTAAAGGAATATTACTGGAAGCTTGTTGACCCTAACAAAAATGAGTTTACGAAGATGGCGATTAAGCCGGATGGTGGATATTTTATCAGGGTTTTCAAAAACCAGTGCCTTGAGCTACCGCTTGAAAGCTGCATAATTTTGCACAGGGGCAGAGAGCAGCACCTGCACAATATCGTGATTGCTGAAGAGGGAAGCTCAGTAACAATAATGAGCGGCTGCACTGCCCACAATTCTCTAATCGATGGCCTCCATGTAGGAGTGTCTGAGTTTTTTGTCGGGAAAAACGCAACAGTCAATTTCACCATGGTGCATAACTGGAATGAAACCACAGTTGTCCGGCCGATCACTGCGATAAAGGTTGAAGAAGGCGGCACATACATCAGCAATTATCTTTGCATGAAGTCTGCTAAAGACATCAAGACCGCGCCTCACGCAAATTGCTCGAAAAACTCAAAGGCAATTTTTAACACGGTCCTTTACGGCAAGAAAGATTCCCTGATTGATATCGGCGAGGAAATCGAGCTTAACGGAGACAATAGCGTTGGCGAGATTAATTCAAGGGCGATTTTAGAGGCTGATTCGAAAATCATAACCCGGGGAAAAATCATTGGCGCAAGCAAATCAAAAGGACATATTGAGTGCAGAGGAATTGTCCTCTCTGATGAAGCGGAGCTTAGGTCAATCCCAGAGATTGATGCAAAAAATTCCGGCGTGGATTTGTCGCATGAAGCAGCAATCGGGAAAATCGCTGAAAAAGAGCTTTTGTATCTTATGTCCCGGGGCCTTGATAAAGACAAAGCAACAAGCCTTATTGTCAGTGGATTTTTGAATATGCCAATGCCGGGTGTGCCTGAGTGGGTTAAGGTGGAGATTAGCGGCAAGTAATACTTGAGAATAAATTATCTATTTTAAAGTAAATATTTGCTTTATTTATTGACCTACGCTATAGATAACTATGGTTGTCAAAATAGAAAATGATTTGTCCGAGCCGGATTACAGGTCTATTGCGAATGGGCTTAAAAATAACTCTACGCAGGCTTATCTTATCCGGGGAATCCACCTGGGAAGCCCGGTCAAAACAATAGAGGGCGTAAAGTTCACCCCACTTTCAAATCATGAGTACAAAGCTGAGAGCAGAGTCACTGCATCAGAGGCGCCGTTTGAGATACTTTACTTTCAGGACCTTGAGAGCTATTTCGGAAAGTTGTGCGTAGGCACTGAAGCAAGCAACAGCAATATTCGCTTTGAGAGCGACCATCTCGATTATATCCTTGAAGCGCCTGACAAGAACACATTCACAATCTCTACAGAAACCCCAAGAAAAATAAGGGCTAAGACAATAGGGTCTGATGCCGAAAATATACTGAAGCTTACTGAAACGACCATAAATGCCCTTCTCGATATTTATCGGACAGACGACCTGCCGGTGGGAAATATTGACGTCTCCATTAGGACGAAGCTTGGCTTTGGGAAAGAAAAAGAAATGGAGCGCATGGGCCCAGCGCAGCCCAAGTGGAAAGTTGAAAGGCTGGAAAGGTTGCCCTATGAAGTTGCATTCGCAGATATTGGCGGATGCGAAAAAGCAAAAAAAGAGATGGCAATTCTATCATTTGGCCTCAATAACCCCAAAGAGTACAAAGTAACCGGGCTTGACTATCCGCGAGGGATGCTTCTTGTAGGGCCTCCGGGAACAGGTAAGACTCTTCTCGCCAGAGCCACGGCAAGAGCCTCAGGAGCAGGTGTGATTGAGGCGAATATCTCTGAAATCACAGATATGTGGTATGGCAAAAGCGAAAAACACCTTAGATCACTATTTGAAGCAGCAAGAAACAGCGCCCCGTCAATTATATTATTTGATGAGGTCGACGGTATGACGCCCAGCAGGCTGGACTCATCTGAGCCAACCGCAAAGCTGGTAAGCGTGATGCTTAGTGAAATGGATGGGCTTGAAAAAGACAAGTCCAATGGGGTCATTGTTATTGGAACTACAAATAACCTTTCTAGGATAGACCCCGGGTTTCTCAGGCCGGGAAGATTCGATAAGATTATTGAAGTCCCGCTGCCAGACTACACAGGAAGAATGAATATATATGAGATTCAATGCAGGGGTAAGCTTGTAGCGCCTTCGATAAATTACCGCGAGCTTGCAAAAAAGAGCGATGGATTTAGCGGTGCAGACATAAAAGGCACTATAAGAAACGCAATGGATGAAATGATTTACAAGACCAAGATAATCGGCAAAGGGGAAGCGTACATTCCGCTTACAACTGAAGATTTGCTAAAGTCTATAGCCAAGTATGGGCAGCAAAAGATGTCCTTAGGAAACAATCAGATCTATTGTTAGGATTGGCAGGAAAGAACTTCTAAATCCTCATTCTCCCTTCGTCTAATCTGGACACGCCCTTCTGATAAGCTTTCCTGTCAAAATCTCCACCCACGAAAGTCTCTGCCGGGCGCTTATCAAGATTGATATAGATTGAGCCTTCCATTTCGGGGAATGATGGTTCATGCGTTGCGACAAAACATTGTATACGGGTATCAAAAGCAAATTCCCTGAAGTCTTCTGCCAGAGCCCTTCGCCTTCTTAAGGAGATTCCATCTTCCGGCTGGTCAAAAAGATATATTGCCTTTCCATGAAGGTCTTTTTCCTTGCGATTATTATCAAAGAAGTCTGTAAACTCTGAGATTGAATTCTGGCCGCTGGAAAAATGCAGGTTTGCCTCAGATTCCTTAAACCTTGCCGGGTTGATATATTTTAGTCCTTCATTCACCTTCTCCCTCGGATGATACATCTTAGGCGCTAGCTCCCCTCCTTCAATATCTAATTCAAAATACGGCTTTATGGTTCCATACTCTCCAAATGCAAATTGCCAACTCAACTTTACAAGCAGAGTAGTTTTTCCGCTTCCATTGTCTCCAATGATTGAGACCAGATAGTTATTTGTGTCTATCTCATGGCCAACCGGCAAAGAAGCAAGCGCATAGCTTGCTCCATGGCCAATCTGCATACCGCCCGAGGCTGTCTCGAAATTAGGCAATACCTTTATTTTCTTAATCATCGTAGCTCACAACTATATCCTGAGTTATTAAATAAATTACTCTATAGTAATTTTATGTCTGTGAAAATTAAGAGCGGCTTTGCTAGGGGAGATTACCAAAAAATATTGCGCGGGCTTGGAAACGGCCAAAAAACAGAGTTGACCGGAGCTCTTTATTCTCCAGAAGACCCCTCATATATTTCCTATTTTGTCTTCTTCCCATGCGCAAAGGAAGGCTGCCAAAAACCTAAAAAAGGCCAGTCCACAGAACAGGCCGACTTAAGATATTCCGGAGTGTGCGAAATAAGAATTAATTCCAACTATGGTTTAAAACCAGATGTGGTTGTGTCTTATCTTCAAAGAACTAACTCCTGGCTGGCTTGCCCAAGAGAAGGAACTGTGACACCCGACAAAGACAAAGGAGGCTATAGAATTACCGAGCCTTCAGGTCGCCTTCGTATAGAGACCGAGCCTAAGAGACAGCTTGATTTAGAATTATTGAAGTATGACGCTAAAAATATTATGGAAATAGCTGAAACTGCAATGAATGCCATTTACCAAAAAGCTAGGGCTACAGAATACCGCGAAATAGCAGTCAAGCCGAAAAAATTCTGATAAGCCGAATCTTATTTTTATAAGGCTTTTATTATGAAAATTGTAATCTCACTTGGCGGCTCAGTTGTCTCAAATAATCTCACGCCGGAATATTTCCAAAAGCTCGTCAATGTCATTGGCAGGCTGCATGACGAAGGGCATGAGCTATATATCACAGTTGGAGGCGGCCACAGGAAGAAAAATTATCAGTGTGTCGTAAATGGCCTGGACCTTGGAAGCGACTGTGCGGATAAAATCGCAATACAAATCACTCACCTCAATGCAAATCTCCTGAAGATGGCTATCGGGGAACGGGCTTATGGATTCCTTCCAACAAGCACCGCTGAAGTTTTAAGCCATTCCATGAAATCGAAGGCAGCTAAGAAAATATTTGTCTGCGGCGGCACAGAGCCCGGGCAGTCAACAGATGGGGTTGCGGCAAAAATCGCCAAAAAGATTCATGCAGATATTCTAATCAAAGCGTCTAATGTTGACGGCGCTTATGACTCTGACCCAAATCTAAACCCGAATGCAAAGAAGATTGAAAAAATCAGCCACGAGGAATTCCTTGAAATTATAAATGGCCTTGAGCAGGCGCCCGGAACTCATAAGCTCTTTGACAAAAGCGGAGCAGAGCTTTTGGCTGAAGATAAAATCAAGATGGTGCTGGTTAATGGCAGCGACCCGGAGGAGATTATGAAAGCGGTTTTTGGCGGGCATAGGGGAACTGAGATAAAGTAAAAATCTCTTTCTGCGGAAAAGAATCTACTCTGCCTTGCGGGGACCATTAATCATCTCTAATATCTCCAGGTCAAGGTTTCTTGCATCTCTATATGTTCTGCTACTTATCTGAATATAATTTGCGGCAGCTATACCCGCCAAACCAATCATCCCGCCAAGACCCGCAATTACCAGAGGGTCTTTGTCAAAATTAGCTGCGAACTCAATAAATCCAGCAATACCTATTCCATAAGACGCTGCGTTAGCCAGAACGTGGTTGACTTTAGATGAGCAAGACCACTCCAGAATGGGGTTTAACTGCCCTAATCCTGCTTTCTTCAGGGCCGTTTTTTTCTCATTTTCAGCGAGTTTTTCGAAATCAAGCAATCCCGTTTCATCGAAATAATCATAAAGCTTAACCAGAGAATGAGCATCTGAGTCCGCATTTTTCAGGATATTATGGACACTATTTACCTGCAGAGGGTTTAGCTTTTTTGTTGTGGCTACAAAGTCAATATATTTTTGGACATTTTCATTTTTATCTTTGCTTCCAAATCCTTCTTTAAGAAGGGGGCACGCTTTCTCTAAAACACCTGCGAGATTATCTAAATACTCCTGAGTGCTGTCTTCATTAAGAAAGTAGCGCGATAAAGCAGCTTCATCTCCAGCAAATAAAGTGAATTCGTATTTTTTGAGGTTTCCAGCTCCTGAAGACAGGGCTTCATGCGCTTTCCTAAGCTTATCTAAATTAATCCCCTCGAAAATGCCGGATGCTTTTTTAATAATCTCTTTCCCATAAGGGGAAATTTTCCGGCCAGATTTCATATTATTCTCAATGATTTCTGAATTGCCACTTTCTCTGAAATAATGCTCGGGCGGTAGCATAGGAATGCTGGCTGAGAGATAAGCCCCAACAATTCTTGCAATTTGGGCACCCTTAGCATCATATCCAGGGAATTCCGGCATTTGCTTAGCGGCTACTGTTTCGGTTACCATAACTATATGTATTCATTAGTAGAAAAAAGTTAAATATATCTATCCATTAGCTCTGGAAGGGTTGTAACGCAAAATGGGGCTCGCTTATCTTCAGAATCTCACCAATGATGAAGCATTTTTATATCCCCTAGGAATTGACTTATGAATGCAAGGCATATGGCTTACCGGACGCCGCTAAATCCCAATGCAAAGGAGAAAATTTTGCATGTGAGCCCAAACAGAAATAATGGGGTAGATTTGAACCTTGTCTACGAGGGGCAATTAGTTGGACAGGGCTGGAATAATAATCCTGCTTCAGATATCGAAGAGTATCTTCGGGGAATGTCAAAGCACAATTATCTGATTGTATTTTGGGGCACAATGGAAAATCTTGCAAAGTACAACAGAACTTATCTGCAGTTATTGAAAAAGTTTAATAAGGGATGAATGCCTATGCTTCAACCTTCTCCAAATCCTTTGCAAAGAAAATATTCTTGTACTTTTCTGCTTCTTTCTGCAAGTCCTCGTGGCTTTGGTATTTCCTTCCTATGTGGACAAGGTAAATTTTTCCAACGTTCTTTTTCAAATTTGATTTTACAATATCCTCAAAGCTAGTGTGCATTTTTTCTGCCAAATCCTCATTGCTAAAGCTAGTGCAGTCATGAGCAAGAATATCCGAGCCTTTTGCAAATGTTTCCATCTTTTTGAGAAACACTGTGTCGCCGGAATAAACAAATGATTTCCCGGGGACTGTAATAGTGACTTCCTTCAGGGTTATCTTTTTGCCACCCTTGACCAGCCTGCCTTCATCCTTAAGGAACTTGCACTCTTTTCCGGTAAGGCCAAATTTTTCAACTTTTTCTTTGTCCAGCTTAAGCCTTCCTTTTTCGGTAAACTTGTATGCAGCGTTCTCGATGGTGTGCTCCATTTTCATGGCTTCGATTGTGAACTCATCATGCTCGAAAATAAGCCCTTCCTTATAAGAATCGACATATATGACTTTGAACGGAAAGTGGAAGAATTCCATCAATTTCGGACCGATTTTATCCGCATGAGGCCCAAAAACCGCTATTGGCCTTGTCCTTCCCTCAAGGCCCATTGAATTAAGAAGGCCATAGATGCCGATAAAGTGGTCGGCATGCCAATGGCTTATAAAAATAAGGTCAATGCCCATAAAGCTGATTCCTGCCCTGACAAGCTGAGTCTGCGTTCCCTCCCCGCAATCAAAAAGAATGGAGGCAGTACCCTTTCCCTGATAATTGAGGTGAATCGTGGTGTGTCCTCTCTTGAGTGTAGGTATTGCTGCGCCGGTTCCCAGAAACGTTAAGGTGAGAGAGGTCATAAATCTATATAAAAGTAGGATTTACCTTATGGGACTAATAGAAGAATTGGCCGAAGCAGGTTCTCAACTCCTTTATGGGCTTTACGAGGAAGAGCCACCCACCATGTTTGACGGTTCATATTATGAACGCCGCGTCCAGTTGCTCCATAATGGCGGCCCTGAACTATTGGGTGGCAACTATCCAATTTATCTGAAAATTCCAAAACGGCGCTTTGCCGAGAGGGATTTTGCCTACAGAAAAACAAAAAAAGAATTTGAAAAGACGATTGGTGGGCTGGATGCATATCCAAGCTCTGTCAAAATAACTGAGATGTATGTGTCTCGCCCCGGCGCAATAGAGCCTGATTTGGATGCCCGTATTGTCCTTGAGCTGGTAGGGACATCGGGAAAGAATAATATACTCCTTCTCAGGCCTTCAGGTTCCGAGTCACCTTGGGACCCTTTAGAATATCTGGCATCTTATAACATTGAGGCAACTGAGCATGATACCAAGCTTTTAGCATACCGGCTTAAAGACTACTTTGAGAAAAATGGCGCAGCCGTCAGCGTAGGCAAAGAGATAGATTTGGGAATCAAGAACCGCAAAGAGACTCCTCAAATTGAAAGGAAAGGCGATAAGTGGTGGATGGAACAATATATGGCACAGCTCCCGGCCAGTTTCTGAGCTGCGGCCGGTAAAGCCAGAACATCGAATAAACTTCATATAGTTTTAAAACATCTATAGTAATGTTCGGGCAGATATCGCTTATCGATCTTATCTTTTACCTGTTGTTCTTCGCGAGTTTCTTCCTTTTGCCACGGCTTCTCGTCTGGCAGACAGTAAGCACTCTTGAAGCAAAGGCCAAATCATATGATGAGATGGTGGCTAAATCACAGAGGATACTTCTTAGAAAGATAAACAACCGCACGAAGCTTGACAAAAAAGCCCTTGATGAATCTGTAAAGGGGATTCTTGAGTATTTTGTAGTTGAGCCCGATTCAATAGAGCCTTCGGGCCTTGCAAACAAGGTCAGGCAGCTTACTCAAAGGCACGATAAAAAGCTGGATATGTTTGTAAATGATATAACTTCAGGATTAACCCCAATAGAGAGGAAGAATATTGCTGCAGGATTCATGCACACAATCGGCATTTACCAGATTTCTAAAATTATAAAACACTTCATTGCGCTTATTAAGGAGACAAACAATTACCAATATGGCATACTTTTACAGATGCAGATGCCTTTTATAGATAAGCAAGTCAAGGCGCTTTCTGCCTCAGTTCCAGCTTTTGCTAATGGCATTCCAGTGGGAGACTGCATAGGGCCTCTTTACGCAGCGAACCTTATTGGAGACACAAAAACTGTGCAAATCTCTGAAGGGACTGTCATGGCAACTAAATTTATTGATGGCAAGGAAGTATTCATACTCAAAGCAGAAGGCCCTGCAGCAAACCTTGGAAACATTGATGAAGCAATAAGAAAGATTGTTGCCCGAAACAAGATTGAAAAGGTCATAACTGTCGACGCTTCAGGCAAGCTAGAGGGAGAAACAACTGGCCAGGTTGCTATGGGAGTTGGATTTGCCATGGGCCCTAGAGGCGCGGAAAGGTTCTTTGCCGAAAGCTTCCTTGTTGAAAAGAATATTCCTGTTGACGCAGTTGCAGTCAAAATGAAGCCTGAGGAAGCCCTTATGCCAATGCCTCTTGAGATTAAAAATGCCCTTCCCAGAATTGACAAAGCAGTAAGGTCTGAGCTTAAGGAAGTCAAGAAAAAGGCAATAATCTGCGGAATCGGAGTTACTGTAGGCGTAGGAAACAACAAAAAGGCAGCTGGCGAAGCTGAGAGAATGATTGAAGCCTACCACAAAAGGGAAGAGCTCAAAAAAGCTGAGGCAAAAAAGAACAGGGGCTTTTGGGGAAGGTTGTTTGGAGCTTAGATTTAACCAGGGGTTCTGCTTTCTAAATTATTACTCTGTACTCTAGGAGTGGAACAGCAAATTCCCAATACAGAACAAAAATTATTGGTCGAGTCCCCTGAAGATATTATCCTGGGTAAGCTACCTAGAAGAATGGACAAAGATATTCATGATATTGCCCTTTGATGAGGTGCGTGCCAATTGACCGAAATTATCTAAATGCTGCTGCGGGGTTATGGTACCATGACCCAAAGGTTGCGGATGACATGTTGAGGCTCTTGATAAACTATAGGAAAAATATAAACCCCAAGTATATATTTTATTATATTTGAGTAATAAATATATATAAATGCTAGTAATTATATGTTAGCGCAAGATATTGAGAGCCTTAGATTCTATGTAGCTGGCAATGAGATAGACCCATCGAAAGTGTTTCAGGAAATGTACTCGGGTCTATATCCACTGGTAAAATATAATCAGGACCTTAACATTAGAAGACACATGTTGGGCTCTAAGTCCTCTCTAGAAGACCTAGAGGACTATGATGCGGTCCGTACCGATATGGCCTTAAATTGGACGCCTCCGGGGTTAGAAGTAAAAATAAAAACGAAAAGTGGCCTCTCTAGACAAGGTTATCTTGAGCCAAGAATGGATATCTACTTTAAACCTAATATCGGCGAAAAAACACCAAGCATAGCAAGATTGATAGTGGAAGATGAAATTGGAAAGGATATGGTCCCGATTGTGATTAGGCAGTCAAGGGGAAAATATTCGGACTATGAAGCCGAACGTATGCCTTCTACCTATGGCTCCAACAATTCGTTGAATTTAGCACCCGTGCCTGAGTCATGCTACATCACTACTCTAGAAAGCATGACAAGCAAAAACATTTGGGACATAAAAACCGTGAAAGAGGAACTGAAAATACCCCGCATAATACCCAAAATGGTGCCTTTTTCAGTCAATAATGAAGGAGAAATTCTTTCATTAAGAAACTGGTACCTGGGCATAGACTCACAAGGATTTGAGACAAAAGACCTTGCTCTCATGTTAGGGACTGAGTGGGGCTTAGGATTTGTAAACCCCGACCGAGCCTACTACGAACTTTGCTCAGTTCCAAGGAGAAGGCCTATTTTTGACATAGATCCTGATTATCGGCTGATTAGAGCGGGGAAATTGAGAAACTATGACAAATGGAAAAACTTCATAATCGCCTCAGACTATCAAAAAACAATGGATTGCCTG
>Ga0105092_10001556_pt1 | contig 12322 bp, 8 predicted proteins | sample PPLLak2March2015_FD_87021 | JGI IMG/M metagenome (GOLD analysis project Ga0105092, IMG submission 87021) | Freshwater sediment microbial communities from Prairie Pothole Lake near Jamestown, North Dakota, USA - PPLs Lake P7 Core (1) Depth... | ecosystem: Environmental > Aquatic > Freshwater >... | reverse complement strand
CGATTCTCCTCGAACTGCTGTACAGTATCCTGGCAGAAATGGAGGCGGGCGCGCCGGAATAAGCGTGCCCGGGTGGATACCCAGGCGTGTCGTCTATCACTACGGATCAGGGTATCGTCCATTACGAAGTCTACGGCCGAGGCCGTCCGGTCATCTTGCTGCACGGATGGCTGGGTTCCTGGGGGCTTTGGCAGGAGACGATGACCGAACTGGGGCGTTCCTACCGGACCTACGCACTCGACTTTTGGGGGTTTGGTGAATCGGGCAAGAAACGCGATACATATCTGGTGACAGATTTCGTCCGCATGGTTGACCAGTTTATGGAGAAATTAGGTATCGTCGAAGCCCCCCTGGTTGGACACAGCATGGGTGGGACGGTCAGCCTTTCTGTGGCGCTCGAATATCCACAGCGTGTCAGCAAAGTAGTCATCGTCGGCTCGCCGATCGTCGGTTCTTCCCTGGCGCTCATGCTGAAACTGGCTGGAAACCGGCCAATCGCTTATCTGTTGTTTACCTTCTTCCCGGTGTTTCGAGCGGCGATGCGGTTGGCTTCTCCATGGATCTGCCGGGATCCTTGTTTTCCGGATATGATGGATCGCGACCTCTCAAAAACGACGCTCGAATCCTTTCTGGTCAGTATTGCCTCCTTGCGCCGCACTGATCTGCGCCCACGCCTGGCGCAGATTGCCATCCCGGCTATGGGGATGTTTGGCGATCTGGATAATATCGTCCATCCTCGCCAGTGGGAGCCTATGCTGGCTGGCGTCCCGCATGCTCGCATCGAGCGCTTTCCGAAAGCCGGGCACTTTATCATGTTGGATGATCCGCTAGGGTTCCGGCAGAAATTAATGAGTTTCTTGAATGGTGAGAATCTCGCATGAGGATGCACAAATTGACCTATTATTGTTCAAATCAATTGGGGAGGATTATCCTGCAGGGCATGCAGGAGGTGATGGGGGTGAGGAGTGTAGACGCAGTATTGAGCCAGGCAGACCTTTCCCTCTTAAAGAACGTCTGCTCTCCGCAGGATCCCCCGGCGCAAATCCCCTACCAGCAGATCAGCGGGATCCAATCTTCTCTCGAGCGTATGTATGGAAGGCGGGGTGGTCAGGGGTTGGCAGTGCGCAGTGGGCGGGCCTCGTTCCGCTATGGGCTGCGAGAATTTGGCGAACAGGCCGGGATCACGAATCTCGATTTCCGCCTGCTCCCGCCGCGTACCAAAGTTCAAATTGGGGCCCGCGCGTTGGCTCAGGCGCTCAGCCAGCTATCCGACCAAAAGGTGCGCGTTGAAGAACAGGAACGGACCTACCAATGGATTGTAGAGCGCTGTCCACTGTGTTGGGGACGCCACGCCGATGTGCCAGTCTGCCATTTGAGCGTTGGCTTCTTACAGGAATTTTTATACTGGGCAGGCGCCGGGAAATATTATCCGGTGGTCGAGACGGAGTGCTCGGCGGCTGGCGCGACTGCCTGTGTGTTTTCTATCGATAAATTAGCCCTCGATTGAGTCAGGTCGATCCATGTTAAAGATCATCCTCCAGGCGCCGCGACCGATCTACCCGTTCAACGAACCGGCCCGCGACCTGCGCATCCAGAACAAGCCGCTCTGGCTCGCGCAGCGAGATATCCTCGCGCCCTATACTCACCGGGAGGTTGAAGTGCCTGTGGGTGCGCGTATGCCGGTCACCCGCGAGCCAAGCATTGCTTACCGTGACAATTTGTTCTTTGACGAGGCCTATATCCAGGGTTTTCTGGATGAGGCGCGCAAGTCTGACTGCGCCTGCCGGGCTGCATTTACCCTGAAGGATCCGGCCTTCCGCGAGCACATGCTGCCCCTGTCCACATCCTATACCCGCCAGGGCGACCTGTATCTGGCCGACCTGTGGTACTACCCGGAAGGCCCCGAGGCAGACGTGAAACCCCTGGTCATCGATCTCCAGGCGCGCGAGATTGGTTATTATCACGTGCCCACCTACATGGCCAGCGAATCCGGAGACCTGGTTTACCAGGTCCCGCTGCGCGCCATGATTGCAATCGATTCCTGGGTGCATATTTTCATCGCCGATATGGTATTTGGCCTCTTCGCGCGCGGCGCGCGCTTCGAAAACCGCCTGGAACGCGACCCATTTTTCAAGCTGGGGATTTTAAGCAAAGGGGTGTTCGAGGGGCGTCAGGTGCTCGAATCCTCGGGGGTCGTCCAGGTAGGGCGCAACTGCGTCATCGATCCTTCTGCCATTTTGCATGGCCCCACCACCATTGGGGATAACGTGACCGTAGGCGCGGGGGCAGTGATCGAGAACTGCATTATTGGAGATAACGTCAACATTTCCCAGGGCTGCCAGTTAATGCTCTCTGTGGTCGGGGATGGCACCTTTCTCCCATTCCGGGCTGCGTTGTTTATGACCACCATCATGGATAACAGCATGGTGGCCCAGAACACCTGCCTGCAAATGTGCGTGGTCGGCCGCAACACCTTTATTGGAGCCGGATCAACCTTTACCGATTTTAATTTGATCCCGGCCCCCATCCGAGCCCGGGATGGCAATGACCAGCTGAGCCTGTCCAACCGGCCGGTTTTGGGAAGCTGCGTCGGGCACAACTGCCGCCTGGGCGCAGGTATGTTGGTTTATCCGGCCAGGGCCATCGAAAGCGATGTGGTCCTGGTCGCATCCGGGGACCGGCGGGTGATCGATCGAGATGTCCGCTTTGAAGACAGCGACCACCACCTTCTGCCGAATGCGGCCCTCCACCAGCGTCTTTATCCACGCCGGGATGAAGTAGAAACGGTTTCATGGTAAGAGTGCGACCACGCTCTAAGCATCAGGGATTAGGACACACGACCAGCGGTTGTATTATTCAAAAAGCACAGGGAGGTTCTCATGAGTAAAGCTCGACTGCTCATCGTTGAAGATGACTTCGATATCGCCAATATGTTAAAGATCTATTTCTCGGGACAGGGTTATACGGTGGACCTGGCTCCCCGCGGAAATGACGCATTGGACAAGACCCGCCAGGTCATGCCTCACCTGATCGTCCTGGATATTATGCTCCCGGATATCGATGGTTATGAAGTCTGCCGCACCCTGCGCACCAACACCCGCACCAGCCACATCCCAGTCATTTTCTTGACCCAGAAAGATGAACGCAGTGACAGGCTGCAGGGTCTGGAGCTGGGGGCGGACGACTATATTACCAAGCCTTTTGATATCGAAGAGCTAAAACTGCGCGTCCAGAATGCGATTGCCCGATCCGAGCGTGAAAGCCTCACCGACCCGCAGACCGGGCTGCCCTCCGGGCGGTTGATCGAGGATCAGCTCCGCCGGATCATCCGTCTGAAAGAGTGGGCAATGCTGGATATCCGCCTGAACTATTTCGATGCTTTTCGAGATGTGTATGGATTTGTGGCCGCCAATGATGTGCTGCGATTTACGGCCATGCTGCTCGGGGAGGTTGTAGATGAAATGGGCAGCGGCAACGACTTCCTCGGACATGCGGGCAGTGACAATTTTATCGTGATCACCGCCGAGTCAAAGGCCGCCCAAATCCGCGCGCGCGCCAGGACCCGCTTCGGAGAAGAGGTCCTGACCCATTACAACTTTATGGACCGCGAACAAGGTTATATTATGGCTCCCAACGAGCAGGGACAGAACGAAAAGTCGCCTTTGATGACGATGGCCGTGGGTCTTATTTCGCCCAGCCAGCAGCAGTTTTCGGATATCCGTGAGATCACTGAACTGGCCGCCGAGGCGCGCCGCCAGGATTCTGCCAGCTCCCAGGCTGGCCAGGGTTGATCGGGTCGTAGAGAGGAATCATGGATATCGTTGGCATAGGGATCGCACTGGCGCTGGTAGGGATCGCCTTTTTGGGGCTGATCCGCGCGCTTTTACGCATGGCAGCCCGCATGCAGCCAGGAGATATCCCCGCGGCCAATGACCCGGTCCCCGTAGAGATCGATGCTAATCCTGAGGCGACCTGGATCGTCCAGCCCGGCGGACGGGTATCGTCTGTCAACGCCCAGGCCCGCCAGGTATTTGATCTCGTAGAGCAAGAGTCCCCCACCCTGGAGCGGCTGGCCCGTTCTGCGCGGCCGGTGGAGGCGTTCTATAACGTCTGCGCGACAGAAGGAAGGGCCCGTTTTTCGATCAGCGGGCGTCCGGTCGAAGCTTTCTCGTACAGAATACCCAACGACGCTATGCTGGTTGCGCTGCGTTATACCGAGCTTGCCCCCAACCTGGCCTCCGCTGAAAGCGGCGTCGCCGCACAGACCCTGCAGACCTTTACCGATCTTACCCAGGCCATGGCCGGCAGTCTCGACATCGAGACGACTTTACAGGCCGTGCTGCGCAGTGTCGAGAAGCTTATCCCCGCCGATTTTATGGAGATTGCTCTTTGGGATGCTGAGAACCAGGTCCTGGTCCCCTACCGGTTTGTGGGTGTTCCGGGCACGGATCGCAGCCTGCAGATCGCAGAGGAGCGTTATAAATCTGGAGAGGGCTATTCCGGAACCATCATTCAAACCCGCCAGCCGCTCCTGGTTCCGGATGTAGAAGCGCGCACCGATCTGCAGCCAACCGTGGACCGGCAGGTGATGGCGGTCAACTCCTACCTGGGCGTGCCGCTCCAGGTTGGAAAAGAGCTGGTGGGCACCCTGGAGCTCGGCTCGCTTACCTCGGGTGCTTTTGGCGAGAACGATCTGGAACTCGTCCAGCTCCTTTCCGGGCAGGCTGCGATTGCGCTGCATAATGCCCTGGTCTACAAGGCAGAACAGCGCCGCTCGGCCGAGCTTTCGAGCCTGGCGCGCCTGGCACAGGCGTTTGGATCGCTGCGCGACCCCAAAGACCTGTACGGCCGCCTGGTGCAGAGCATCTCACCGATCATTCCGGTGGAGGTGCTCGGTTTTCTCATTTATAACGAAAGTACTCATACTCTCGAGGCGCAGGCGCCGTTTCAGGGGATCCCACCCCAATTTATTACCGACCCGGAATGGTTCCGCATTCCGATCCCGTCCGGCAGCCAGGCCGAGCAGATCCTGCTGTCTCAAGATGTTCTGATCAGCGAGAATGCGTTTGACGATCCCGAATGGGAAGAGCTGGGTCTCTCGCATCTGGCGCAGTCTGCCAGTCTGCGCGATACGGTTCTCGTTCCGCTGATCTCCGGCGGGCGGATGCTCGGGTTTCTCCAGGCGTCTAACCACACCGGTGATACCGGCGCCCTCTCCAAAGATGTGCTCCACCTGCTGATGATCATCGCCAACCAGGCGGCGCCCATCATCGAGAATGCTAACCTCTTCCAGATCTCCCGCCAGCGCGCCCAAAGAGCAGAAGGGCTGCGCCGGATTGCCAGCCTGGCTACCTCTGCCGCGAACCTGGATGAAATCCTGCAGTATTCTCTAAAGGAATTGGCCCATCTGCTCCGCGCAGATGTCGGTATCATCCTGCTGCTCGATGAGGACTTCGGTTGTATCCAGATCCACAAACCCTCCCTGGTTGGAGCCCCGGATGCGGTTGAGGAGACCCTCGCGCGGATCCACATCGACGATCCGCAGTTCCACTTTACAGTGACCGGCAGTTTGCACAGCCTGTTTAGCGGGAAATTGAGCGAAGAACAGACCCTGCTGCCGGTGTATCACCCTCTGGTAGAGCAGTTTCAACTCTCGTCCGCTATCGCCGTACCCCTGGTCGTGCGCGATCGCGGGGTCGGTGAACTGTGGCTGGGCAGCCACCAGACCTTCGGCTTTGACCGTGGGGATGTCCAGATGGTAGCCACGGCCAGCGGCCAGCTGGCGGGTGTGGTAGAGCGTTCGGCATTGTTTGCCCAGACGGACGAGAGCTTGCGCCGCCGGGTAGACCAGCTCACCGCGCTAACCCGCATCACGCGCGAGCTCAGCACGACCCTCGATCTCAAATACCTGCTGCAAACCGTTTACGATGAAGCCATCCGCACCACGCGGGCAGACTGCGGTACCATCCTGTTATTGGAACTGGCTCAATCGAAGATGGAAGAGCCGCAGATCGCGGTCTCGGTCGGCGATCCGCACACACCCGACCTGTACCCGATCGAACAGCGGGCAATCGAGCAGGGGGAAGCCTGTATCGTTTCAGATTTCTCTCAGCGAGAAGAGCAGCCCGGCCACGTGGGCGTCCAATCCGCGCTGCTCGTCCCGATCGTCCACCTGGGCCGCCCGGCGGGGCTTATCCACCTGCACGGTTCTAACCTGAACCGCTTTGACCAGACCTCCCTGGAAATTACCCAGACCCTGGCAATCCAGGTAGCGGTGGTATTGGATAACGTTCTACAGTATCAGGAGCAGACCCGCCGCGGGGAGCTGCTCAACCGCCGCGTCGAAACCCTGGCAAAGGTGCTGGAAACCACCCAGGCGCTCCAGTTGAACCAGCCCCTCGAACAATCTCTGGAACAGATCGCCGCCGGTATCCAGCAGGCTACGCCGTTCCAGGTAGTTTTGATCAGCCTGTACGTCTCTGAAACGGGAATGCTGCAGCGCTTCTGCCAGGCGGGCCTGCCGGTGGCTGCCTGGGACGAACTGCTCTCTCATACCCAACCCTGGCGCAGTATCCTTCAACTGCTCAAACCCGAGTTCCGCTACAGCCGTTCCTATTACATTCCCATCGACCAGGAACCCGCCATCCCCGAAGATGTGCATATGGTCACCGTACTGCCGACCCCGGAGCAAAAAACCGTAGAGACCTGGGATCCGGACGATATGGTGTTGATCCCACTCACCGACATCGAGGGCAACCCGCTTGGGTTGATCAGCCTGGATGCGCCGATCAACGGCCGCCGGCCGGACCGCCCGACATTTGACGCCCTGGATATTTTTGCCAGCCAGGCCAGCCTGGTGATCGAGAACCAGCGCCGCGTGCAGTCATTGAGAGAGCAGCTGCAAGAGACCCAGGCAGAAACCGTTCGCCAGCAAGAATCTTTGAAGAACAGCCAGGCGGCTACGCCTGCCCTGCTGCACAAGGATCTCGAGCAGACCCTGGCAATCCATACCCTCACCAACCAGGCGCGCCGGGTGCGTGATGGCCTGGAAATTGCCGAGATCGCCAACCGCCAACCGGACGTGCACCAGGTGCTGCGTTCGTTGGGACATGAACTGCTGGCCCGCCTGGAACTGGACGCAGCCCTGGTGGCTGAGCAGTCGGGTGACGATCTGCGCCTGCTTGAGGTGGTTGGCAGTATTCCCGAGGGGGCTAACCCTGAAGCCCTTTTTGGCCAGCGCAACCCCCTGCGTGCCAGTTTCCATACCGCCGAGATGGAAATTGCCGCCGACCTGGCAGGCAGCCCGGAGTGGCAGGAAAACGCTTTGCTCAATGCCCTGGAAGCGCGCAGCTTTATCTGCCTGCCGTTGGTGGTGGATGACCGCGTGGCAGCCAGTATTCTGGCGGTAGGCCGCCGGATGCTGCCGCCCCTGAGCGCCGAAGACCGCCAGGTATATACCCAGGTTGGCCGGCAGGTGGCGATTGTCTTGCAAAACCTGTCTCTCCTGACAGAGACGCGCCGGCGTCTGGATGAAGTCAACCTGCTGCTCGAATTTAGCCGCCAGATCGGCAGCCTGGATTCGGCCAGTATCCTTTCCACCCTGGTGGAAAGCTCCTTGGGTGTCATCTCCCAGGCAGATGCCGGGATGGCTGCCCTTTGGGACCCCAAAACCGCTTGCCTGGTACCCAGGGCTGCCATCGGCTATGCCAGCAATGCGGACCTGCTAGAAGTCCGTTATCCGTTGAGCGGGACGGCTGACCCCGATCCGGCGCTGCCTGCGGCCGGGCAAACCCTCCCCGTTCAGGTTTTCCTGCAAGGCCTGGCCCGCCGGGTAAAAGAGGTGGAATTTGCCCGCGATTACCACCTTTCTCCTGAGGATCTGCTGCGCTACCGCAGCGCAACTGCCGGCCGTTTGCCGGTTTCCAACCTGCTGGTACCGATCGTATCTGGCGACACCAATCTAGGTGTGCTGGTCCTCGAGAATTTCGATCTGAATGAGGGTTTCAGCCTGGACGATGAGGCTCTGGCTGCCTCGCTGACCCGCCAGGCAGCCCTGGCGTTGGAGAACGCGCGGCTGTACCAGGACTCGCAAGAGCGCGCCCACCAACTCCAAGCGCTGACCCAGGTAGCCGGGACGATTACGTCCAGCTTGCAAAGCGACGCGCTGATCGCCTCGCTTCTCGAAGAGCTGGCCAGCGTGACCCCTTACGACACGGCCACCCTGTGGCTGCGCCAGGGCGACAACCTGAGCGTGGCGGCCGCCCGCGGGTTCCTCGACAGCGAGCAGCGTCTGGGGCTTTCGGTGGCCGTCGAAGCCAGATAGCTATTCAATGAAATGGTCCAAACCGGTCACGCCCTGCGCGTCCCGGATGTCCGCCAGGATCCCCGTTTTCCTTCCCTGGTAGAGATGGAGCGGTTCTCCTGGTTGGGTGTGCCCTTGATTGCTAAAGGCGAGCTGATCGGCGCTATCGCCCTCGAAAAAACAGAAGCAGATTATTATTCCGCCGAGCATATCCAGGTGGTGACAACCTTCGCGGGACAGGCCGCCGTTGCCATCGAAAACGCGCGCTTGTACGAGGAGAGCCTGCGGCGGGCGACCGAGTTGGATGAGCGCTCGCAGCGCCTGGCTTTGCTCAACCGGCTTTCCGCCGAGCTCAGCCGTTCTCTGGACACCGACCACATCCTCGCGCTGACGGCGAATGAGTTGGCCCAGGCGTTGAATGTATCCGTCGTTTCAGCGGTTCTGTTTGGGCAAGATGGGCAGCCCGAGCTGCGCGCTGAGGCCCCAGAACGCGACCTGCCGCCTGGCACAACCCTGCCCGGTTCACCGCTCTTCGAGCGGCTGCGCGAGACCCTGGGGATCTTTAGCGCCGCGGATATTCATGCCGAACCCGAACTGGCTCCTCTCCTGCCGTTCCTGAACGAGCGGGGGAGCCAATCGTTGCTGGCGCTGCCCCTGGCAACCGGTCAGGAGCTGCACGGTGTGCTCTTCCTGCAGACCAGCTACGCTTATCGCTACTCGCTGCCCGAAATCGAGCTTGCCCGTACCATTGGCAACCAGTCTGCCATTGCCATCCAGAACGCCCGCCTGTTTGGGGAAACCCGCCGGCTGACTGAGGAACTGGAAGAACGCGTCCAGCTGCGCACGGCCGAGCTGGTCCAGGAACACCATAATACCGAAACCCTGCTGCGCATCATAACCGAGCTGTCCGCCAGCCTGGACATGAGCCAGGTGCTCAACCGTACCCTGGCAGTACTGAATGAAGCTTCGGCGGCGGAACAGTCGGCCATCCTGCTGGACAGGGGCGGGCAGATAGAAGTCTATCACCGCGCCGGCCTCGAGTTCGCGCCGCCCCCTGGAGAGGGGGAAAGCGGCAACGGCCGCAAACCCTGGCAGCCCGAGAAGAGCATCGCCGCCTGGGTAACCCGGCTGCGCAAGCCTACCCTTGTCAATGATTTGCCGGAGGATGGGCGCTGGAGCCAGGATGACGCCAACCGCGTCCCTTACCGCAGTGTGATCGCGGTCCCGCTAATCCTGGGGGAAGAGGTGCTAGGCAGCCTGCAGTTGTACCACCGCCAGGCCGGCCAGTTTATATCCAAACAGCTTGATCTGGTAGAGGCGGCCGCGCGCCAGATCTCTATCGCGATCAATAACGCTGAGCTGTTTGGCCTGATCCGCGACCAATCCGAACGCCTTGGGGGTATGCTGCGCGACCAGCAGATCGAAGCCAGCCGCTCGCGCGCCATCCTCGAAGCGGTGGCGGACGGTGTCCTGGTCACCGATTCTTCCGGCCGGATTACTCTGTTCAACGCTTCCGCGCAGAGCATCCTCGATTTGCAGTCCGCACAGGTGATGGGCCAATCCCTCGACCAGTTCAGCGGTCTGTTTGGAAAAGCCGCTCAAACCTGGATGCGCACCATCCGCACCTGGTCGCGCGACCCTGGAATCTATAGACCAGGCGATACCTATGCGGAGCAGATCATGCTCGATAACGGCCGGGTCGTGTCTATCCACCTGGCCCCGGTGATCTGGCGCAACGATTTCCTGGGAACGGTATCGATCTTCCGCGATATCACTGCGGATGTAAAAGTCGACCGGCTCAAATCGGAATTTGTCGCCAATGTCAGCCATGAGCTGCGCACCCCGATGACTTCGATCAAGGGGTATGTAGAGATCTTGTTGATGGGCGCCGCCGGCCCGCTGGCCGACCAGCAGACGCATTTCCTGCGCATTGTAAAGAGCAATACCGAGCGGCTGAGCGTGCTGGTCAACGATCTGCTGGATGTTTCGCGGATCGAAGCCGGTCGGGTTACTCTCTCCTGGCAGCCGCTGGATCTCAAAGAGATTGCCGAGGATGTAGCCTCAGATTTGGTGCGCCGGTCTCGCGAAGAGAATAAGCCGATGTCTATCCATCTGGAGCTGGCGCCGGCTCTGCCGCGGGTGGATGGCGACCTGGAACGCGTCAGCCAGGTGCTGTGGAACCTGGTCAGCAATGCCTACAATTACACGCCGGAAAACGGCCATATCGAAGTGCGCATCCGGTCTCTGGACGAAACGGAAGTCCAATTGGATGTGCAGGATAACGGGATTGGGATCGCGCTTCGCGACCAGAAAAGGATCTTCGAACGATTCTATCGCGGGGAAGATCCTTTGGTATTAGCAACTGCGGGCACCGGGTTGGGTCTCTCGATCGTGAAGACACTGGTTGAGATGCACCACGGGCGGATCTGGTTTAGCAGCAGTGGGATCCGCGGAGAGGGCAGCATCTTCTCGTTTACCCTCCCACTGCGCCAAACTGAAGAATAACGAGGGTGTAGTATGGCAAAAATTCTGATAGCGGAAGATGAAAGAGATATTCGGGATCTGGTTGCGTTTACCTTGCGTTTTGCGGGCTACGAGGTGGTGGCTGCCAGTAATGGCGAGGAGGCCGTCCAGATGGCCCTCCAGGAGATCCCCGATTTGATCTTGATGGACGTACGCATGCCGCGCATGACCGGATATGAGGCTTGCGCGCGGATCAAGACGGAGGCCGCCATCCAGCATATCCCGGTTGTGTTCCTATCCGCCAAAGGACAGGAATCGGAGATCAAGACCGGTCTGGAAGCCGGCGCCGCTGAATATATGCTCAAACCGTTTGCCCCAGACCAGCTGACCGAGCGGGTGCGCTCGCTGCTGGCGCAGCAGGGAAAATAAACCAACCTTTATGAGCGCGATTCTGCTGGAACAAGAGATCGTCCATTATGAAGTCCTGGGACGCGGCCGCCCGATCCTGTTCCTGCACGGCTGGGTGGGATCCTGGCGTTACTGGATCCCTTCCATGCAGGCAGCTTCTACTGCCTTTCGCGCTTATGCCCTGGACCTGTGGGGGTTTGGCGATACGGCCAAGCAGTCCCGGCATTACCCGCTGGAACAGCAGGTCCAGCTGGTGGATGGTTTTCTGGACCAGATGGGGATCATGCGGATTGCCCTGGTGGGGCACGGCCTGGGAGCCGTGGTTGCCATGCTGTATGCCCTGAAACACCCGGATACGGTCGACCGGGTGATGGCGGTCGGTTTCCCGCTGGAAGAGGCCTCGGTCAGCCCGCGGCTGCGCAGCGCGACACCGAGCGAGCTGGTCGATTGGCTGCTGACGAGGACACCCTATACCGAGCCTGCCCGGTTGGACGCTCCCAAGGCGGACCCGCAGGCCATCCAGTTTTCGCTGCGCACCCTCCAGGCGGTCAACCTCAAAGACACCCTGGCGCGCATGCAGGCTCCGCGCCTGCTGGTCCACGGTCAGAACGACCCGGCCATCCTTTTCCCAAGGAACGAACTTTTGAATGAAATCCCCGAGCAGTGCCATCAGGTGGCTTTCGAACAATCCGGCCATTTCCCCATGCTGGACGAGGGCTCGAAGTTCAACCGCCTGTTGGGTGACTTCCTCAATCTGGCTTCCGGCGAAAGCCCGCGCCAGCTCCAGCTCAAAGAAGAGTGGAAGCGGCGGGTGCGGTAACTCTCTATTCATAATGAAGCAGAAGCATTATTAGCAGTTCCCATTTGGGGGTCTAGGGGGGCTTTTCAAAGGTCAACTTATTTTATGCACCACGCTGCCCAGACCCACCGCTCCCCCGCCCTTACAGGACCTGCGGCCGTCCCCGGCGGGGACGTGCGCCGGACTCACTAACCATGCAAGATTCGGGTACGCCGGACTCGCCGACCATTCCCAATGGCTGGCTCACCTCATGCGCTACGCCGCCCCGGCCAAAACACCCTGACCAGGACATCAGGACTTAGCCGGGACTGATAGCCGGGGACGGCGGCTGAGCAATTAAGGCTCCCCAT
>Ga0105092_10001555_pt1 | contig 12324 bp, 13 predicted proteins | sample PPLLak2March2015_FD_87021 | JGI IMG/M metagenome (GOLD analysis project Ga0105092, IMG submission 87021) | Freshwater sediment microbial communities from Prairie Pothole Lake near Jamestown, North Dakota, USA - PPLs Lake P7 Core (1) Depth... | ecosystem: Environmental > Aquatic > Freshwater >... | reverse complement strand
TCGGTGTGCCGGGTGCTCGCACCAATCATTACCTTGTGGCGATGCGAGCAAACGATTGGCGCCCATGAGCACACAAACCAGAGACGAAGGGCTCTACGACTACGCGCTCAGAGAGCCCAGGCTTCCCGCCCCGGAGAACCGGGAGAACGACAACCTCGGCATCCCGATCGAGGCGCGGCTCGAGATGTACGAGATGCAGCAGCTCTTGCGCCAGTTCGAGAAGCGGGCGTACGACATGTTTCTTCAGAACCTCGTGAAAGGGACATCGCATCTGTCCCTGGGTCAGGAGGCCGTGGCCACGGGGTTCGGGCGGGTGATGAGACCCGATGACTTCACGTTTGCCACCTATCGCGGCCACGCCCACACGCTGGCTCGGGGGGCCGACCCCGGTTCGGTGCTCGCCGAACTGCTCGGCAGGGAGAACGGGATCCTCAAGGGCAAGGGTGGATCGATGCACCTGACCTCCGTCGAGCACGGGATGATGGGCTCCTACGCCATCATCGGCGCCCATCTCACGATCGCGAACGGGGCGGCATGGTCTGCCCGCATGCGAGGCACCGACCAGGTTGCCGTGTGCTTCTTCGGGGACGGGACCACCAACATCGGCGCCTTTCACGAGGCGTTGAACCTGGCCGCCATCTGGGATCTCCCGGTCGTGTTCGTGTGCGAGAACAACCTCTGGATGGAATACACGCCGATCGACCTGATCACCGCAGTGGCCAACCCGGCGGCGGATCGGGCGTCCGCCTACGGGCTCGAGGGCATCGTGGTCGACGGGAACGACGCCGACGCCGTCTACCAGGTGGCGACCCAGGCGATCGGGAAGGCTCGACGTGGCGAGGGACCGTCATTGGTCGAGGCCCAGACCTACCGGGAACAAGGGCACAGCCGGGCCGACCCCGGGAAATACCGTCCCCCCGCCGAGGTGCAGGCCTGGAAGGAGCGGGACCCGATCCCGATGTACCACGAGAGATTGCTTCGCCTCGGTGTCCCCGAGGGTGACCTGAGCACGATCCAGCAAGACGTGGCGAGGCGGGTCGACGAGGCAACCGAATTCGCCAAGGGTGGCGCGGTCCCCGGCGAGGAGCACCTGTTGACCGACGTGTGGGCTGACGGAGGCTCGGCATGGCGGAACTGACCTATCGAAACGCCGTTGCCTACGGCATCGCACAGGAGATGCGACGCGACCCGAGTCTCGTCATGCTGGGGGAGGACATCGCCGGCGCGGGCGGGGTATTCAAGACGACAGTTGGCCTTGTCGAGGAGTTCGGGCCGGACCGCATCCGCGACACCCCGATCTCGGAGCAGGCGATCCTCGGCGCGGCGATGGGCGCCGCCATGACCGGAATCCCGGTGATCGCAGAGATCATGTTCTCCGATTTCATCGCCGTGTGCTTCGATCTGTTGGCCAACGAGATCGCCAAGTCGCGCTACATGACCGGGGGGCAGGTGACGATCCCGATCGTGGTTCGCACCGCCAACGGAGGCGGATCGCGGTTCGGGGCACAGCATTCCCAGAGCGTGGAGAACTGGGTGATGATGATCCCGGGTCTCAAGGTGGTCGCGCCATCCACACCGTTGGACGTGGTCGGCCTGCTGGCAGCCTCGATACGTGATCCTGACCCGGTGGTCTTCCTGGAGCACAAGTCGTTGATGGCCGACAAGCAGGACGTCCCGGAGGGCGAGATCCTCGACACGCTGGGGGCGGCCAGGGTGGTTCGCGAGGGCACCGACTGCACGATCGCCGCGCTTGCCTTGATGGTCCCACGCGCTCTCGAAGCGGCCAATCGCCTCGAGGATCAGGGCATCTCTGCCGAGGTCATCGATGTACGCACGCTGGTGCCTCTCGACACCCAGACCATCCTCGGGTCCGTGAGCAAGACCAGCCGACTGTTCACCGTCGAGGAGAACCCTCGGCTCTGTGGTTGGGGGGCTGAGATTGCCTCCATCGTGGCCGATGAGGTGTTTTGGGACCTCGACGGGCCGGTGGTCCGAATAACGACGCCTCATATCCCGCTGCCAGCGGCGGAGGCGTTGGAGGACATGGCGATTCCGTCCGTCGATCGGATCACCGAGACGGTCACCAAACGCATGGGCTGAGGCGCCGCGGAGGGGTGTTTGTCCCGCCGCAGGGGGAGTACCGCCGAAGACGGGATGGGGGCTCTTCACGATCATTGCTAAACCCCGGCGTCTGACGGCCGAGACAATTACTACATGACCGGTCTTCGCCCGCCGCCCAAGGCAGAAACCACGAGCCGGGTCTTCCTCCGGTTCGTCGTGCTCGTCCTCCTCTTGATCGTGGCCGGGGCGGCGATCTGGACGACGGTGACCCTCGATCGCATCGAGCTCATCGAAGACGTATCGCTGGGGGATCTCGAGAACGACACCGTCGAGACCGCCAATGGCACGGTTCTCAATGTCGTGAGACAGGGTGACGGGACGGTTCCTCTCGTACTGCTCCATGATGTCGACGTGGCCGGAGGGGTGATCTGGGACGGGGTGGTGGCAGAGCTCGACCCCAGGTTCTCCGTGATGCGAGTCGATCTCCCAGGCTTCGGCCTCAGCGCCCGGATCCCCGAAGAGGGGAGCCGACACACCGTTGCCTCTATGGCCGAGGAGGTCTCTGACGTCATCCAGCAGACCTTCGGCCAGCCCGCCGTCGTTGCCGGCATCGGGCTCGGGGGCGAGGTTGCCGCCGAGATAGCTGTGACCCAGCCCAACCTCGTTGCCGGTCTGGTCATGCTCGATGTCGACTTCTTCAAACCCCGGGCGTGGGACGAATTCGTGGAGAGGCTGCCCTGGGTTGGCATAGCGGCCACTTACGCCCTCGAGACCGGTGGACCATTTGCCGCCGGTCGCTGGTCACCCAACTGTGAGAGTGGCGGATGGTGTCCGACACCCAGCCAGGTCCAAGCGCGGGATCTGGCCGAGACCATCGTGAACACATCCGAATCGATTCATTTCTTCCGCCGGACTCCGGCCGCCTCACAGGTGCCATCGAAGCTGGGCGAGATCCACACGCCGACCAAGTATCTCTGGAGCCAGGCGGGAAATGTCCCTCGGGAATCGGTCGATCGGGTCCAGGAGGCCATGCCGGCCGCAACCGTCGAAGTCGTGACCGAGGCATGGAAGGCACACCTCGACACCCCGGGCGCGGTGGCTTCGACGATCGCCGGCTTCCTGCAGTAGTGCTAGCGCGCCTCGAACTCGACGGTGTGGACCAGGTTGTTGGCGTAGCCGTTCTCGTTCCAGTGCGGGCTCATTGGTTGGCTGTTCCCGGCCGAGTCCGTGGCCCTGGCCATCACCGTGTGCTTGCCCGGGGCGACGACCACCTCATGCCGCCAGGCGACTGCCGTCAGAGGACCCGAGCCCGTCGACATGTCTGCTGGGTGCCAGGTCTCCCCCCGATCCATCGAGACCACGACATCCTCGACAGGCCCGCTACCTGACCAGGCCGAGCCCATGAGCACGACAGACCCGGCCGGGACCAACTCCCCATGACCGGGTGACGCGATGACCGACCTCACCTGGATCTCCGCCACAGGTGACTCCTGCTCGAACCTGTCGTCGCCGAGATATCGGTAGCGGTTGACGAAATGGCCGGCGAAAGGCTCGACTACTCCATCGATACCGGCCAGCCACTTGACCGACCTCATCGCGTAGTGCCCCGGCAACACGAACCGGATCGGCCCTCCGTGCTCCATCCCCAGCGGTTCGTCGCCCCAGCGTGTGACGAGGAGCGAAGACCCGTCTGTCACCCGGTCGATGGGAACCGAGAACTGATAGTTGACGTCCCCTTCCGGCCACACCGTGCCGCGATCGGACCCGGTCAGGACGAGCTCGACGACCTCGTCGGGCACCGGCCCGAGGGCATCTATGAGGCGCACACCGCCGAGCCTGATCGGGGATGCGCCGCCGAGGCCCCACGCCAGACCGCTCACCGCAGGCCGGACCAACGACCTGCCGTTGCCGGCGCACTCGAGGACCATCTCGATCTCGACCTGTTCCAGTTCCGCCAGGGTCTCCACCGACAGGCTTCGTTGCGGGACGCCCGGGAGCACGACCACGACAGCGTCTTCGACGCTCTGCGGGACGGGAAAGCTGTTACGGAGATAGGCCCGGTCCTGGGGGATGGGGCGCCCGTCCAGCGCGGTCATGGGCACGCCGGCGTTGGGGGGCGATGTGGTGATGTACTCGAGGTCTGACACTTCGGCTGAACCTATCGCGTCGTTTCTTTGTCCTGTCCTGACGTGAGCCTCTGTCCGACCCATTCCGCCCAACGGCGGGTCAGGTCGTCGACGTCGGCGCGGTCGGTGCCGGTGGCGTGGAGTGCAGGGCCGATGATCACCTCGACGCGCCCTTTTCGGAACTTGTTGTCGACACCGAGGACCTGGTCGGTCCCGTTGACCGCAACGGCCACCAATGGCACGCCGGTCCGGGCCGCCAACCAGGCCGCCCCGGGCTTGAACCCGGCATCACCGAATGTCTCCACGCGGATGCCCTCGGGAAACAGACCGACCACGCCCCCGGATTCGAGATGGGCAAGGCATTGACGCACCGTCCCCAACGGAACCGTGCCGCGGCGAACGGTGATGGCCTCCCAGCCATTCAAGGCCCAGTCGAGAGACTTGTGGTTCCCGAAGAGGTCGATGAGGGCGATGAATCGGGCCCGTTTTCCGTAGACCGCTCCGACCAGAGGAGGGTCGAGAAAGGAGTAGTGGTTGGCGGCCAGGACGAACGGAGGAGGGGGGAACCCCTCTCCCCGGTCGACCCTCAGCCGCCACAGGATCCTGGCTCCGAGCCTTATCGCAGGTAGCGAGATCAGCCACCACAAACGATGTCTGGGTTTCGACGGGTCGGGCAGCGTCAAGGGAGTAGCAGGACCTTGCCAGTCGTCTGTCTTCCCTCGAGCGCCCGATGGGCATCGGCGGCGTCGGCCAGTGGGTACTCGTGGCCGATGCGCACGTCGACCTCTCCAGATTGGACCCAGGAGAAGAGGTCGGAGCAGCGTGACAGCAGCTCATCCCTCGTCTGGAGATAGTGCTCCATCGTGGGTCGGGTCAGGAAGAGCGAGCCCTTTTGCGAGAGGAGGAGGGGGGCGATCTCGGGCGCCGGGCCAGATGCGTTGCCAAACGTCACCATCATTCCCCGTGGCCGGAGCAGGTCGAGGCCGTTCATGAACGTGTCGGAGCCGACTCCGTCGTAGACCACATCGAGCGGCTTGGGCCCGGCCATCTCCTCGACCTGGTCCTTGAAGTCGGTATGCGTGTACAGGATGACGTGGTCTGATCCCGCTTCCCGGCTCAGTTCGGCCTTTTCCGCGCTTCCCACCGTGGTGAACACCTCGGCGCCAAGCATCTTGGCGATCTGGGTGAGGAGAAGCCCAACGCCCCCGGCGCCGGCATGAATCAGGCACTTGCTGCCTTGGCGGAGCGGGAACGTGTCCGTGGCCAGGTAATGGGCCGTGAGACCCTGCAGCAGGACCGCGGCCACCGTCCTCGAGTCGAGTTCATCCGGGATCGGCACGGCCCGTCCAGCCGGTATCACATGCAGTTCCGCGTAGGACCCGCGCACGTCGGCCCACCCGACCCTTTCTCCGATCCGGAAGCCCTCGACGCCCTCGCCGACCGCAGACACAGTGCCGGCCCCTTCCCTGCCCGGGACGAAAGGGAGGGTCGCGTCGTAGAGACCGCGCCGGTGATAGATGTCGACGTAGTTCACCCCTGCGGCCGTCACGTCGACCAGCAACTCCCCGGGACCTGCCACCGGCTCGGCCAGATCGTCCAGGACCAGGTTCTCGGGACCACCGAGCGCCTGGACCACTATTGCCTTCACGGTCGCTCCACGTTCCACCCTCGGCTCTTGAGCTCGAGTGCCAGCAGCTCGTCACTGATGAAAGAGAGGTCGGGCACCCTGGCTTCGGCGCCGAGGCATCGCTCCACCGGGTCTCTGAGAGTCCGAGCCCACGCCTTCCCCTTCGCCTCCGCCTCCAATGTGAGCGTGGAATCGGGGTTGACTGTGTACACCCGGGCCATGATCTGGGGGTTGGCCCGGGAGCCTCGTTCGCCGTACACCAAGAGGATCGCGCCCATCGGCAGGTCCTGGATCCCGCCGGTTGCGACGAATGGCCCGTCGAAGGCCCAACCCGATGCCCTGGTGTCGTCCACCGACTCCACCACCTTCGCCCAATTCTTGTGACGTTCGTCTCCGACCTGGGGGACGTCGACAGCCACCATCACCATTTCGCCCATATGCCGAGGGTAGGCGAAGGCAGCCGGGAGTCGCGAGGTGATGTCGGTACGCTTTAGGCTCGACCTATGGCCAAGCTTCGCCTCTTTGCAAACCTCCGGGAACTGGCCGGCACGTCGCGACTCGACGTGCCCTCCGAAACCGTAGGCGGGGTGATCGAGGCGGCATCGGAGAAATTCGGGCCTGATTTCCGGCGAGGGGTGGAGACGTCACGGGTTTGGGTCAATGGTGAGGCGGCGTCGATGGACGACAGCGTCACCGAGCACGACGAGGTGGTGTTGATACCTCCTGTCTCGGGCGGGGATCAGCCGGCCACCACCACTTTCTCCGCCTTGGACCTCATGGCGTTCCTGCCCGCCGCTGTCGCCGTCGTGGCGATCCTCGCCAACACTCAGGGCCAGGAGATTTGGGCAGCCGTCCTCGTCCTCATCGTGGCCATATGGGCACTGGACATCGGGTCGGCGTTCGCGGCCAGGGGCCGGGAGTTCGCCTCACTTGCCGTGGTGGTCACTGCCGCCGGGTCTGCCATGGCCGCCCACGTCGCCGGAGGCGGCGGGTACGCCCTCGCTCTGGTCATTGCCGCAGTCGTGAGCCTCGGTTGGGCAGTGGCCTTTCCCCAATACCGGCAAGTGGACGTCTTGAGCCCGACCGTGATGGTCTCTCTCCTCGGCGGACTGGGCACTGCCTCTCTCGTGCTCGCTCGGTCCGCTCACACCCCCGAGGCGAATGCGGTCGATGTCTTCCTCGTGTCTGTCATCGCCGCAGTGGGTCTCAGTGCGATTGTCGAGCGAATCAATCCCATACCCCTCCTCGACCCCTTCTCGGTCACGGCTCTCGGCGCCGTTCTGGCGGCGGTCGCCGCGGCTCTGATCTGGGACCTGTCCGTTGTCTCATATCTCCTCGTCGGTTTGGGGATCGCTGTGGCACTGCTGGCGGGCAGAGGGCTCTCATCCATGTTGCGAATGGGCCGGGTAGTCCTGACCGAGCGCCCACCGGGGGCGCTGGTCAGCCTCGATGGGATAGCTCTGGCCGCCGCTATCTACTACCCGTTGCTGCTCCTGGTTTTGTGAGCTTCATCGACGACGCACCGCAAGCGTTTGCATCCAGACCGATCCAAGTAGAGCAAAACAGCGTCACGGGTTAGCCTTTCCGCCGATGCGTGCCCAGACGCCGATCCGCGTCGTCACCCTTCTCACCCTGATCGGTCTGATCGCTGTCCTATTCCCCCTCGCCGGCCAGGCGGTGACCAAGACTCAGGTCGAAGAGGCGTGCGCCGATTCTCGTGCCCAGCTCGAGGAGTATCGGTCCGCCCAGGCAGCCTTTGAGGTCGCGGCGCACGAGTACGAAGACGCCGTGATCGAAGTCGATCGCGTGGAGAGAAAACAGGAGTCCGTGGCGGGCTCGGTGTCCAGCCACACCGAGGATCTGGATCAGATCCAGACGAGGATCGAGGAACAGGCCGTTGAGCTCTACATGCGAGGCGGGCTGGCCAGCCCGGGGATCATCTTCTCCGCTTCGTCGGTCGACGAATTCATGACCACCTCCGAATTCCTCACCACCGCCGCCACCGGGGGACAGGAATCGTTGAGTGAGCTCGTGGCCGCCCGCAGTGAGCTCAATCGGTTCCAGGCCGTCCTCGACGACACGCGTGTCGAGTTGGAGGCGGTGGAAACCCAAAAGCTCGATGCCCGGAGCAATCAGGAAGCAGCGATGGAGGCCGAGCAGGCGGCGTATGCCCAGTTGTCCGGCCGCTGCAAGGATCTCGCCACAGAGTACGACCGCGAGCAGGCGGAGCTGGCGGCCCGGGCCCGACAACGAGCTTCCGGCTCGGTGCAGGTTGGCTCTTTCATCTGTCCCTTCACGCCGGGCCGGACCTCGTTCATCGACTCCTGGGGGGCGTCGAGATCAGGAGGGCGCGCTCATAAAGGGACAGACATGTTCGCCGCCTGGAACGAGCCGATGTACGCGGTCACCTCGGGCCGCGTCGCCCTTGGCAGCAGCGGGCTCGGCGGCAACACGATCTGGCTGCTGGCCGACAATGGGATCGCCTACTACTACGCACACCTCTCCGATTTCAACGTCGCCTCCGGGTCGTCGGTCAGCCAGGGCCAGACGATCGGCTTCAACGGCGACAGTGGAAACGCCAGGGGTGGTTCACCGCACCTCCACTTCGAGATCCACCCCGGTGGACGGGGCTCGTCGGCCGTCAACCCCTATGCAACGCTGGCAGGGGCATGCAGGTAGCCTGCCTCCCGTGAGCGAGCACCGCCGCAGAATCGACACCGTTCTCGAGCCGGATTATCTGGCCGACATCTCCGAAGCCGACCTCGACGAGCTGCGGAGACGCCGGGAGTCTGCAGAGGACGTCGAGGCCCAGATCTCGTATTACCGCCGTCTGCTCCATGGAAGGGTGGATCTGCTCAATTTCGAACTTCGCCGGCGCAGCGGGCAGGAGGAGCGGAGTCTGATCGAGGCATTGCCCGAGATCCTGGCCTCAGGGATGACCTTTGGCAGCGAGCCCAATCTGCGACATCTCGATCCGATGCCTCCGATCCCGGCCACCACAGGCCGGCGACTCATCGACAGGATCATGGATGACGGCATCCTCACCCAGCTCCCAGAGCTGACCGACGACGAGCTCACTGAGGCGATCGACCGCGTCCAGGAGGTGGAGGCCGAGCTTTCGGCACAGCGGCGCCAGCTGCATGTGGTGATCGACGCCCTTCAGGACGAGATCATCGCCCGCTATCGAAGCCAGCAGGGCGAAGCACAGCCAGCGGGCTGAAGGTTTGCTCGCGGCCAGAACACGTTCAGGTCTGGTCGAGACGATGCACGATGGGGCGGTCGCCGTTGTCTCCGCCGACGGTGCCCTGGTGGCCCACTCGGGCGACATCGACCAACCCTTCTTCCTTCGGTCCGCCGCCAAGCCGTTTCAGGCTCTTGCTTCGCAAGAGCACGGCGCCGCCCTGGGGCCCCTCGAGCTCGCCCTCGCCTGTGCCTCCCACGACGGTCATCCGGTGCACGCCGCCCTGGTCGGGTCGATGCTTGCCCGGGTCGGACTTGGCGAGACCGATCTCCAGTGCCCACCGAGCTGGCCGCTGTCGGCAGAAGCGGAGACCCGTCTCCGGATGGAGATGGGAAACAGTGGCGAGCCACGCCGGATATGGCACGACTGTTCCGGCAAACACGCGGGATGGCTCCGAGCCTGCCAATCACAGGGATGGCCGATCGACATCTATCTGGCCCCGGATCACCCTCTCCAGGTCGCGATCACCGATCTGATCGCCGATCTGGGCGGTTTCCCGGTTTCGCCGGTGGGGGTAGACGGTTGCGGAGCGCCCGTGCACCGAACGACCACCCGAGCCATGGCGACTCTCTATGCCCGTCTTGCATCACTCCCACGGCTCAGGGAGGTCTTCGAGACAATGCATCGCTATCCGGCGCTGGTCTCTGGCACCGGCAATGGGGATGCGTCGATCGCGAGCGCACTGAGCGCAGCTGCCAAGCGAGGGGCGGCGGGCTGCATCGGGGTTGCGCTCGATGGAAGGTTGGGTGTTGCGGTCAAGTCATGGGACGGGATCCAGGAGGTCGCCGATGCCGCGGCCATTGCCACGCTCGCCGGGTTGGGAGAGCTGCCACGAATCGCAGGCGATCGTCTCGCCCCGCTGGCCCGCCCCACGGTCCTCGGAGGTGGCCGACCCGTAGGCGAGCTCGAGCCGACTGTGGATCTGCAATGGGCATGAGAGGAGTACTCGAGCGCCGAATCGAGCAATGGATCGCCGACCCCGATTCGAGTGTCGAGTACGCCGAAGAGGTCGAAGGCCGGTGGGCGGTGCGGATGCGGCAAGAGGTGCGCGAAGCCACTACGACTTGGTTCACGATCGGGCAGCGCAGTCTCGAGTACGAGGCGTATGTCCTGCCGGCGGCCGAGGCCGGCAGCGAGTTGTTGAGGCAGGCGTTGCAGAGGAACATGAAAGGGTGGCGGTCGTACTTCGCCCTCGACCAAGAGGGCGGGCTGGTGCTGCGGGGGCGACTCGCCGAGCCTCACGTGACCGACCTCGAGCTCGACCTTGTCCTCGGCGAGATCTACGACGCCATAGAGGTCGGCTTCCGACCATTGCTCCGCTCCCTCATCGCGGGTCGCGAAAATTCCGGTTAGAAACTTGTGAACAAACCCATGTGGACAAAGCCTGTGGAAAGCGGCGATTCCTGTTGGTAACGCCGACCGAAGTCGAATCCGCGCCCTATTTGGCGATACTTGGCGTTATTCGGCGTTAGACGGCGTCTAGACCGGGGTCGTTGCTTCCAGGCTCCAGAACCCGTACATTCGGCGCTGCGAACGCCCGAGAGGCAGACCAGAGAACCGTCCGTTCGGGGAAGTGCGGAGGAGGCTCAGGTAGGTCACTCGGGCGTTTGTTTCTCGGGCTTCGGGTGGTGAGGGGTGAGTTCAAACCCAAACCCACCACTCAGACCACCACTCAGTCATGACAGAGCTGGGCGAATCGACTCGCCTCGATGCACGATTGCCCGGGGATCACGGCCTTGTCTGGTGGCACGACCATCGTCGTAGTGGTTGTGGGCGGCGCGGTCGTGGTCGGTGCCGGGGCAGCCGCCTCGCCCCCATCGTCTGAGGGCGGTGCCGTCGTGGCCGGTGAGTCGGCAGGCGGCGGCGGAGCCGGGGCTTCGGTGGTTGGAGGTGCCTCGGTAGTCGGTGGGGCGGTGTCACCCTTCTTCATGAACACGACGGTGACGTACAGGGACCCGTCGTCGCTGGTGTCGGTCCCGACGCCGACATAGTTGTAATCACCGAGGATGTTGGCGGCGTGCCCGGAGGAGTTCATGAACGCCGTGTGCAGGGAGGAGGGCGCCTGTCCTCTTCCGACATTCTCGCCAACCCGTGACCAGCCACTTCCGGCGGCGGCCGAGAGCTCGCCTGAACTGGAGTGAAAGATGTCGCCCTTTTCGATCATTGCCTGGGTGTGACTCCGGGCATGTGAGCGGAGACCGCCGTCTACTTCGAGCGCCCCGAGGCCGTTGTTGGCGCGGGTCGAGTTGATCAGGGAGACGAACTCGCTCTCCGTTCCGGAATCAGCGGTTGCGGCGACGCCGAGCGCGGTCGAGATGAATGCGACCAGCAGCAGCGAGAGCCAATGCTTTTTCCCGGGCATCGGATATTTATCGGATGCGAGCGACGATCACCCAAGACCCAAAACCCACCACCCGTACTCAGATCCCGAACATGACCTCGCGCAGACTGATCACACTCGCCTCGAGTGTCTCCGGGTCGAGACGCATCGATCCAAGACGGAGACCCTTCATCCCTTCGCCGGTGTTGGTCATGACTCTGAGCCCGTCATCCTCGTTGCCGAGGATCCCGAGCCCCAGACAAGCACCGTCCTCGTCCTGGACGCCAACCAGCACGTCGTCGAGCCGTCCCAGGTTGAGGCCCATGGGAAGGGTCGGTGCGAAGACCGTGGGGCGAACCTTCCATCGGTCCAGCGGCGGGGCCAGCGCCCGGGCAAACGCCTCGGTTCTCCGCTGGGCCCTCTCGTCCGGCGAGATAGGCATCACATTGGGGTCGGCGGGGGTAACAGTTACCTCCAGGCCGAGGAACCGGCGCAGCATCCCCACCACCGGCTCCATCTCACCGCCACGTTGCAGGGCAACGACCTTGTCCGGCCGACAGAGTTCGGCCTTGTGGTACTTGAGGGTCTCGCCGGCCACCCCGGAAACCACAGCTGTGGTGTCGAGGATCACGAGGTCGGCCATCCCCCGAGCAAGGTCGACCATCGCGGCTGTGGCCACGACCTGTTGCAGGACCAGTCGCGCCGGGGAGATGGTGCCTACGAAGTGGAGCCGGTCCGGCGTCTCGACGTCATCGAGGTCCTCCGCCGAGCGGAGCACCTTCAATCCGACGCAAGCCGGGGGCCCTACGGTCGAGTTGCCGACATCGGCATCGACGATCGCCACGGTCCGGCCGGCGCCGATGGCGAGACGAGCCGCCTGCAGGGCCAGCGTCGTCTTCCCCGTGTCGACGCTGCCCATGAGCATCGCCACGTTCGCCCGGGACACCTC
>Ga0105092_10001554_pt1 | contig 12324 bp, 8 predicted proteins | sample PPLLak2March2015_FD_87021 | JGI IMG/M metagenome (GOLD analysis project Ga0105092, IMG submission 87021) | Freshwater sediment microbial communities from Prairie Pothole Lake near Jamestown, North Dakota, USA - PPLs Lake P7 Core (1) Depth... | ecosystem: Environmental > Aquatic > Freshwater >... | reverse complement strand
TTACCGGTCACGTTATGACCTCCTCCGCGTACTGCTACCCGCAGTTGACTGTCCCGAGCAAAATTGACTGCGTGGATTACGTCTGCGACTCCCGCACACCGGACGATCAATGCGGGATGCCTGTCTATCATGGCGTTGAAGACTTTGCGCGCCTCATCGTAGCCTTCATCGCCTGGCCTGATCATCTTGCCGCGGAGGCCAGTTTTGAACGCTTCGACCGCTGCTTCTGTGAGCACGGTCTGCTGGTCCTCTCGCGTCGTTAACGCTCCTAAGTCTGTCATGATTACCTCCCTCCGGTTTGGACAGAAGGTGTGCTTTTGCAGCTTGAAGGTTGTCCTTATCGGGTGCTTTACTCATTAGGGTGCGCTTTTCCCCTCAATTGTCAAACTTTCCCTTCGGACGATGAGCTTCTAACCATCACCAAAAACGCGCGCCCGTATTGGGTCCCGGTTACTCGCAAACAGAACCTGGACGCCTTGACCCGCTTTCACTGGCGGCGGGTTGCGTCCCTCTCGTCTACGAAAACGAGGCACAAACGCTTCTGTCTGGTGTCCAAGGCAAGGTGACTCCATATTGCCTGCTTCTCTTCATCGCCGCCAGCAGCGTGCTTGCCGGGAAATCCGCGCAGCCCGTGCATGTCATCCCTTTTGAAATGTACCGAAACGCAGTGTGGCTGCCGGTCGGGGCCAACGGCAGCGAACCACTGTCATTCATCGTGGATTCCGCAGCAGGAAATTGTGTTATCTCCCGTGAAGCCGCAACGCGCCTTGGCCTGCACCTGGTTGAGCTAGGAGAACAGAGGAATGTCGGTCCAGCGGAAAACAAGGTGCAAATGGCCGCCTCTCCGAATGTGGTCTTTACCGTCGGTGGATCGACGGTAACAACTCACGGGATTGTCCTCCCGTTTGACTTGCCGAGCGAAACCTGGGGAAAGCGGTTCGACGGCGCACTCGGGTATCCATGGCTGGTCAAATATGTGACCGAAATCGATTACGATTCACGGCGCATCCTGCTTTATGACCCGGACACGTACGAGCACGATGGAGTGGGAACCGTCCTGCCGCTGCGCCCCGGCGCTAAATACCCTGTGGTCCGGGTGAAGGTCGGACTGCCCAACGGGACGATGATCGAGGGAGACTTCGGGATGGATACGGGAGGGACCACCTCGGTGATCTTCAATGCCCCCTTTGTGCGACAGCATGACCTGATCTCCGCCGGTCGGGAATACGTTCCTCGCCTGATCGACAGCCCGCATGTTGGAGTCGGCGGGACAGGACGCCGTTTGCTCGGCCGGGTTCCCTTTGTGGAACTGGGCCCCTTCAGGATCGACTCCCCGGTCGCCGGATTTGTCCACGCCGAGGCCGGATCTCTCTCGGAGGGCAATGTCTCAGGCTTCCTCGGGGCCAACCTGCTGCACCGCTTCAATATTGTCTTTGATTACAGCCGGGATCGGGTAATTCTGCGTCCCAACTCCCACTTTCAGGACCCGGATGACTACGATATGAGCGGAATGGGAATCCGGGCGCGAGGTTCCGATCTGGGCGAATTCTATGTTCACAGAGTGCTCCCCGACTCGCCGGCGGAAGCCGCGGGCGTCGAGGCCGGGGATCTCCTGGTCGCACTTGACGGCCGGCCAACGACCGGCCTTCGCCTCGAGGATGTGACGCGCCTGTTCACCCAGGCCGGTGCGGAGCGCGAAGTAACCTTGTCGCGCAACGGCCAGCCGCGAAAGGTCAAACTCCTCCTGAGGAAGCTACTGTGACCAGGTCCTCGGGGTTGTCAGGTGTTTTCAGCAGGAATGGCGGAATCGCGCACATGAACACGGCCCGTGTCACGCGCCTGGATCCGCACTTCCCCAGGTAGTGAGCTGCCTGGCCCCCGCCCATCGAGAAGCCCACCACTGTTGGGAAGCAATCGCGCCCGGCCTGGTGACTGGCGCGATTGATCAATCCGCCGGGGTGTGTTAAGAGCAAGAGCATGAAAGCGACCTTGACTCTTTCCCTTGTGCTCGCCTCCCTGGTTCTGACCGTTGTTTTCCACGTCCCTGCGCCTGCAGCCGCAGTTCAGCAGGGAGGTGAGGACGACGGCTCGTGGGCTCCGCTGTTCAACGGCCGGGATCTCGATGGCTGGACCGTCAAATGCAAGCCGGAGGACAGCGACAAAGGGTTCTGGCGGGTGGACAATGGGACCATCCTGGCCGACTCGATCGGCCGCAAGGGCCATGACTATGTATGGTTGACGACAAACCGCGAATACGGCGATTTCGTCCTCCGCCTGGAGTTTCAGGCCTACCGGAGCAGCCCCGGCAACAGCGGGGTGCAAATCCGCAGCCGTTACAACGAGACCGAACGGTGGCTGAACGGCCCTCAGGTCGATATTCATCCGCCCGGACCCTGGAGAACCGGCATGATGTGGGACGAAACACGGGGGAACCAGCGTTGGATCTACCCGGACATCCCAAAAGACAAGTGGGTCGACGAGACAATGTCCAAGCCGGCACGGATCTTCCATTACGGAGAAGAAGGCGATGCCTGGAATTCCCTCGAAATCTCGGCCAGAGGGACTCGTGTGACGGCGGTTCTCAACGGCGTTGTGATAACCGACTACGAAGGCAAGGGCGTGCTCGACGACGAACTTCACCAGAAGCTCCAGGTCGGGCGAAAAGGAGTGATTGCTCTGCAGATACACACCGGCGACGAGCTTCGCATCCGGTATCGCAATATCCGCATCAAGGTTCAGGACTGAGAACGGCGTCCGATTTGGTGTCCATCACCGTGTGAGCAATTTTGACCAGGGGGGTGAGCGGTACTGGACTGACACGTTGAATGGCACGCGTAATATCGTAAGAAAGCGGTTGGCATTCGATCAACCGTTAGAAATTCTGGCATTCGATCAACCGAGCATAAGTGGAGAGCGCGACATGGCTGGGAAAAGCACGGCACTGTTGGGTATTTACACGAATTACTTAGGCGCGATGAGCGCTGTCAATGTCTTGAAGGTGGCTGGATTTCGGGAATCAGAAATGCGCATTGGATCTCTCACGATTCCCGGATTGGATCCCTTTGCCGTCGCCGATTCTGTTTGGGCGGCGCTTGCAGATAGTGGGTATGGCGCGGGTGGAGCAAGAGGCGGAATAGTCGACCCGCTGATCGGCATGGGGATATCCGAACACGAGGCCAAGCGCTATGAACTCCGAGTAGAAGAGGGCGGAATCCTCCTCTCGGTGCATTCGGGCAAATCGGGGTGGATGAGGCGTGCCACGGACATTCTGGAGAGGACGGGAGCGGAGGATATCTCGTCAGCCGGAAAGGCCGGCGCCAACTGACGTCATAAGCGATACCCCCTCACACTTCACGACTGCGCCGATGGGACCTCATCGCGACCTAAAATTATGACTGCAATTGGGAGGCAATCCGAACGGGCGGTAATCCGGTGACAGGGCTTCAATTTGCAGTTTGCGGTCTGTCCCGGTTCAACAGAACTTTTAATTTTCAGTTTTTCTCCGACTTGGCATCGCTGCCACGAGAGTATGGGGAGAGTATGGGGACTGTCCCCGGTACGTTCCGCTGCCACGAGAGTATGGGGCCTGTCCCCGGCACGCTCCTTCACAACACTCTTTCGATGTGAGGAATGGCCGTCCGGCCGCTGTCTGGTAGTCCTGACCGTAGACCTGCTAAGCTGTTTCACAACACGCCTCTTCGTCGAAAACTTCCGAAAAATAAGGAGCCAACATGCGAATGCTACTGATAGTAAAACTGCCCCATGGGCCGTTCAACACGGCGGTCAAGGACGGAACGGTGGGTCAAAAGATGAAGCGGATCCTAGACGAAACCAAACCCGAGGCTGTCTACTTTACGGAGCAGAACGGACGGCGCGGAGCCGTCATGGTTGTCAACCTGGAAGACCCCTCCCGGATACCGTTTTATGCTGAGCCTTGGTTCTTGAATTTCGAGGCCGACGTTGAGTTCCGAGTGGTCATGCGCCCCGAGGATCTCGCCAAGGCGGGCTTGGAGGATCTCGGAAAGAAGTGGGCTTAGGCCAAGAACCAAGAGGGTACCCGGCTGAGGGGAGACGAGCCAAGAGTCCTTGTACCATCCCTCGACATCGGCCGGCCGTCACTTGCCGCAACTGACCGCAAGGCTTGAGGATCTAGTTGCAAAAGTCTCAAGAAGTGAATAGTTTAGGCAGACCTCCGGTTAGTTGTAGGTCCTTTCGCGGATGTGTTGAAAACCGATGGTGGGTGCCGTATCTGAAGGGCGTGTTGCCCAAGTCATTTTGGAGTGCGGCGGCAGAAGGAATTCGATGCCTTGGGAGAATTCCTGGCGACGCCGCTTTTCCCTGTCCACGATCTGGCCGTTGCTCGTGGTCCTGCAGCACAAAGGATTGCGCGGCCAAAGCGGCGTCGCCTGAGTCCTGATAATACATCGGCCTCCCTCTGCCGCCGCACTGCTCCAAAAAACTGCCGGCAACCGTCGTCACCGCAGTCTTGCCTTTGGGCAACACGTCCCTGAACTCTTAGCTGGTGCAGGGGTGGTCCCGCCCCAGGTGCTGATCGTAGAAGCCGAATGCCTGCCGACGGTTACCGCCTTCGAGGAGTAACCGGCGGCGGTGTAGCCGCCAATCGAATCCTCGGAACGGAACTTCCATGGCGCGTTCCTTTTCCGATTTCTACCCACTCCAACCTGGAAGCGCCTATTATTGAAGACCCAAATATCACTGGTTCGCAGAATTCAAACGAGAAGGAGCAAGGTATTGAGGTATCAACCACGGTCAGTCAGGGGCTACTTAACGTGTCCGCCCGGCATTGCATGCTCCATGCCGCTCGGATTCCGCGCAACACTCCTTGGCCTCGTCCTCTTCGCCCTTTGGCCCGTCCGGCTCGGGGCCCAGACCCAGGGCATCCCGGCCGACCAGCAGGAGGCTGTCAAAGCAATCGTTGAACACATCCGCGTCTTCGAGGGAGAAACCAAGGCCGATGCGGTACTCAAGGGTTTCAATAGCCGTAGCATCGTCATCGGTCCCGTCCCCGACAATGACATTGCCGCCACCAATGCCGACACTCATGTGATCACACTCAATCCCAAACTCCTTGCGGAGATCCACCGGGCGGACGGCAAGCAGAGTTTCCGGGCCACCGCTGACTGGGCCGCCACCCTCCAGCACGAACAGGCTCACGCTCGGCAGGCTGCCAGCATGATCATCGCCTCCAACAGTAGCCTGGCTGCGGGAAAGGGATGTCCCCACGAGGTCGCGGGCTGGCGGGCGGGTTTCGAGTCCTATTACAAGTGGATCGACTCGCTCCGCAATAAGTTGGGCTCGGGCAGCCAGGCCGACCGCGAAGCGGTAGCGTTGAAACTCAGGGACCTCATCAACGGCTTCAATGAATACCGTCAGAACTATCCCCAGAACTTCGGCGCCATGCGGGTCAATGGGTGGGATCAGGTTACGACGGACCTCGACGACGCAGCGCAGGAAGTCCAGCAACTGGAAAAGGCCGTGAACGCGGCCCTCCAGGAATACGATTTCGTGGTCACCACCAAGCCCTTCGTGCAAACTGCGAAGAAGGGCGAATCCTACACCGTCTCGGCCAATCCAAAGGGCGGGGCCTTCGATACCCCCACTGCACGGGACCGTGCGAGCCTTTACACGTATGCCTGGTACGCCGACGGAGTGTCCCTGGGCTTGACGGGCCCAAGCATCACTCGAAAGGCGACCAAAAGCGAAAGCATCACCGTTCAAGTCACAGACCGCCTCGCCCGCAAGCGTCGCGGAACGTGCAAGGTCACCGTCGATGAAGGCGTCGTCTCCGCTTTGAGTTGGAAGGTCGTCTGGGGATCGCTTTCGAACGGATGGACGGTCAGCGACGGCGGCCTCAAGGCCGACCGGTCCAACCTGATCGCCGGCGCCGGCGAAAGGAAACTCGCGGATAATCCCCAATTTGTGCAGACGTTGCACTTCCGCTGGGCGGCAACTCCCTTGCCGGGTTATGACGTTCGCGCCATCGTCGAAGTCGGCGCCGCGCGCGAGCAGGATTTTTCGACTCCGGAGAAGATCGCGTCGCGGTTCACGGACAGCAGGGGACGGGCGACGCCCGGCTATCAGGGGACCAAGGAGTGCCAGTTCCAAGGGCATCGGGCCCTCCGATACGAAGTTGGTTTCCCGCAAAGCACTGTCAAGGAATGGGGATACTTCGTCGAGCTCGACCCGGCGCGGAACCTCTGGAGCGCGGTGATGTGCCATGTCGAGGCGCGATATTCGGGGCCCAGAAACGCGGGACCGTCGAAGGATGAGCAGGTGAGCAAGAAGCTGGAACTGGAACAGACAGCGGAGCGACTCCTGCAGAGCAATATCCGCATACAGTCCAACTAGAACTGCGGCGGTTAACCCGGATTTCTCACAGCTCTGCGGCTGTTTTTCCGTCAGAGCCGAGCACGGCGTGAGAAATGCGGGTCAGACTCCCGGCGGAAAGACAAAGGGTGAGTGCATGGCGTACCCCAGCCCGGCGGTGGAAATCTCGAGGCGGCTGTTCCTGGTTGGCGGGATCATGGCGGCAGCGTGGCTCGGGTGGCTGACCGACCTGCGGCCATATGTGGATGTGTCGCGCCCGGAACATCGACCGACCGCGGTCGCTTCCGGCTCCAGCTCTGGTGAGGAGGAGCCTGACGTGCTCGTCGCGGAATCGCGTGAGCCGGAACAGAAGCCGATGCTGACGGTGAGAGGACCGGCGTGGGAAGCGTTCTTCTTCCTTGTCGAGCAGAGCTTCTCCAGGAACCTTCCTGTGAGCGGCTGGGAGCAACGCATCACGTCGGCCGATCTTAAAGATGCCCGGAAATAGAACACCAGACGCGCCGCGATGACTGAGTACCAGCGTCAGGAGGAACGCGAGTCGGTCCAGCGCGTCAAGGAGAAGTACGGTATCGACACGACCTTCACCGGGAACTTCCGTCGGCTCTACTTCCAGCGTGACGAGCCGCCCTTCGACTCCCTCCGCGCCGACAACGGTACCTACATCATGGCGCTCGATGGCAAGCCCGACCGGCAGCTTCAAGTCACGCTGCTCGCGGCCCATGAATTGATCCCCTTCTTCGATGTGAATCCACTGCCGACGTCGTTCACGTATCCGTTTCGGAAATGGAGCCTCTGGGCCTTCGGGATCGGTCTGGGGCTGTTTCTCCTCTTGCCCTATCCACGTCGCCCCGCCAATGTCATCGCGTACCAGCGGTGGCGCATTTTGCTTGGCGATGTCGCGTCGACGCTATTGTTCGGGATGTTCTTTGTGCTCCCCATGCCAATCATCGGCGGTTCGGTGGAGGCGGTGACCACCCTCGCGCTGCTTATCCCGTTCTGGTTTATGGCCTGCCTCGGACTGTTTGCCTTTTACTGGGCGGCGCATGCGGCGGTGTACTGCCTCGTGATGCGCGATGGCGGGTTCGACATCCGGACGTTGCGTGGCCAGGAAGCGTTCGACTACGCGGATATCGAGGAGATCCAGGGTGCGCTCCTGAGGCCGCCGAAGTGGCTCATCGTTTTAAGCTTCGTCGCGGCACTGCTGGGCAAGTCGGGCGCCGCCAGGATGGGACAGACCGGACGTGCGCTCATGCTCGCCGGATCCGCCGCCAACGGCATGCGGGTGACGCGCAAGAATGGGCAATCGCGATTCGTCTGGGTATCCGATCAGATGGGCGGCAAGGCACTGGAACACCTCGACGCTTTTGTCGGGGGCCTCGAGAAGGCGGGCGTACCAATCAGAGAAGACGTCTTCCCGGTGCGCGCGCTGTTTCCGCCATGCTGACAGCGTGGCCCGAAGGTCACGCGACACCTGCGAGAAGCGTGTGCACTGGCGGCAAGCGGGACGATACTTTAGACACGACCCCGAAGAACGACCCCGAAGAAAAGTTGAAAACTAAAAACTTCAGAGACGGCCCCGGTCATGGCTCCCGCCCGCTATCCGGCCACGGTTTCCTTGCGGGCGACATCCAGGCGGAATACTCCTCTTACGCGGTAGGCCCAAGACAAGGCCTGCGAAGCTCTCGAATCCAACCGGTAGAGACCCGATAACGAGAGAGCGCCGCGTCAGCGACACCTCGAAGTGTAAGCTCGGAACCAGCAGTCCTGCCGATTGCAGCTGCGGCAACGAGACTGGACTTCAGGAGTCCTGGTATGGCTATTCCACGCGAAGCGCATTCATGGGATCGATGCGCGTTGCGCGAAATGCCGGGAACAGACAGGCAATCACGGCGACCACCAGCAAGAGGGCGGTAGCGGTTCCCAGTGCGACAGGATCGTACGGGCGCACTTCGAAGAGAAGGCTGGCGACCCACCGTCCCACGGGTAAAGCGATCAGGAAATGAGTCTGGTGGGAGAGTGTCAGTTACTGCAGATGTTGACTTGAGGGTGAACCAGCGACGCGATCAAAGTCAGACAGGGATTCTACAATGTAGAATTTATCTCTACAATGTAGAAGAGGTGACGAATTATGGAATCTCAATCTAACGGCGAACGGTCTGTTCTCCGGACGCCGCTCCCTAAAATGGCCGCTTCGCTCTTTCGAGCACTACTCCCGCTTGCAGAACGACGGGAGGTGCTCGAGGACCTCGCCGCCGAGCACGCGGACCGTGCCAAGACTCATGGCCGCCTCGCCGCCCGCTTCTGGCTCTGGCGGCAGCTCGTCGGATCTCTGCCCTCACTGGTGCGCCGCACCTGGTGGCGGGGGTGGACCGGCTTCGAGCCCTCCGCTAGCCGGATGGAATCCGGAGGCCCGGGGATCGAAACGTGGATCATGGACGCGCGGTATTCGACGCGTCGCTTGGCGGCCCGCCCAACCTACACGCTGCTGGTCGTTCTAACACTCGCCCTGGGGGCGGCCGGGATCGCCGCGATTTTCAGTGTCGCCAGGCCGCTGCTGCTCGATCCGCTTCCCGTGGTTCGAGAGGATGAAATTGGGGTGCTCTGGATGCCGGGCGACTGGAGCGAGAGAGAGTTCCTCCACTTGCGCCCGGACTTCCCGGGTTTTCAGCGCATGGCCGCCATCAGGCCCCTGGATGCCACCCTCGAGATCCCCGGTGAGCCATTGCGCCTGGTTCGCGGAATCGGCACCTCGGCCGAGCTCTTCGACGTGCTTGGCACGCGTCCGCTTCTCGGAAGGACGTTCCAGCCGGGCGATGATCTGCCGGGTGCCGAACCGGTCGCGGTGATCAGTCACGGCCTGTGGCACGAGCTTGGCGGCAGTGCTTCCATCGTCGGCCGGCGCCTTCACCTGGGCGGTACGGCGCGAACGATTGTCGGCGTCATGCCGCGCGGCTTCTGGTTTCCCACCCCGGCTGTCCGGGTCTGGACCCCGGTGGCGCTGAACCCGGAGAACGGGGCGGGTATTTATGCGCTGTTCGGCCGAATCGATCCGACTGTGCGTCTGGACCGCATGCAGGGTCAACTCGGCGCCATTGCGGCCAGGCTCCGTGAACGGTTTCAGTATCTGGCGCAGTGGGACAAGACCAAATCTCCCTCAATCACCCCGCTGCGCGAGCACTTCGTCGGCGATATCCGCCCGGGCATCGTCGCCATGCTCGGCGCAATGGCTGTGATTTTGTTGATTGCCTGTGTCAACGTCGCCGCGCTCATGCTCGGCCAGGTTGGCGGCCGGAGCACGGAGCTTGCCGTACGGACCGCGCTTGGGGCCGGCCGCCGGCGGTTGATGCAGCAGCTCGTCGTCGAATCGTTGCTCCTTGGGGGGCTGGCCGGCCTGGTGGGTGCGTTCCTGGCCACCGGCGGGTTCAAGGTACTCGTCCGATCGCTGCCGCTTGGCGCAATGGCCGACGCGGCTCGGCTGGATTGGACCGTGTTGTGGGCGGCCATGCTCGTCTCCCTGCTTGCCTCGGCTGCTATCGCGGTTATCCCCGCAGTCCGAATCTGGCGTGGCAACTTGCACGGCACGATGGCAACGACCCGAACAGCAGGTATTTCGAGCCGCGGCGGGCGACTGGAAGGCGGGCTTGTTGTCGCGCAGATCGCGCTGGCCGTCCTTCTGGCGGCGGGCGCGGCACTCCTTCTCAGAAGTGTGTCGAATCTCCGCGCCATCGATCCCGGCCTCCGGATGGAAGGGGTCGTGATCCTTGACGCGACGATGCCAACCGAGCTCGGGAATGACGAGCTGCGCCGGCTGGTCCTCGACTTTCTGCCGTCGTTACAGGCGCTGTCGAACGTCCGAGCTGCAGCCGCGACATTGAAGCTGCCGCTTCGCGGGGCCGGGCACGCCTGGGGAATCGGCATTGAGGGAAAGCCGGATCTGCCGCGGAGCACGACTTACTTCCGCATCGTGACGCATGACTACTTCCGGGCCCTCGGCATGGAGATCGTTCGGGGACGCGGGTTTCTGCCGACAGACCGAGCAGGCACCGAACGCGTAGTCGTCATCAACGAGGCGCTCGCGGCAAAGTACTTCGGGGGCGAGGATCCGATCGGCCGGGTCGTGCAGACGGGGTTCGACGAGCGCGGAGAGCGGGTGATAGGGGTTGTCAAGAACGTCGCGGAGGCGAATTTGACGGACGGCCCGGTGGCCGCCCGGTACATGCTCTACGAGCAGGTGCCTCTGATGTGGCATGAGGTGTCCTTCGTCCTGTGGGCGGCCAATCCCGAGGCGACGCCTGCGCTCATGCAGGTGGCCCGCAGCACCTTGCAGCGGGAAGGCCGGAGGCTCGCGCTCCAGGGGACCGTCACCATGGAGTCGGTCGTCGACGAAGCGGTAGGCGCGCCGGGTCGGCTGGTCACCTTGCTCTCGCTCGTCGCCGGTCTCGCGCTGGTGCTTGGCGCAGTGGGTGTCTACGGCATAATTTCGCACTTCGTGGCCCGGCGGACGCGGGATTACGGTATCCGAATTGCTCTCGGCCTCGCACCCGGACGTCTGGTTTCCGAGGTGTTGGGACAGGGACTCGTTCTTCTCGCACTTGGGAGCGCCGTCGGCATTGGCTCGGCGCTCGTGTTGACGCGAACGCTCTCGTCCCTGCTCTACGGAGTTCGCCCCGCTGACCCGCAGTCTCTCGCCGGCGCAGCGGCGGCGCTGCTGGTCGTCGGCTTGCTCGCGGCCCTCATCCCGGCGCTCCGGGCAGGCCGCACCGATCCTGTCTCCGTGCTGCGCCAGGAGTAGAGGTTGATATGAACGAGACAAGAGCCTCGGACTTTGCCCCGCTCGGAAGCTTCGAAGAGCAGGTGATGCTCGCGGTGTTTCGCACCGGAGCCGACGCCTACGGGATGAAGGTACGTCAGGAATTGGAGAGGGTCACGAATCGTGCCGTCACAATCGGCTCCGTCTACATCACCCTTGACCGCCTCGAGGCCAAGGGCCTGGTCGCCTCCTCGCGCACGGTTCGGGCCGAATCAAGCTCTCGTCGAGTCTTCTCGGTCACCGCGGTCGGCGTTCGCGCCCTGGCTGAAACACGCGCGATGCGCGACCGGCTCTGGGACGGCGTGCATCTGCCGGCCGACGACCTCTCGATCGACTCCGCTTGATGCAGATAGCCTTATTCGGGTCCAGCGACAACGACCCCGAAGAACGCCTGCGAGAAGCGTGTGCGTGAATTTCATGACGGCGGACGAGCAAGACCGAGTAGAGGCGGCATACGGCAAGAACTACGACAGGCTCGTGGCCGAGTCTATGTTCTGCCCGAGAAAGCTCAGCAGTTCACGGTTGACTTCTTCGGCGTGAGTCCAGTTCAGGCCGTGCGGACCGCCTTTGACGACCACAAGCCGACTGGCTTTGACGAATTCCGATGTCCGCTTACCACTGGCGGCAAGTGGGACAATCCGATCGGCATCCCCGTGGATGACCAGGGTGGGCACGTCAATACGTTTGAGGTCGTTCCGGAAGTCGGTCAGCCAAGCTGACACGCAGTCAAGCGTTCCCTTGGGAGACGCGCCCGCCGCGACATTCCAACTCAACCGGATGACGTCGTCGCTGATCTTCTTGCCCCTGTAGGTGTCTACGTTGTAGAAATTCGACAAGAACTGAGACAGAAACGCCGGTCGATCTGCGGCCAGTGCCTTCTTGATCTCCTCGAAGACGCTTGCCTCGACACCTTCAGAGTTGTCAGGGGTTTTCAACAGGAATGGCGGAATCGCAGCCATGAAAACGGCCCGGGCCACGCGCTTGGATCCGTACTTCCCCAGGTAGCGGGCCACCTCGCCCCCGCCCATCGAGAAGCCCACCAACGTCGCTTCACGCAAGTCCAGTTTCGTCATGAGTTTGTCCAAGTCTGCAGACAAAGTGTCGTAGTCGTAACCGAAGGTCGGCTTGCTGGACTCCCCGAATCCTCGTCGGTCATAGGTGATGAC
>Ga0105092_10001553_pt1 | contig 12327 bp, 11 predicted proteins | sample PPLLak2March2015_FD_87021 | JGI IMG/M metagenome (GOLD analysis project Ga0105092, IMG submission 87021) | Freshwater sediment microbial communities from Prairie Pothole Lake near Jamestown, North Dakota, USA - PPLs Lake P7 Core (1) Depth... | ecosystem: Environmental > Aquatic > Freshwater >... | reverse complement strand
TTTTTCGACACCCTCAAGATGTCCGCGCTCCCCCTCTCCCCGTCTCCTTGTCTCCCCGTCTCCTTGTCTGCTTTTGCACGGGCTTTTCTGCTTTGCTTTTTCCGAGAGCCGTGCGTAAGATTGAGCCACCCATGGCTGAATCGGTGGCCGCAATCTATCCCGGCTCGTTTGACCCGGTGACGAATGGTCATCTGGACATCATCGAACGGGGAAGGCGGATGTTCAGCCGTGTGATCGTCGCGGTTCTCGTGAACGCGGCGAAGGAGCCGCTGTTCAGCGTGCAGGAACGGCTCCAGATGCTGGCAAAAGTAACTGCGGGCTGGCATAATGTTGAGATAGATACCTTCGATGGGCTCCTCGTTAATTTTGCCCAGAGGCGCGGAGCTCAGGTGATCCTTCGTGGGATCAGGGCTGTGACCGATTACGAGTACGAGTTCCAGATGGCATTGATGAACCGCCGGCTAGCACCGGGCATCGAAACGGTTTTTATCTTTCCCGCCGAAGCTTACTCGTATCTTAGCTCCAGCCTGGTCAAGGAAGTTTCCTCGCTGGGAGGATCAGTCGGGGGACTGGTCCCTGCATCTGTAGAGGAGAGCTTGCTTCAGAAGATCCGGACGAAAAACCGTGGGTAAAGTCGTGTAGAGACATTGTGCGCGAGCACCCGCTCAACACTCGACGTGGAGGGTGCGGCCGATCGGATTGATTCGAATCAGTCCAAAGCAGCGCGGGGTAGGGTATTCCCGGGGCCGCCGAAAGGAGTGAGCATGTGTTATCCGAGGAATAGGCTGCTATTCATCTTTCTCCTCAATTCCTGTCTGGTCCTGGTCATTTTCCGCATTTATCCTTACCTTTTCCGGCCTCATTTCATATCTACTTTCAAGAGCATTACACTCGCCGAGATCGACAGACTCGAAAGGCTTCAGGCAGCAGATCAGGGCCCTGAGATTCGCCGTTTCGAGGACTCTCTGCCCCCTGCCAGCACCATTCAAGACGTGCTTCTCAAGTACGAATTCACGCCTCAGGAAGCGCAACGTCTGATCGAAGAGACCCGGCGGGTCTACAACCTCAACCGCGTCATGGCGGGGAATCGTTTTCTGATCGAGTTTGAGGAGGATCGGTTTGCGGCACTCCAGTACGACATCTCCGACGAGGAGTACCTGGTGGTCAAGTACGATGGCGCTGGATATTCCGCATCCCGGCACTCGTACGAGTTCGACACCGTTATCGAGGAGTTTTACGGTCAGATCAACGGTTCGTTGTCGAATACGCTTACCTCAAACGGGGAGAGCTACCGGTTGGTCGCCGATCTGATGGATATCCTGATGTGGGACATCCCGTTTACTTCGGTGCAGCCAGGGGACTCTTTCAAGCTGATCCTCGAGAAGAAATATCGAGACGGGCAGTTTGTTAAGTACGGGCGGATCCTCGCGGTCGAGTTCCGACGCGGCGAAAAGACGTTCTATGCCTTTATGTTCAACGACCCGCAGACCGGAAAACCCCGCTATTACGATCTCGAAGGCAAGAGCGTTCGAAAAGCATTCTTGAAGGTCCCCTTCCGATTCAACCCGCGTGTGACCTCCCGATTCAGCCATTCCCGCTATCACCCGATTCTCAAGCGGCGGCGCCCGCACCTCGGTGTCGATTTTGGCGCGCCCATCGGAACGCCGGTCCTCGCCTCAGCCAGCGGCACCGTGATCTTTGCCGGACGGGACGGCGGGTACGGCAGGATGGTCAGGATTCGCCATTCCGGCGGCGTTGTGACCAGTTACGCCCACCTGTCACGGATCAGCGTCAGAGCCGGACAGGCGGTTGCACAGATGGACGTGGTCGGCCGGGTAGGGTCCTCGGGCCTTTCAACGGGTCCACATCTGGACTATCGGGTGCAGGATAATCGAGGGCGGTTCTTGAATCCCATGAACCTCGTTTCGCTGCCATCCGAAGAGCCGATTGGCAAGCAATACGTGAAAGACTTCGAAAAGGTACAGCAGGCTTTCCGGGTCCGCTTGGCCGGAATTCCCGAGCATCAACCTTATCTGAATCGAGTCGCAGCAGGCGGATAAGACTTTTGGAGGAGATAATACTTAATTCCCACACCGTCCGCACTGCCGCGCGTAGGCGAAGGAATTAAGTTTTGTGTCCCCGAAAACTAAACCCGCTCAGGTGCCGCTGGGCGGGCGGGTCTCCTCTTTGATGACCGAGGCGCTCTTTTTCTACAATCCCCGCGCCGGTCGTCGCCCTCCCTCCGGAGAGCGCGTTGAGCATTTGGTCGGCCTTTTCCGGCGAGAGGGGATCAACTGCACGCCAATGGCCAGCCAGCCCGGGGTGTCACCCTGTCCTGCCGTCGACCTCTCGAATCAGGAGCTGGTGATCGTTTGCGGCGGTGACGGCACGATCCACCAGGCGCTCCAGTTCGCGGTGCCAGCGAAGCGAAAGATCGCCATCCTGCCTGCCGGCACAGTCAACGTGCTCGCTCGTGAGCTTGGTTTGCCCATGCGGCTCGACGAGGCCGTCAAGGTGGCTGCGGACGGGCGAATAAAAAGGATCCGGCTGGGCGAGGCAGGAGGACGGTACTTCCACCTGATGGCCGGGGTGGGTCTGGATGGCGTCATCATCGAGAACGTCAGTCACAGACTCAAGGAGGCTGTCGGCGCGGGTGCCTACTGGGTTTCCGGAATTCTCTCCCTCTGGAAATACGTTCTGGATCCGTTTCCGGTGATTGTCGACGGAGAGGGGTATGAGGCGACTTTTGCCGTCATAGCCAATGCGAGGAACTACGGAGGGCAACTGGTGCTGGCGCCTGCAGCGGACCTCGAAGATCCTTACCTGGACGTCTGCCTGTTCACGAGCCGGAGTCGCCGCCGCTATGTGCGGTATCTGCTGGCAGCTTTCAAGGGCAATCATGTCTCTTTTCCGGACGTCACTTACCGCAAGGCCCGGTCAGTTGACATCCCGGCCACCCGCGACCTGCCGGTCCAAATGGACGGCGACGTCGTCGCAAGGCTGCCGGTGTCGATCCGAATCTACGATCCGGGCGTGGAAGTGGTCGTTCCCGCGTGACGGGTTCACGAATCGCGGCCGTTTCGTGGTAAAGTTCGGGGTATGAGGAGGACGGCTATCGCGCTTCTGGCCCTACTGGTCCTCGCGCCAGTGGCCACGCTGGGTTTCGCGCACTGGCGCACCGTGCGATACGACTCTCTCATAAGCAAGTACTGCAATCGGTACAAGCTGGATTTCCACCTGGTCAAAGCCCTGGTTCACGAGGAAAGTCGCTTCGACGCGGAGGCAAGAGGGAAAAAGGGCGAGCTCGGTTTAATGCAAATCAAGCCGGCGGTCGGGGCCGAGTTCTGGGAAAGGCATGACCGCCCGGGCTTCTACGACCCGTCGTTGCTTCTCACGGCCGAGCACAACATCGAAGTGGGCTGCTGGTATCTCCGCGATTCCATGGACATGTACCGGCACCTGGCGGACCCGCGGCCTTACGGCCTGGCTCGTTACAACGCCGGGCACACCAGGGTCGCCCGCTGGATAAGCGCCACGTCAGCGCACCCCAGGAGCAAATTCCTCGATAACGTCGACTTTCCCCGGACCCGCGACTACATTATCCGCGTCCTCGACCGTGCCAACCGCCGCAGCCAGAACTACCTCTGGTAAGACAGACAAGGAGACAAGGAGACAAGGAGACGGGGAGACGAATGCGGAATGCGGAATAGAAAGACAGACAAGGAGACAGGGAGACAGGGAGACAGGGAGACTCGAACAACAATTTCACCGGCAGGAAGTACTTCCCGCAGCCGATTTTGAATACTAGTCGAAAAACAGCCCCACTGGTCGCGGTTATGCTGACCGCAATCATTTGGGCCTTTGCCAACAACGTTTTCGATCCGATCGTGTTCGATCTTGTATCCGTTCCGGGGATCAAGTTCGTGACAGAGCCGAGCCGCACGGATCATCGGCACCAGCCGGAGACCATGGTATCCGGTGTTGCCCTGGCGGACTTTGACAATGACGGCCTCCTCGACATTTATGCGGTCAACGGCGCGACCATGCCGGGCCTGGAGAAATCAAGCGAGATTTTCTACAACCGGCTCTACCGGAACCTCGGGGACTGGAAATTCGAGGACGTAACCCTGCGGGCCGAAGTTCAGGGGCGCGGGTACACGAACGGTGTCGCAGTCGCGGACTTCGACAACGACGGCGACCAGGATTTGTTCATCGCGGGCTTGCGCGAAAACCTCCTTTACCGAAACGAGGGGAATTGGCGATTCCAGGAGATCACGAAGGGCGCAGGCCTGGCGAACCCGGATCCTCAGTACGGAACCTTGTGGTCGGTAGCGGCGGCATTCTTCGACTACGACAAGGACGGTTGGCTCGACCTGTTTGTGTCCAATTACTGCATCTGGGATCCGAAGATTGAGCCAATCTGCGGGCCCGCCGGCCACCCGGACTACTGCCACCCGCAGCACTACCCGGGGCTGCCCAATTCCCTGTATCACAACAACGGCGATGGCACTTTCAAGGATGTCTCGGTGCCGTCAGGCATTCGTAAACATATCGGGAAGGGGATGGGCATAGGCGTCGAAGACTATGACGGTGACGGTTGGATGGATCTGTTCGTCGCCAATGACACCGAACCCGCCTTTCTGTTTCACAACCAGAAGAACGGCACTTTCAAGGAGATTGGATTCGAAGCGGGGGTTGCTTACACGTATTCCGGCGCGGTCGTTTCGGGGATGGGGGTGGACGCCAAGGATACGGATAACGACGGCAAGCCGGACGTTTTCGAGGCGGCACTGACGAATGAGACGATGCCTTTCTTCCGGAATCTGGGCAACAACCTCTTCGAAGAACTCACTTCGTCGAGCAATCTGGCTCTGCTGACCCGTCCCAAGACCGGCTGGAGCAATGGGGTATTCGACTTGAACAACGACGGTTGGAAGGACCTCTTTGTCGCCTCCGGCGACGTTATGGATCCGAGAGGTAGCTTTCGGGAGCGCGTCCCTATGACGAATTCTCTGTACGTGAACCTGAAGAACGGCAAGTTCGCGGACGCCGCCGCATCGGCCGGACCGGACTTCTCCACGCTGAAGGGCGTTCACCGGGGCTCCGCGTTTGGTGACATCGACAACGACGGCCGTCTGGACCTGATCGTCACCGAGTTGAATGGCCCCTTGCGCACATGGCGAAATGTTTCCCCGGTCAACCATCACTGGCTCCTGATCCAGACGGCTGGAAAGAAAAGCAACCGGGACGGAATGACGGCGAAGATCAAAATTACGACCGCTTCAGGCAGCCAGTGGAACATCGTAAACACGGCTGTCGGCTACGGCTGTGCGTCGGATAAGCGTGTCCACTTCGGTCTCGGGAAGGATGACGTGATCAGAGAGCTGATTGTCGCCTGGCCAAGCGGGGCGGTGCAGAAACTCGAGAATGTGAAAGTCGATCAGATCCTCAAGGTTGAAGAACCGGGCCAGTGATTGCGGGATCTCGGATTGCGGATTTCGGGGCACTAAAAGAAGGCTACTCCGGCAGGGACCCGACCACCCCTTTGAAGAAGCGGTGAACCCGGTGAAGCGTTCCGACGGGTTCGGCAAACATCATGACGCATTCGCCTGCGACGACCGACATGTCATGACTCACGCAGAAGTCAACAGCCTCCTTGGACTCCGCCCCCTGTTGGATCCAGACCCGCTTGATCCCCGCTTCGGCGATTTCGCGAACGACCTTCTCCGTCTCTGTAGCCGGCACGATGACAATCGCTCCATCCGGGCGCGAGGGAAGGCTTTGAAGGTTCGGCCAACAGGGCTCGCCCTGGATTTCACTGGCTCGCGGATTGACCGCAAATACCTCATAGCCTTTCCGTTTCAACTCCCGGTACACCGTATTACTGAATTTGCGGCCTGTGGTAGAAACGCCGATCACCGCCAGTTTGGGCTGCGAAAAGAAGTCGCGAATCTGTTCCATTGTGGTCATGGTGTCGTCTCCAACTGGAAGTCCTCGCTTGCTTGACGCATCAATGTACCATGCAGAGACCATAAAGCGCTCATCGCGTTAAACGGTGGACTTGCAAAACGACCAACGCCAGATTGGTTATAATCAAGGCCGCAAGTTCAATCGAGGAGGAAGCATGAAGCTGCCCACTGGCGGAACGTTTTGGTGCAATTGGTGCAACGTCGTGCTGGTTGCAGTCACACTGTTCGGTCTCATAGCACAAGCAGAGGCAAAAATGGACGTGAAGAAGCAGGCGTGGGGTAAAACGGCGGATGGCAAGCAAATCGATCTCTATGTCCTGACCAACGACAAGGGCTTCGAAGTGAAGGTGACGAATTTCGGAGCAGCGGTGGTCTCGATCATGGCGCCCGACAGGCAGGGCAAGATGGCCGATGTGATTCTCGGCTACGATTCAGCGGCCGGGTATCAGAACGACACGGCCTACCTGGGAACCGCGATCGGACGCTACGGCAACCGGATCGGCGGGGCCCAGTTCTCCTTGGATGACAAGGTATACAAGCTGGCTAAGAACGACGGCGCGAACTCGCTCCACGGTGGCGCGAAGGGTTTCAACAAGGTCCTTTGGACCGCTGAGGAAGTGCGCGACAAGGACGGCGTGGGAGTCCGGCTGCGGTACCTGAGCAAGGACGGGGAGGAAGGGTATCCCGGGAACCTGTCGGCCACCATTACCTACACGGTCACGAACGCCAACGAATTGAAGATGCACTACCAGGCGACAACCGACAAACCGACTGTCGCCAACCTGACGAACCACGCGTATTTCAACCTGCTCGGCGATGCCGCCGGGGATATCCTCGGACATGAGTTGATGATCAACGCGGAAAAGTACCTGCCGGTCGACAAGGGCCTCATACCGACCGGTGAGCTGCGCAGCGTGAAGGGCACCCCGCTCGATTTTACGAAACCAACGGCGGTTGGCGCCCGGATCAACGACAAGGATGAACAGATGGTGCTGGGCGGCGGGTACGACCACTGCTGGGTACTCAACAAGAAAGGACTCGAAATGAGTCTGGCCGCCCGGATGTATGAACCAAAAACCGGGAGGGTCATGGAAGTCACAACGACCGAACCCGCCATCCAGTTCTACACCGGAAACTTCCTGAACGGAACGATCAAGGGAAAGAAGGGGACGGTCTACCAGAAGCGGATGGCCTTCTGCCTTGAGACAGAGCACTACCCGGATTCACCCAACAAGCCGAGTTTTCCGACGACGGTTGTGAAGCCCGGGGAAACGTACTCGACGACGACGGTATACAAGTTTTCGGCGAAGTAGTGGCAAGTGGCGAGTGGCGAGTGGCAAGTGGCAAGTGGCGAGTGGCGAGTGGCGAGTGGTGAGTGGCAGGTTCCCGTTTTGCGGCTCAATCCACAAAACGTTTGGCGCTAACATCGAACCGTTTCGATGCACTCGCCACTCGCCACTTGCCACTTGCCACTTGCCACTTCTATCATTGGCCCCATGACGGCTCAGCGCATGGCGCCTTTGCTCATCGTTTTTGCCTCCTTGGTTGGTTCTATCCTCCCCGCCGCCGATCCGGCCTATGTTCGTGTCAGTCCCAGAGACCCGCGCTACTTCGAGCTCTCTGACGGACGCCCTTACATTCCGATCGGTTTAAATATGATTGCTCCCGGCGAGTCGGACGAAGAAAAAGGACTCGCTCAGATGGGACAGTGGCTCGATTTCCTGGCAGATAACCAGGGCAATTTCATCCGGATCTGGATGAGCAACCGTTTCTTCGACGTCGAATCGGAAAGCAGTGGCAGCTATGACGCGGAGACGGCGAAGAGGCTCGATGCAGTCTTGGAACGGGCCGCCCGGCGCGGCATCCGGGTCAAATTGACGTTCGAACACTTCCGTCATTTTTTCCGCGAAGAGCAGAAATGGGCAGCCAAGCCCATCCACCACGCATCCCGGGGAGGCCCGGCTTCGGATGAGTCCGATTTCTTCAGCGGCCCGGCCAGTCGCGACCAGTTCCGCCGAAAGATCGATTGGTTCGCCCGCCGTTACGGCTCGAATCCCAACGTGTTCGCGTGGGAACTTTGGAACGAGATCAACGCGGTCAGGGCGCAGGGATGGGAGGATTGGACCGAGGTCATGCTCAAAGAACTGCGGGCCCGTTTCCCCCATAACCTCGCTACCCAAAGCCTTGGCAGCTTTGATACGGCCAAGGTCCGAGACAAATATCGTTGGCTGGCTCTGCTGCCCGGGAACGATTTTGCGCAGGTCCACCGCTATCTGGACCTTGGAGCGAGCTTGGAAGTATGCCACGGGCCGGTGGATGTCTTGACGGCTGACGCGGTGCACGAGTTGCTCAAATTCAATCCGGGAAAACCTGTGGTTCTGGCCGAGAGCGGTGCGGTGGAGCCGGGCCACAGCGGGCCCTTTGCACTCTATGCGAAGGATAAGGCGGGCATCATCCTCCACGATGTCCTCTTCGCTCCTTTCTTCTCAGGAGCGGCCGCCGCCGGGCAGATATGGCACTGGGATCAGTATGTGGCCGCCAACAACCTGTGGTTTCAGTTCGGCCGGTTCGCCGAAGCCGTGAAGGAAATCGATCCGCCGGCAGAGCGCTTCCAGGCTGTCGAGTTGCCTCACGAGCGCCTGCGCGTGCGTGTGCTCCGGGGCCGATCGACGCTGCTCGTCTGGTGCCGCGACAGGAATAACGACTGGCGCACAGAGCTCGAGCAGGGTGTCCAGCCTGCAAAGATCGAGAGGGCCGTGTTGGATTTTCGCAACAATCTGCCGGAGTCCAAGCTCCGTGTTCGATTTTACGACCCTTGGGAGAGCAAATGGAGTGATGGCCGGCTGCAGTCCGGGAAGGTGACGCTGCCTGCTTTTTCGCGCTCCATTGTCGTCAGGATTGAGGCGAAGAGGTAACGGCGCAGCTGGTTTTTGGGAGGGCATTGCGGGGCCGCCCCAAACGCCTAAAACTAAATGAGCTTGGCGAGGGCGGGGATCTCCTTCACCAACTGATAGCGAGTGAGAACCTGTTCGATGCGTTCGCCTCGTTGCTCGATCTGATCCTCGGCCACCGGGCCCAGCACCTCGGATGCCCGCTTGAGGTAGTCGACCTTGAACGGGTCGATGCCCATGACACGACAGCAGGTCGCATCAGCGGCGACGCTGTTTCGAGCCATCACCAGCACCCCGGAATGCGCTGGCTCTCCGAGAATCGGGCCGTCCCCCTGCATGCCGACTATGCCGTCCACGATGGAGATCTGGGGTCGGACCGCCTGGTTAATGTCGAGGATCACCTCGTTGAGCCCCGCCCAGTGGAGCACGTTCTTAGGCCATCCGTAGATCTCGCCGGGCATGATGCCGTACAGGTTCTTCATCGAGAGTGTGACGCCGGCCCAATGATGCGTCTTCATCTTTGCCAGGGAAACAACGAGGTCAGCTTCGCCCACGGCCGCGTGGACCGCCAGTGACGTGAGCGCCGAGGCGCCCCGGTTGTTGGCGAGCTGAAGGGTCGGGCCGCAATTCAGATCCACGAAGGGAACCCGGTTTTCAGCCAGAACGTCAGCGATCCCGGACGATTCCAGGACCGTGAAGCTATCCCGACGATGCCCGGCGCCTTCTCCAACCACAACCGAGCTTGCCCCGAGTCGAAGGAACGCCTGTACCGCGCCTGCGACCACGGCTGGGTGCGTGTTGACGTGTTCGATTGTCCTGATGGGCTCAACCAGGTTTGGCTTCAACAGGACTTTTTTGCCCCTGACGGTGTTTTCCGTAATGCCCAATTCGGCGAGTCCTCGACCGATGACAGAGGCGATGTCCGCCCGGTAGTGTGCCACCCTGGCGATGAAAGCAGCCTGGTCCGGTGCACGCATGAGTTCGCGCGCGACGTAAAATGCCGCGCCGGTTACGGCTGCCGCAATCCCGGTTTTCAAAATCATCCTGCGCGGCCACACACGGGGAGCGGACTGGTCGGTCGCTGGGCCGGTGGCCGGAGCGGCCGGCGGTGCTTCGTCGCCGGTGGGTTCGTCCGGCTTTTCAGGTTCCTCGGAACTCATCATGATAACTTCCTTCCCAGCAGCGCCAGCAGTCCCTTGGGCGCAGATGCGGCGAGGATCAACTGAGCCAGCAGTGGTGTGTCGTATGGTCCATAGCGCGACTGCAGCGCGAGGCTTTGAGCGATCCATTCTGGCGCCTCGGCCGGTCTCTTTTGCCAGGCGGACAGGGCCATCAGGCCCCACGCCAGGCTAAGCGGAGTCCGAAGCGTTTGCATTTCCCCCGCGATGTAAGCCAAGCTGGTCGACACCCGCTGCTCGGGCACCGCGCCCTCCAGCGCGCAAAGCGCGTGTCCGGTGCTTTCGGGAGTCGGGAAGAGCGTTTTGCCGAAGACGCTGATATTGCCGTAGTTCCATCCGCCGCTCGCTAGCTGTCGATCCAGCAGCAGCGCTATGCCCTGTTTCACTCGCTCGTGGTCTCCCATTCTCCGGGCCCGCAACGAGACGATCGCGAGCGCTGTCGGTTCCACCCACGAATGGCTGAAGCTGGCCCAGCCCCAGCCAGGGATGCTTGTATCGTGTCCGTTCGGGTCACCAGCCTTCTTGACCCAATGAGCTCCCGAGAGCGTGAGCAGCCGGTCGACTGCCTTCTGGCCGGCCTTCTCATACCCTGGCAAGGCCGACGTGATCAGGACGAGCAGTGACGTCAGCCAGTGGGTATCGGGGAAACGGCGATCTACTGAAAGCCGGCCGTCCGGCTGCTGAAGCGCGACCAGGCGGTCGGCGGCACTCCTCAGAGATTCATGGCGTGAATCGGAAGCCAGCAGCGCCAGAAGTGCCCAGGCGGTCGAAACTGCATCGAAAGGTGCCGCCGGCAAACGGCCAAAACCGCCTTCCGGCAAGATTCGCCGGTTCAGCTCGGGAATTATTTCAGTCAGTGTCTTAGGGCCGTCGGGCTTCTTTTCGGGACTGTCAGGCACCCCATCTCCCCCTGGTGTCATTTGACGGCGCGACTTGGAATCATTGCCAAGTCACGCTTCGAACATCAAAATAGAATTTTTGCGCGGAAAGAATACAACTTATGTTGATTGATTACCACATGCATACTCCGCTGTGTCGGCACGCCGTCGGGGAGCCGTGGCAATATGCCGAGCAGGCGGCCATCGCAGGACTCGACGAGATTGGTTTCTCGGATCACTGTCCGATGCCGGGCGGCTACGATGCTGACTTCCGGATGACGGCAGACCAAATGGACGAATACTTTCGGATGGTCGAAGAAGCAAGGCGCCGCGCCCCTTCGCTGCCGATTAAGTTCGGTCTGGAGGCCGACTATTATCCGGGCACGGAGGATTACGTGCGCGATCTTCTCGTTTCCTATCCCTTTGATTTCGTCCTCGGATCGGTTCATTACATCGGGGACTGGGGATTTGACAACCCGGAACTCATCGAGGGCTTCTCGGCTCGGCATATAGAAGCGATCTGGACCGACTACTTCGACCTGTTGCGACGGGCCGCCGCCTCCCGGCTATTCGACGTCCTTGCTCATCCAGACCTGGTTAAGAAGTTCGGGCACCGCGCCTCGGGGGATCTCTCCAGATTCTACCGTCCAGTACTCACGGAAATGCAGAGAGCGGGGACAGCGCTTGAGGTGAGCTCGGCCGGGCTCCGAAAGCAGGTGCGGGAGATCTACCCGAGTCTCGAGTTCATGAAGCTAGCCAACCGGGAGGGAGTGACCATCACGTTCGCTTCAGATGCTCACTCGCCCGCGGAGGTCGGGCACCGCTTCGATGCGCTTGTCGTGGCTGCCCGCCAGGCGGGTTATACGACGATCACGCGGTTTGCGGGCCGGAAGCCTGAACAAGTCACGCTGGGGTAGGGCCTCGGCGTGTTCGAGTCGCGGAGCGAGTAGCCGCCGGAATCGAGCGGTACAGAACCGCACGGTGCGTTTTCCGCGGAGAGGGTGTTGAATAAGGGTCTTAAGGCCTGAAGGGGCCGGCACATATTAGCCCAGGGCGAAGCGCTTTGCGCGTAGCCCTGGGTTACGGAATCCAGATAGGGTGCCAGCCCTGAAAGGGCGTAACAAGTTGCACGATAGAGATTTGTGCCGCCCTTTCAGGGCTGGATATCAGCTTCGAACCGGGACCCAGGGCTACGCACAAAAGCGCTCCGCCCTGGGCTAATATGTGTCGGCCTTTCAGGCCTATTTACACGAAGGTCAACATTTTCAACATCCTCGCTGCGTGCGCGGATTGAAATCGTGAGCAAGCCGCAGACGCGTCTGGAGTCGCCAGCCGTTACAATCCGCGCACTCCGCGAAAAGCGCTACGTTTGCGGTTCTGTTCTGCACGCTGATGCGATGGGTCGTACTCC
>Ga0105092_10001551_pt1 | contig 12333 bp, 11 predicted proteins | sample PPLLak2March2015_FD_87021 | JGI IMG/M metagenome (GOLD analysis project Ga0105092, IMG submission 87021) | Freshwater sediment microbial communities from Prairie Pothole Lake near Jamestown, North Dakota, USA - PPLs Lake P7 Core (1) Depth... | ecosystem: Environmental > Aquatic > Freshwater >... | reverse complement strand
GCGGTGCTGACATCTCCCAGTTTAAGGGCCCTGTAAATGGTGGCAAAAGAATAGCAGCCCATGTCTCCCAGGGCACCGGTTCCAAAATCGTACCATGCCCGGAAAACAGTATGGGCATATTTATAGCTGAAAGGTCTGTATTCAGCCCTGCCCAGCCACAAATCCCAGTTGAACCCTTTTGGTATTTTTTCCTCCGCCGGTAGCTGCGTAAATCCGGTTTCCCATACCGGTCGGTTTGACCAGTTGTAAACTTCCCTTACAGGACCTATTGCACCGCTCCATATCATTTCACAAAGCAGGTCAGTATCCTCATCTGAGGCATTCATGGTGGCCACCTGGGTTGAAAGCTTTGTTTTCCGGGCCGTATCGGCCATCAGCCTGGCTTCATAAACCGAATTGGTCATGGGTTTCTGGCAATACACATGCTTGCCTTTCTCCATGGCTTTCATGGCGACCATGGCATGCTGGTGGTCAGGAGTTCCCACGATCACACCATCAATGCCCTGTTCCTTGGCCAGCAGCTCCCTGAAATCTTCATAAGCCGTACAAGCTTTAAACGTCATTCCTTTCTGCTTGGAGTACCAGGTATCAATAATTTGCCTGGCAGGTTCACGGCCGGCCCGGCAGCCTTTCACTCCCTCATCCCAGCCGGGTTCCTCAATTGCCTCACGGATATTGTTCCGAAGCTCATATTCACCCCAATTCTGATAGCGGGTGTCTTCTTTCACCGGGTCGCAAACTGAAACGACCTGAAGATCAGGCAATTTTAAGAGTCCGAGTAATACTCGGATACCCTGCGTTCCGGTTCCAATGCAGGCTACATTCAGCTTGTCGCTTGGAGCAATAAATCCCCTCCCACCCAAAACGTGCCTGGGAATGATAGTAAAACCAGCCGCAGCAGCGGTTGCAGAAATGAACTTGCGTCTTTCCATTTTTAATAATGTTATTAGATTTCCCTGATATAAATATTTCTAAACTGTACAAGTGCCGGGGGGCTGTTCCAGATACCATTTTCCTTGCCACCGTGGTGCTGCAGTCCGATGGCACCTTTTTCGGGCAATCCGGGCAATGTCGCATTGATAATTACCGGAATGCCATTTAATTCTACGTTCAGAACATTACCCTTTACCGTGATTTTAAATGTATTCCATTCACCGATGTTTTTATCGGCATTGGTTACAGGGGTAACGGCGCGGCGAACCGAAGCCGGCATCTTTTCATCCATCCGGTAGCCATAAACTTCTCCGCATCCGGTGGGCCAGCACCAGATATTTACCTGCGATTTGCTGTCCCCGCGCAGGATTATTCCTGAATCCGAATCGGGAACAACCATGGTGATTTCCTTTCCGTTTTCATCCTTTTTATGTAATCCGGAAGGTAAAATCAAAGGCACGTTTGGGTTTTTGTATGGCGTTGATTTAATGCGAAAATCAACATACAGGATAAAATCCTTGTACTCGGTCAGAGTCCACAGGTTTTTATCTTTTGGTGCCTGGCTTTCTGCATCATAATCGATGACGCCGTTCAGTATTTTCCAGTGTCCGTCGTCACCTTCCGGAACTTTCCAGTTGGTGAAGTCCTTTCCGTTATACAGGGCGGTAAAACCTGCAGGGATATCTTTTACCTGGGCGAATGTCAGCTGGCTGATAACCAGCAAAGCTGAAAAGATCAGCATACATGGTTTTTTCATAATCGGGGTTTTAGATTGACAGATCTTTGATTCAAATTGTAAGCAATTGAATAAAATTAATAAACATCCCAACATTCTGATGAATTTTCTGGTATTTTTTATGTCCGTGACCACCATAACAATATTTTATTTGAAATTTACGGTCGTCCCTTTGTAGTAAATACCCATTTCTTTATATTTGATGCGACAATCCGATTATTAAAAAATCCTTCATTTAAAAATCCATTAATATGACTGACCGTAGATCATTTTTAAAATCGCTGACGGCGGGAAGCGCACTGGCAACAATCGGTGGTACCGCCATACTGAGTCAGGCATCATGCACCAAGGCACCTGTGGTCAAAGAGGCAGCAGGACCATCCCCTGAATTGAAGCTCTCTTTACAGGAGGGGGTCGCACCGGGTGAAGCCCTTGCCGAAAAGCTTGATTTCATGGAAGCTAATGGTATTCCCGGCATCGAATTCTGGGGTGGAGGTTTGGAAAAACGGATTTCTGAAATACAGGGAGCACTGGCAAACAGGAAAATAAAATTCGGAGCTACCTGTGCCGGATTTAGCGGATGGCTTATCGCACAGGATGAGCAAAAAAGAAAGGAATGCATCGAAAGCTCGAAGATCATTATTCAGGCGGCCGGCGAACTGGGATCCTACGGCATGATACTGGTACCCGGATTTAACGGACAACAGCCTTCACTCCCGGCTGTGGAAGCCCGCGCAATATTGATCGACTACCTCAGGGAACTGGGAGATTTTGCCCTCCGGCACAAGACAACCATAATTCTCGAACCGTTGAATCGTGAAGAAGCCTGGTTTATGCGCCAGGTGGCCGATGCCGCATCAATATGCCGTGATGTCAATAATGCCGGTGTAACATGTATGGGCGATTTCTGGCATATGACCCGGGAAGAAACCAATGATATGGGGGCTTTCATTTCGGCAGGCAACTATCTGAATCACGTTCATATTGCCAGCCGTAAAACAAGGAATACCCCTGGTGAGGATGAAGGGGACAATTATGTTGAAGGATTCAGGGGACTTAAGCTGATCAATTATCAGCACAACATAAGCTTTGAATGCGGAACCAAAGGAGACAAAAAAACTGTAATACCGGCAGCTATTCAATTGCTGCGGGATCAATGGGATATGGCCTGAATTATTAAATCCTTAATACTGTAATCAATGATAAACCGTAAGCTCAGAATGGGTATGGTCGGCGGAGGAAGTGATGCCTTTATTGGCGCTATTCACCGCCTTGCCGCCCTCATGGATAACCAGATAGAACTGGTATGTGGCTGTTTCAGCTCCGATCCCGAAATCTCCGTGTCCTCCGGAAAATCCTACTTTCTGCCTGATAACAGGGTATACAGGACATATCGTGAGATGTTTGAAAAGGAGGCCGGATTGCGTGATGGAGAGCGGATGGATTTTGTAACGATCGTCACACCAAATTTTGTTCATTTCGAACCGGCCATGATGGCCCTTGACAGCGGCTTCCATGTTGTGATTGACAAACCCATTACATTTTCGCTGGATGAAGCAAAAAGGATAAAGCAGAAGCTCGATGAGACCGGTCTTACGCTGGCATTGACCCACACCTATTCAGGGTATCCTGCAGTCAAGGAGGCCAGGGACCGTGTAAAAAGGGGTGATTTCGGGGAGATCCGGAGGATTTATGTTGAATACCCCCAAGGCTGGCTTTCATCAAAAATTGAGGATGCAGGCAACCCGCAGGCATCATGGAGAACCGATCCAAAGCGTTCCGGAAAAGCAGGCTGTATGGGAGATATCGGTACACATGCCTTTCATCTGACAGAATATATCTCAGGTTTAAGGGCCACTGAACTCTGCGCTGAGATCAATGTTTTTGTCCCCGGGCGAAAGCTTGACGACGACGGGGCTGCACTGATCCGCTTCAGCAATGGCGCACGGGGAGTTCTGATTGCCACGCAGATCGCTGCAGGGGAAGAAAATGCCATCCGCATCAGGATGTACGGAAATAAGGGGGGGTTGGAATGGGCCCAGCATGAACCCAATACATTATGGCTGAAATGGACCGACAGGCCCACGGAGATGGTAAGGGTCGGACAGGGTTATATGGGTGCCGCGGCCAGGCACAATACCCGGACACCGGCAGGCCACCCTGAAGGCTACCTGGAAGCTTTTGCCAATATTTACAGGAATTTTTCACTTACCGTAAGGGCAAAAATGGAGAACAGGAAGCCTGATCCACTATGGCTGGATTTCCCGACTGTTGACGATGGCATTCGCGGTATGCAGTTTATAGATTCCGTGGTAAAAGCAGGGTACGACGATAAAACCAAATGGGTGAAGATGGTGGAATAGGAAGGGTGTTCGGTGTTCGGTGTTAAGTGTCCGGTATTCTCGAACTTACAACCTACTACCTACTACCTACAACTTACAACTTACAACTTACAACCTTTTTTAATTAAAAATAAATTCTACACAAATGCGTCCCGTAACTTTATTCACAGGCCAATGGGCCGATCTTGACATTGAAACTGTCTGCCGCAAAGCCCGGGATTTCGGGTATGATGGTCTTGAACTGGCATGCTGGGGCAATCATATGGAAATTGACAGGGCAGATGATGCCTATTGCGCCAGTCGTAAGAAAATGCTGGAGAAATATGGCCTGAAGCTGTTTGCTATTTCTACCCACCTGGTTGGACAGGCAGTATGTGATCAGATTGACGAACGGCATAAGAGCATTCTTCCTGCCTACGTCTGGGGCGATGGTGATCCCGAAGGGGTCCGGCAAAGGGCTGCTAAGGAAGTCATCGCCACCGCCCATGTCGCGAAGAGGCTGGGCATAAAAACCGTCAACGGATTTACAGGCAGCTCGATCTGGCCGTATATTTACTCATTCCCGCCGGTAACATCCGAAATGATTGACAAGGGTTACAAGGATTTTGCCCGACGGTGGAAACCCATCCTGGACGAATACCAAAAAGCAGGGATTAAGTTTGCCCTTGAAGTTCATCCCACGGAGATCGCTTTTGACATTGTAACCGCCGAAAGGGCGCTTCAGGCAATCGATCATCATCCGGCTTTTGGCTTTAACTATGACCCGAGCCACATGGGATACCAGGGTGTGGATTATGTTGAATTCCTTTACCGTTTCCGGGAGAGAATCTTCCATGTTCATATGAAGGATGTTTACTGGAACGAACATCCCGGAACCATTGGAGTATTCGGAGGCCATGTCGCTTTTGGCGACTACCGGAGAAACTGGAACTTCCGGAGTGTGGGACGCGGTGATATACAGTTTGAAGAGATCATCAGGGCTTTAAATGACATTCAATATAAAGGTCCCCTGTCAGTGGAGTGGGAAGACTCGGCTATGGAAAGGGAAGCAGGCGCCGAAGAGTCCTGTGATTATGTAAAGGGTATTGATTTTACGCCCTCCGGCCTTGCCTTCGACGCGGCTTTTGAAAAAAAATAATAGTACAAACCCCACAATTCCCATGAACCGCAGAAAATTCATTGAAACTTCAGGTGTAGCTGCCGGTGCTACAATCCTCAATCAACTCAATACCTCCGCCAATCCGGCCCCAAAAGGCCGACAGGCTGCAAAGGCAGGAAAAATAAAGCTCGGACTGTACAGCATAACTTACGGCGGAGTCTGGTATGAAGGAAATGCCCTGTCTTTTGAAGAAATGGCCCGGTATGCGAAAGAATACGGATTCGATGGCGTGGAACTGGACAATAAACGTCCGATGGGAAATCCCATGGATCTTGACCAGCGCAGGAGGGATGAAATGCGGAATACTCTGGTAAAACTGGGACTCGAAATCCCCTGTGTGGCGGCAAACAATGATTTTTCCAGTCCCGTGCCGGAACACAGGGAATGCCAACTGCTCATGGTACGTGAAACAGCTAGGCTGGCAAAGGATCTGGGAGCCAGGGTGGTGAGGTTGTTCCCTGCCTGGCCGGGTGTTCCAATTCATGAGGGTGTTGGAACTTATGATTTTGTACATGATCATTTCGGATTTTACACTTTTATGAACCAGCATCCCTATGCCACCCACATGGACCGGTGGAATCACGTTAAGCGGTGCTTGAAGGAAACGGCAAAAATGGGTGAGGAATTTGGCGTTGTGATGGCCTTGCAGAATCATCAGCCCCTGATCAGGAACTGGAAGGACACTTATAACCTCGTAAAGGAAGTAAACTCCCCGTGGCTAAAGGTATGCCTCGATCTTCCCATCATGGAAAACCTCGAAAAGGACTATGTGGCCAATGCAGTCCATACCGTCGGCAGCCTCCAGGTTCATTCCCATTTTGGAGGGGAATACTTCAGGGACGCTTCCGGCAAGGTTCAGCAGAAAGTGCTGGATTACCATTTTGGAGAGCCCCTGCCCGATTATGCACATTTTGTTTCCCTGATGAATGAGATAGGTTATAACGGATATTTCACCTTTGAGCTTTGCCACCCGATTATGCACGAAGATCATACCCGTGCCGGTATTGAATATGTACACGAACAGGTGAAGCTTGCCCGTGAATATATGAATAATATTATCAACCATTAAATGAACAATTTAACTGATATTGCTTCCCGATTTGACCTCTCAGGTAATATTGCAGGCATCTTGCCATTTGGGTCCGGCCATATTCATGAGACGTTCCATATCCTAACGGTTCCGGATTCCGCTGATGATTATATCCTGCAGAAAATAAACACCCATGTATTCCGGGATCCCGTTGCCGTGATGGAAAATCTCAGGATCGTCACCTCCCATATACGCAATAAACTGATCAGGGAACCCGGCACTGACCTGAAAAAGGAGATCCTTACACCGGTGTGGCTGAAGAACGGAGACCTGATGTATACCGATCAGTCCGACCAGGTATGGCGGTGCTTTGTTTACATTCCCGATCACAAATCGTACGATAAAGCGGTGCACGCCGACCAGGTTTATGAAGGGGGAAAAGCTTTTGGAAAATTCCTGTTTTACCTTTCGGATCTGCCGGTAAACCAGATCAGGGATACAATTCCGGATTTTCACAACCTGGCATGGCGGATACAACAGTTCAACGATGCAGTGAAGGACGGAGTAGCTGACAGGATCAGGGAAACCAAACATGAGATCGATCTGCTTCAAATCCGGAAGGAGGAGATGCTGACCATCAGGAAACTGGGCCTCGAAGGCAAAATTCCCCTCCGTATCGTTCACCATGATACCAAAATAAATAACGTGCTGTATTCCGCCGGCGATAAAGCACTTTGTGTAATTGACCTTGACACGGTGATGCCTGGTTATGTCCATGATGATTTTGGGGATGCCATCCGCACCTTTACCAATACCGGAGAAGAAGATGACGCCAATCTCGATAAGGTATCAATGAACATCCGGTATTTCGAGGCATTTGCACGGGGTTTTCTGGAGGTGGCCGGAAGCATGCTGAATCCGGTGGAAAAGGATTACCTTGCCCTCTCCGCCCGGATGATAACGTATATGCAGTGTCTTCGGTTCCTGGCCGACTACCTGAACGGAGATATCTATTACAAAATCCACCATCCGCTTCATAACCTCCAGCGTGCGAAGGCACAGATCAAACTGCTTCTGAGCATGGAAGAACAATATGACGAGATGAAGAGGATCGTGAAGAACCTGAGTAGTGACAAGTAAAGCACGAAATTAGGAATTTCAAACAAAATAATACTAACAGAAGTTTAGAGGTAGGGCCAAAGAAATAGGCTAGAACCGCGTTTGCGCTTTAAAGCCGAACAGCAAATTGCTGTTGAAATTTTAAGTTGTATTTGAGTGCTTTTTAACGTACCGCGTTAAGCGGTACAATCTGAACCCTCGGTTTTGAGGGTTCAGAATAGCGCCGGGTGACAACCCGGTGTAAGATGGAATGCGATGTTTCACAACCACGTCAGTGGTTGAATTCACAGAAGATATTTCTCATCAAATTCAATTCCATGTTCTTTTAAAAGTTCGATCAGTTCTTCTTTATATGTAAGAAGCTTATGATGTTCTTCCTGGTTTTTTATGTATTGAATTAATCTGCCTTTCTCGTGATTACAATAAGTAAATGCAGCATATCCATCCTGCCATTTTGAAAAATATGGAAAAAGCTTTTTATCTTTTATATAACCGGAACTTGCTGTTTTAATGTCCTTTACCAGAGTAGCCAGAGCTATGGAAGGGTGCAAATGAGTAAGAATATGAATATGATCAGAAGTCCCTCCCATCCGGTATAAATGACAGTTTTTGTTCTTTAAAATGCCAAAAATATAGTCATATAAACCTGTACGGTTATTATCTGATAGAGTTCGCTCGTTTTTCCAGGGACCAAAAACGATTTGATAGAGGATTTGGGTATAAGTATTCATTTTTTGTATGGATTATTCAACCACTACCGTGGTTGATGGTTCTCGCTGCCTCTAACACACCGGGTTGTCACCCGGCGCTATTCATCACGCAGGAATCGTGATGATCTATGCGCTCCGCGCATACTATTGCAATCATTCAAATCCGATTACTACCAACTTATTATCATCCAATAAATTTACCAAATAAAAAATTCAAATGCAAAAATCTAAACGCTTTAAATCCCCAAACATCAAGGATTTTTTATAGCCAATTAAAAACAAACCGGACACTAAAACTACTTTAACGAATGCACTTTTTATACACCAAATTAAACTGAAACCAAAAAGTAGAACATAATGCTGTTACCTGTCACTTGTTACTTGTCACGCGTCACTTTTTTTACTATTGTTATTGAAATAACAAAAACTTTTTTACCTTTACCTTATATTGGATAGGGGAACCATGACCCGTGTCTTCCGGTCCCTGATCCCTCATGCCAAATCCGTCTGCGCTTCGGAATTTTTCTTCGGCAAAGACCCTTTAAAAATCATTCTGACCCAAAGGAATATCCTATGGAAAAGAGAATCGGAGCCATCATTATCCTCGTCAGGGAAAAAGATCAAATACTGCAGCTGAATGAGATTCTCACCCGGCATGCATCATTAATTATTGGCAGGCAGGGAATACCCATCCGCGATAAAGGCGTCAGCGTGATATCCCTGGTGGTAGAAGGGACTACAGATGAGATCAGCACTCTTTCTGGCCAGTTGGGCAGACTTGAGGGGATCACGAGCAAGGCGGTTTTAACAAAGGAATAAGAGAAAGAATGGAAGAAGGGAAGAAGGGAAAAGGGGAAGAGTGGATGATCAAATTTTCAAATTTTGAGTCTGCTCCGAAAAGTGCTTTTATCGCCACAAAGTCACAAAGACACAAAGTATTGTTTTTATAATACATTGAATATAAAATATATAATAAGCTTAGTGACTTCGTGACTTAGTGGCACATGTCAAAAACATTCTTTTTGTAGTGGACTCAATTTTCAAATTGTCAAATTGTCTCAATTTCAATTCATAAATGAAATTTTTTCCTGAAAAATACAGCATACCCGATGAGGCCGGTAAGGTTTTCATAGATCCGGCCGAGATAGATCACATGCTGACCCATGCGAAGCCCGACAGAGCCATTATCCGCGACATTATAGCAAAGTCGCTTGACAAACACCGCCTGAGCCTTGCAGAAACCGCCATGCTGATTAACTCCAATGACCCGGTCCTGATTGAGGAAATCAAGGACGGAGCCAGTCGCCTGAAACAGGCAGTTTATGGAAACCGTATCGTGCTTTTTGCTCCCCTCTACATTGGCAACCTTTGCATCAACAATTGCCGGTACTGTGGATTTAGGTCATCCAATAAAGAAGCAATCCGGACCAGCCTGGATCATGATCAGATCATCCGGGAAGTGGAAGCGCTGGAAGACCAGGGCCAGAAAAGGCTTATCCTGGTATTTGGAGAACATCCTGATTACAGCCCTGATTTCATCGCCGATGCAGCACGTACGGTTTATTCAGTGAAAAGAGGGAACGGTGAGATCAGGCGTGTGAATATCAATGCAGCACCGCTGGAAACTGGGGGATTCCGGACCGTTAAGGAAGCCGGTATCGGTACATACCAGATTTTTCAGGAAACTTATCATCCCGAAGCTTATAAACTCTATCATCCATCTGGTAAGAAAAGGGACTATGCGTACAGGCTGACGGCATTGGACAGGGCACAGGAAGCCGGATTGGATGATGTCGGAATCGGTGCTCTTTTTGGATTGTATGACTGGCGGTTTGAAGTATTGGGACTCCTTCGTCATGCCAATCACCTTGAAGCCTGTTATAATGTCGGGCCACATACCATTTCATTTCCCCGTTTGCAGGTTGCCTCTTCCGTTATGGCTGATGAACGATACAGGGTGAATGATACGGATTTTGCCCGTATGGTAGCTATTCTCCGGCTGGCAGTACCCTATACCGGAATGATACTCACAGCCCGGGAACCCGCTTCAATTCGGACTGAACTAATGAAATACGGCGTATCCCAGATAGACGGGGGAACCAAAATAGAATTGGGTGCCTATGCAAGGAACGGGATCTCCGAACAGGATCTTGACCGGGAACAGTTTAAGATCAACGACGACCGGAGTCTGAATGAGGTGATTGATGAACTTATTGAAACCGGGCATATGCCTTCATTCTGCACAGCATGTTACCGTAATGGCCGCACCGGTGAGCATTTCATGGAGTTTTCCGTGCCGGGGTTCATTAAGAACTTCTGCTCTCCCAATGCTATGCTGACCCTGGCTGAATATATTGAGGATTATGCCTCTCCGGAAACGGCCAGTAAAGGCTGGGCCCTCATTGAGGAAAACATGGGTCAGCTCAATGGCAATGTCCGTGTTCAGGAAGTGCGGAACCGAATTGATAGAATAAAAACAGGAGAAAGGGATCTGTATTTTTAGGATTAGGCTGTAGGCTATAGGTTGTAGGCTGTAAACTTTAGGCTGTAGGCTGTAGGCAGGAGAATCGTAAATCGTAAATCGTAAATCAATGTATGCGTGTCGAAACCGATTTTATTGGAACGTTGGAGATAGATGAGCTGGCACTGTATGGAATTCATTCCCTCCGGGCAGCCCAAAATTTTCCCGATGCCACACCTTTCATGCCTGAATGGTATCAGGCTGTCGGAACCGTGAAGAGAGCATGCCTGCTCACATATTCCCAATTTGTGACAGCCCTGGACAGGAAATATCCAGGAGTCTCTTTGCCGGTACCGGTTATGGAAAGAACAACTGTTGATGCACTGATCAGGGCAGCCGCGGAAGTGGAAGAAAAACAGCATTTTGAGTTTTTCATTGTGCCTGCGATCCAGGGGGGTGCAGGTACGAGCATTAACATGAACGTAAACGAGATCATCACCAACAGGGCACTTATCCTGACCGGGAGGAAGCCCGGTGAATACGCACACATCGATCCTATCGAACAGGCAAATATTTACCAGTCCACCAACGATGTGATCCCGACATCGCTGAAAGTAGCCATGATGAGGCTTTTTCAGAAACTCGCCACTTCGGTGAACGATCTGAGGTCGGCCATGGAAAGTAAGGAAATAACATCGCGGCATTCGCTTCGCATTGCATACACCCAGATGCAGGAGGCAGTACCGTCTTCCTACGGGCGGTTATTCAGCACATATTGCGATGCGTTGTCACGCGACTGGTGGAGGGTTTCAAAATGCTTTGAGCGGATAAAGCCGGTTAACCTGGGCGGTAGCGCGATCGGAACGGGTATTACGGTGCCCCGCTATTTTCTGACCCATGTGGTACAAACCCTTCAGGAAATAACCGGACTGCCTGTCACCCGTGCTGAAAATCTCCAGGATGCCACCTGTAACCTGGATGCCATGGTCGAAGTCCATGCTATTTTGAAAGCCCATGCCGTTAATCTGGAGAAAATGGTTTCTGACCTGCGGTTGTTGTCATCCGATCTGTTGGCAGATAACGAGGTGCGAATACCCCAATTGCAGGTAGGGAGTTCAATTATGCCGGGTAAGATCAATCCGGTAGTGCCCGAATTTGTCATCAGTGCAGCCCATAAAATTTATAGCAATGATATGCTGATCAGTGGATTATGTGCTTCAGGATGTCTTGATCTGAACGCCTACATTCCGGTAATCGGTCATGCAATGCTGGAAAGCCTCAAACTGATGATCGCATGCGACGATACGCTGCAGACCAATCTTGTAAATGGCTTACAGGTTGATGATGCGGTTGCCGGGGAAAATCTGATGTACAGCGCAGCCGTCAGCACCGCCCTGCTTCCCTTTATTGGGTATCACCGTTCCTCACAGCTGGCCCGTGAAATGAAAAGTAAGCATATCAGCATAGTTGAAGCCAATAAGAATCTGAATCTTATCCCGGAAGATGTCCTGCTCCGGATACTCCGGCCGGAAAACATGCTGAAGGAAGGATACAGTATCGATGACATTATTGAAGGATATGGAAAAAGGGAGAGAAAATAAGCCTCACATCGGAATTTTCGGACGCCGGAATTTTGGTAAGAGCAGCCTGATCAATGCCCTGACGGGACAAGAGGTGGCAATAGTTTCGTCACATCCCGGGACGACGACGGATCCTGTACGAAAATCAATTGAGATTCCGGACCTTGGACCTGCAATCCTGATTGATACCGCGGGCATTGACGATACGGGTGACCTGGGTTCGATGCGGGTGAACAAAGCGTTGGAGGTGATGAAGATAATCG
>Ga0105092_10001550_pt1 | contig 12333 bp, 11 predicted proteins | sample PPLLak2March2015_FD_87021 | JGI IMG/M metagenome (GOLD analysis project Ga0105092, IMG submission 87021) | Freshwater sediment microbial communities from Prairie Pothole Lake near Jamestown, North Dakota, USA - PPLs Lake P7 Core (1) Depth... | ecosystem: Environmental > Aquatic > Freshwater >... | reverse complement strand
GTCTAATTTCTTGTCCATGGGCATGCTCCTCCTGAGAAGTTTATTCCGCAACTTTGTGGGAACCTGGCCGAAAACTTGCCACTCGCTCATTTTAATGTGGTTTTGGAGAATCGACAACCAATTGTGCATTCGGATCCTGGCGTTTGCCTTAACCCCGTAACTCAAGACAATGGAGTCCGAATTCCGAAAGCCATCATCGACCAATTGGAACTGGAACCCGATGTTCAATTAGAGGTGCGCGGAGAGGGTGGACCCATCTTACTAATCCCTGTATCAACCAAACCGACTCTTACCGAGTTATTCGAAAAAGTTACCCCCGAGAACCTGCATGGAGAGGTGAACATGGAGCCGTCCGTCGGGGATGATGCTTGGGGATGAGCGATTACATTCCAGAACGAGACGACCTGATTTGGCTGTCGTTTAACCCCCGAGTGGGACACGAACAAGCCGGGCGTAGACCCACGCTGGTGCTAACCCCGGTCCCCATATCTTCGGTTACACGGTCTTTCGGTCTTCCAGAAGTTGGGTATATAAATCTTCGATCTGGTGGATCATGTGGGTGAGGTCGAATTCTTGGGTGGTGGAAAGGTGCCCGGTATCACCAATTTTTTGGCGTAGAGCCTGATCTTTGAGCAGGTAGGTGCAGCAGCTTGACATACCTTCGATGTCTCCAGGCTCAGCGAGGAACCCAGTTTGCCCATTTGTAATCGATTCTTCCGTTCCGTCAACGCGATAGGCGACGGGTGGAATTCGCATAGCCATTGCCTGGGGTATCACCCTTGGCAGTCCTTCCCAGAGCGAGGTGAGAAGAAACACGTCCATGGCGGCGAACATACGAGCCGGGTCGCGGCGCAAACCGGTGAGTATGGCGCGATCGAAGATTTCTTCGGTCTTTAGAGCTTCAATGACCTGCTGCCGCAGGGGACCATCACCAACGAGCAGGAAGCGGCAATCGGGAAGGGAGCGTCCAACCTGACCAGCAACACGGACCCAGTCGAGTGGATTCTTCTGAGCTGAGAAACGCCCGAGGCTGCCAAGGACCGGTACATTATCCGGAATGCCCAATTCTTTTCGTATAGCCGCTCTGTCGTAGCGAGATGGATCGAACTCGTCCAAAGGAATCGAGCTGCGAATCAGGTAATATTGTTCAGGCTTGCCGATCTTGTTCCGCAGCCCTTTCTGGATATCCTTTTCGGCAACAATGATGAGCTTTGCTGTGAAGCGGGAGGTCAGGCGCTCGAGGAAGATGTAAGCGTTCTTCACCAGCGGCGACATGTGCTCGTGGAAGCTCCAGCCGTGGACGGTATGAACGATGATAGGCGCGCCGGCAAGCCTGGCGGCGATGCGCCCGAGGATTCCAGCCTTGGAGCTGTGCGTGTGGACGATGAAGTACCTGCCCTGGCGGATCTGACGATAGAGTTTGTAGAACGCGATCAGGTCATTGACCGGGCTGATTTCACGGAGAAGCTCTGGGAGGATGGTGAGATTGACGCCGCGGTCTCGGATTTCCTCAATGAGGGAGCCTTCACTGCCGGTTTGGGGTCCGGAGATGACGTCGACTTTGAAGCGAGAGGGGTCGAGGAGGGCTGCGGTGAACATGGTGTTTTCCTGCGCACCGCCGACGATGAGCCGGGTGATGAGGTGGAGGACGGGGATGGGTGGCATTAAGACTTTGCCTAACTGTATAGGATTCCGCGATATAACGTATCTAACTGGAGTATGGTCTTATCTAGAGAGAATTCTCGTTTTACCTTCTCCATACCAGCTTTACCCATGTTATCCCGAAGCTGTTCATCTTTCACCATCCGGGTTATTGCTTCTCCAAGCTTGACTGCATCGTTGGGAGGCACAAGGAATCCATTAATATCATTAACAACCACCTCAGGCGTACCACCTACTACTGTTGCTACCACAGGTAAACCTACCGACATAGCTTCTAACAATGCCATAGAGATGCCTTCCCAGCGCGAAGGAAGGACAAAGATATTGGAATGATAAAGCCAAGCTCGTGTCGACTCTACTTGACCGACAAAGTGAACTCTATTCAGTAGCTGATATTCCTGGCATTTGTGTTGTAATTCTTGTAACTCAGGACCATTACCAAGAATTAGTAGTTGAAGATTCTTTAATAAATATGGATTTATCCTCAATGCTTCGAGTAGTACATCAAGTCCTTTTTCATAACTCAAACGACCAGCAAAGCAAGCAATTACTTCTTTATCATTAGCCGGCCAACTAGAGGGAATCTTATAATTAGCTTCAGGTAGATCGATGCCATTGTAGATAATCTTGATCTTTCTTGAAGGAATCATCTCGCGTTTCTCAAGTTGTCCGGAGACATATTTGCATGAGGTTACATAGTAACACACCGAGGATGATGTAACCCTGTCAAGAAATGATCTGAATGTAGAGCGGTTATGTTCTGCTCCATGTTGGTGTATGACTACATTCCTGATCCCAGCCATACGTGCAGAAATCCTCCCAACAATACCGGCATGAAAAAGGTGGGTGTGGATAAGATCGGGAGGATTTTTTTTCCAAATTGCTCGAAGTCGAAGGATCGAGTTAATATCGACCCTGCTACTAACTCCGAGCTCAACTACAGGCATTCCTTCTCTACGAAGATCTCGAATTAAACTGCCCCCATTTTTTAGGGTTATTACTTGCATATCCCAGCCTAAACCGGCTAATTTTGGAGAAACCTTACGAACGAACATTTCCGCTCCTCCGCGGATATCCAGCCCTGTAATAACCCAGTCAATGCGAGGCACAATTTTTATCCTTGATAACTTCATCGATTGTTTGCCACATTACTTTTATGCGGTTTTCCCAAGTATGTTTTTGAGCCTCTTCCTGTCTTGCTTTTTGAATTTCAGGAGAATCATCCCTCAAAGCATCTTCGATTGAATGTATAAAACGTTCTGGTGTAGATATTCTAATTAGTTTTGAAAACTTCCTTAATTCTGGTAAATCAGTGGTGACGATGGGTTTACCGGTTGATAAGTACTCATAAAACTTGATCGGACTAATATATTCAGTCAAATCGTTCAGGAGATAGGGTATCAAAAGAACATCTAATCCCGATAACAAGGATGGAAGGTTTTCGTTTGGATGCTGTCCCAAAAAGTATATGTTCGGCTTTGAACGAAGCTGCTCGAAGTTGGTATTACCAGTACGTAGCTTCCCAATCAAAACAATATTCCATTCTGTATGAGAGCATGCAGCCCTCTGGAGAAGAGAAACATCAATTCGATTATCAAGTGTGCCAATAAGCCCAATGCGTGGCCTCGTGATGGATGCTAATGCAGGATGAATTGTTGGGTTTGTTTGGAATGCTTTTACATCTGCGGCGCTCGGAGTAAGGACAATGGGACGTTTTGTGAAATTCTGGTACTTATCTCGGAGCCCTTGAGAATGAGTAAATACAATATCTACATTTTGAAGAAGTTCTTTTTCTTCCGATTGAATTATTTTTCTTTTTCTACCCAATTGTCTGCCTGCAAAATGTTCGATACAGTGATAAACAGATATTTTTTCTGACAATATTTTTAACAGAGGCGCTGAATATGGCGGATAAACCCAAAGAATTGGCTCCTGGAATTTCAATACTCGCAACTGTTTATAGATATTTCTTGCCAAAGTTTTTTGATTATGATTGTTTATAAAATGGCTGTAATATCTCCCAGGAAGCATAAGCGGAGGTTCGAATAACCACAAATTATTACTTTTATTAATGAGAGGTGTTTCTTTCCAAGCGTTCAATTTCCTCAGTTTCATTTCGGAATCTCGAAGGAGATTCTCGGGGGCAGCCTGGCGCTGGATAAACAACACTCTATGACCAATAGCTGCTAATCTGGACATGATCTGTTGGCGGCTTCCCCATATTTCATCCCAATCGGTCGTTGAAACGCAAATAATATCCATACCTATTTCTTACTGACTTCCCTGTATAAATCTTCATAAATAGTAAGCATATTTTCAAATGAAAATTTCGTCTGTACAATCTGATAACCAATCTCTCCCATCTCTAAACGAATATCTTCATTTCGTAATAACAGCTCAGTTTTATTCGCGAAAGAAACCGGATTATCTCTTTCTACAAACAATCCATTCTTCTCATTTTCAATTATTTCAACCAACCCGCCCACAGGATTAGCAATAACTGGTGTTTTACATGCAGTTGCTTCGACTGCCATCCTGCCAAAGCCTTCGTCCTTCGAAGTAATGAGAAGAACTTTTGCTTGAACAATGTACTCAGAAACACTATCAGGGGATAGATCGCCAGTGATGACTATCTCTATTCCCATTTTTACCAATCTTGATACCTGGCTTTCAATCATTTGTCGATAGTTATCGTCAGGTGCAAAACCACCGATCATAAGAACTCGTAAAGAACCGAAGCGTTGAAAAAGAATCTCGCATACTTCAAGAAACAATAGATGGTTCTTGATAGGGTGAATGCGGCCAAGTATTGCAACATCATAGTAGCACATACCTTTACTTGTTTCTTGAATTAAAGGGAAACCCATATAAATTACTTTAGATTGAAGGGGCAGATATTTTTGGACAGCTTTTGATACCGCAACCCGATATTTCGCATATATCGGTGCTGATCGCCTTATACTGTACTTAGAGTTGAATGTCTCAACGCAACGGTTGAGATTGAACAAGATAGGGATCTTTTTCCGGATACTATGATATCCATCTAAATGAATCACATCACATTGTAAGAGTTGGGATTGACGCTTTACTTGAATGCCAGCATTGCATAACTTCTCTAGAAGATCAGGATTGTTATATGTTTGATCTTTCTCATTTGCAAAATTATAGAAAAAAATATGGTGTCCGCGACTGGCTATTCCGGTGATTAGCTGGGTAAAAAATATTTGAGCACCCCCAAGTGCAAGGTCAACAAAAGAATATCCGATTTTCAGGGACTGTTTCATAACCTTACTTGTGAGCTACAACCGTATAACTATATGGAAATTTTGGATGTCCGATTGGATTGATCTTTACTTGTTGAAATTTTCCTTGTTCAACAAGTAATTGGTGGATTCCTTCCTGACTAAATCTCCAATAATCAACAACCGATTTATTCCCATGTAATGGATAGTTGAAAGGCGAAGTCATCAGCAAAACGCCGTTTTCTCTCAATAGTGCATTAATATCCCTTAGCGCTTTCCAGGGTTTTCTAACATGCTCAAGGACATCTGTGATGATAATAAAATCGTAACTGTTTGTTGAAAACATATCAAGAAGATTTTCTATATCACCAACGATATCGATATTTGGATGGCTGTAACAATCCACTGCAGTATAGTTACATCTACTTGAAAATATCTCTCGTGGATATGTCCAGGTGCCTACGCCGATATCCAGTACATCACCATTGATTTTATCCTTCCAGCTATCTAGGAATTCAATAATTGCAATTCTATGATATGTTTGATATTCACCTCGGTAAATCTTACCAGGCGGGTATATAAACAAAGAGTGAAGGTTTTTTACAAAATAACCATAAATTGTCTTAGTAATGTCTTTTGTTCCAGCCATCAAGATTTTTCCATGAGCTTGTGATATATAGAGGAATATTTCGCAGCGGAATTCTTCAACAAAAACTTTTCTTCTATAGTTTTTCGCCCAGATTCTCCATATTCCTGCCGCAGCCAGGGTTTCTCTGATAGTTCTAATACAGCCTTGCATAAAGCATTCAGGTTCGAGGATGGTACTAATAAACCATTAATCTTATCAATTACGAGTTCTGATATTGCCCCAACATTTGTAGAAATAACAGGTTGCCCACAAGCCATAGACTCAATCAGCGAGTTAGGGATACCCTCGTCTTTTGATACACAAGTTGCTATATCAAATCCTTTTATATATGGTATAGGATTTTCTATCATACCTGTAAATAGCACCTTATTATGGATCATTAAATCGCTAACTAACTGATGTAGACTCGATTCTACTGCCTCAGCACCTGGAAGAAGCGAATCAGCACCTACCAACACAAGGCGTAGGTTTGGAATGCGGACTTTGAGGCGATCTACGGCACGAATGAGCAGTTCTAGATTTTGTCCTCGCCCAAATCGGCTTACCCTACCTAGAACTAAATCCTCTTTTGGAAAGAGTCTCTCGGTTGGTGCGCTGTCCACTGTATCTAAATCGACTCCATTATAGATTACAACAACTTCACAACCAGGAAAAGCATCAACCACTGTTTTTTTCCCCATCTCCGATGAAGCGATGATCAAGTCTAGACCATACTTTGGAACTCGTAACCAACTTCTTCTACCGCCCAACCGTTCGATGATATGTTTGACTCCTGCCGCCAGGGCAGCATCAATCGGCCATCGCTCATTATGTACCTGAACAATATCTATATTATTTTTTGCCAGATACATCATCATCTTGAGAGGATTTGGCAGGTACTCGAAGTGACCAATTTGAGAGAAATGTTGTAAAGAAGTAGGTGTCCTGGTCGCAAGGAAGTGAAATTCATAATCGTCTTTCAGTGCCAGTGCTAAACGATAAAGCCAGCTCTCGATTCCTCCAATATAAAAATCAGGAAGTGTAAAAGCTATCTTTGGTTTCTTGTTTGATGGTTTTGGTGCCAACTGGACATAAAACTGTGCCGACTTTCGAAAAGCAAGTGAAGCAAAATAACGAGGTTTTGAGATAATTCGAGAAGCTTTCTCACGGATATTTTTCTTTTCTTCTCCTGCAGATTCTCTGGAATTAAAGTCCATTCTAATTGACTGTTCAGGTAATCCCAAGGCATTCAAGTAGGAATCCATCATTTTATTAATATCGAGTTTTTCTTGTGCAGACAGCCGCGCATAACTTGATAGAGACTCTAATTCAGGTATGACTTTTGTTACTGCTTCACCCATTGATGCGATAAATTTTTGATCGTATACCCAGGGTTGGCAGTCAAATAATATCCCTCCACTTCCGATCAGTTCTGCAGTTCCTCCAAATTTCGGAGCAACAACTGGTACTCCACAAGCAAGCGATTCGACAACCACATTTGGACAGGCGTCACCGCAAACAGGGTGGATCAGTAAATCCATTTGACGGTAGTATTTTGGTAGTTCTCCTGGCTGAACATAAGGTTGGTAGGTTAATCTGGAATTTAATGCTGAATCTTTGAATGCAAGATCTAACTCGCGCTGGTTATCATCATCAACTTCGCCAACGACAAGCAACTTGTGTGGAAAATCGAGGATGCGGGACATTTGGAAAAACGTATTCAGCCGGTATTTATATCTAAAGCGACCAACAGTCGCCAGTACTGGAATCCTCCGATCCTTATTTTGAGGTGGAGAAAAGGATTCTAGATCTACTCCGTTATATATCACTGAATAGCTTTGAGTTCGCTGATAAATATTCTCGTTTATCGTTTGATAAGCCCAATGAGACTGGTAGATTACATGATCTGCAATATCGAGGGCAAGTGCTATACCTGCATTAGCCAAGTAATGTCCAGATCGCATCGGGCGTTCAAGTGTGTTGAACCAAGCAGGTAGATACCCACCTGCGACACGGTAAGCAACAGTATTGGATTGATTTTTTGCCACACGGATCTTATCAGTTTCAATTACAAACAACGCAGCTTTCCAATCATCGTCTAAATTATGGGTTATCAGAAAACCACGTTCGTTTAGTTTTTTTTCAAACCGGGATGTCCATACACTCGGTCCACCCTTTATATTTAAAGTATCGCTTGTATAAATTATTGCCATATTTATCATATACCATTATCGAGTAAATCAACCCATTCATGTACTGTTACACCCTTCCTATGTCTTCCAGTGCTTTTTCGGACTCCACGACCAAGATGCATGAATATGATATTACCTTTTTCATCAACAGCTCGTAATACGTTCATCCATTTTAGTGGGGAAGTATTGGATATTTTATGGATGATCTCTGGGTGGTTGAATGTATCTTGCAATGAATATATGGAAAATCCTGCTTGCCGAAATCCAATAGTAATATTATCACCTACATCCTTGGTGGGAAGTTCAGGGTAAAAATTTAGGTTTAATTGCTTAAAAAGTTGAAAATCAAATAAACAGCCCAATATATGTAAAATTCCTTCTGGATTCCGATTTTTCTGAAGATGAACCCCTACCGCTCGAATTTTGGTGCTTGTTTTTGATAGTAAGTAAGATAACCAATCTTCAGAGCTTGGGGCTGTGTCCATGTGCATTGTCAACATCCATTTTGAATGTTGATTAATTGCCCTAGCTGCAATTTCTAATCCTATCGCATTTGCATAGCTTCCCCACCTGAGTTGATTAAAAATCGGAAATATTTTATATATAAACTTTCGTTTATTGGGAGGTAGAGGCTCTGTCCGATTAATAACCAGATTGAAACCCGTCTGTCTTTTCAACCATTCTACATGCTTTTTTGGAGAGTTGTTGTCGATAATCCACAGTTCATAAGGTTCTAATGTAAACCTTTTTATTGATTGAATACAAACCCGCAATATTTCCCGTGCTGATGGATTTGGCAGGTAAGATATGATTACCAAACGCGGTACATCCAAGGGTTGAGTGTATTCTAAACGCAACTCAACTTTATATGGATATCTGTCAAGGATAAAAGTGTCTTCAATATTACTCAGTGACATATGCAGTTGCTAAGGATGCCATCAAAAAACTCATAGATTTTTTTTCAGAATGGCTCGAATATATCCAGTACGCTTGTACTTTTCTGTGAAAACATTCTCCTCATACCACAATAATTTAGAAATTTCTCGAGGAAAATATTTCATTAGACCTGTTAAGTTAATAAAGTCTACTAGATCTGCCCCTCTGGGCTCAAAATTTACCGGTACTTCTATAGCAATGATTCCGTTAGGCTTAAGAACACGAGTAATCTCTTTGGTTACTAGACCAGGATTGTAAGCATGCTCTAACGAATGACTGCTATACACTATGTCAAACAGGTTGTCCTGAAACTTTAATTCATGCATATCCATAATATAAATATCAGGATTCTCACTAAATAGATCAATCCCAATTACTCGATATGCACCTTTACTCCGGAAATATTCTATCTCTTGTATATTTCTGCAACCAACACATAAAATACTCTTATCAGCAACCGGCACGACTTTAGAAATTTTATCTATAAATATTTTAGTTCGGTCTTGGATAGGGGAATTTCTCTTCACCACGGATCTCTTTAACTGGGTGTACAAGTAATCCTGGTAAGGCTCTGGATGCTCACCTATACTTTTCTTCAGAGTTTTAGAGTGTGATCTCTGTAGAACAAAATTCATTATATTTCTAGGCAGAAAAACTAGATTTCTAAGCGTGTGAAACAATTTTTGTGGCATGGTTTCATTTCGAAGCAAAAATGATAATACTATCACACCAATCAATCCGATACAGATGCCGGATTACTTTTTCTAGTAACCATGTGAGCGGATCTTTCGGCCCGCGATTTTTTGAGTAGCGCATCATTTTATTTACTTTATAACCAAAGGAAACTAGGAGGCCATACAGAGCATTATGACCCCAGGGAGTAACATGAGTAGGATCTCCCCAATACCGGTTTGGATGAAATATATTTGGAGTAGTAATTATTAAACTCCCCCCCGGCAGTAAATGTGGATATAGCTCTTGTAAGAGATGAACAGCATCATCTATCGTTAGATGTTCAATAAGCTGATTCATAATGATCCATTCAAAAACCATATCAGATGGAATTTCATTTGCACCCCTATAAGAAAAATCCCCATCTGGATCAGTATCCAAAGAATAATAAACTTCGGCGGAGCAGTTTAAAAAACTCTTTAAATACTTTTCTTTTCCTGCACCAACATCAAGAATTCTACCGGTAAGATAAAGATTCTTAATTTCCTGATAAGGAGATCGGATTATAGGCAGTTGAAAGACAGTTCCGAATTTTGTGAAGCCCTCTTTTCTACCTTTTGATAAGGTTGAATAGCGCATATTTGATATCTCCTAATCATCAACCGCTTCAATTTTTCTACTTAGTATTAATAATACACCAGCTATAGATAACAGAGCAGCAGCAACGAAACGTCCAAACAAAACACCTGGAACACCGAAAGATGATACCAACAGAAGCGGTAACAGGACACCTGCAACGGCAGCTACTGTTCGCATTAGGTACTGACCTTTTTGATCCTGGTGCGTTCTTAAAAATATCTCGGCCATAAAACCTGGAACGCTTATAGCAAACACTCCGAGAAACCAACGGATATATGGAAGACTAGTACTGTAATTCTTCGGCAACAAGAGGGGTATTAATATTTGAGATGCGATTGCTAACAGAACAGCACCACCAATGAATAGCAACCATACCAATAGTCCTTCAATAATTATTTTCCTCTTTCTAATAAAAACAGGTAGATTCACGAAGAAAGGATATCGCGTCGAACTGTAGATTACCCATAAGCGCTTACATTGCTCGAATATCAGGAGGGCAATTGTATAATCAGCCATTACGGTTACTGGAAAAAACGATCCAACCAGAAGAGCATCGAAGCGAGTACCTAACACTGCGATTGCTGAAATTGCCGTTAAGTGCTGACCATAATGGATAAATTCATGTCTCTCTTTGTCATTTAGCGTCTTCGCTCCGGAATTTTTTACCTGATATGCTAACCAAAAAGATAAACCCGCTTGCATGATAAGTGTTGCTAATTGGTTACCTGCATAAAAGGTATTCACTTTGCTAATAATGATAATTGAAAAAATGAGCGGAATAAATCCAATAAAATCTGTTAGGCTTTCCAAGATACGATACCAAAATAAACCCTTAAAACGCTCTTGGGCTGCCAACATGCCAGCAGATGCTGTCATGCCAACTGTGAAAGGATAAGTTATTCCTGCTATAAAAAATAGAGCAGCCAAGCCTATCTGGTTCTGATACATCCAATAAAGGGCAATGACGAGTAAAACAACGCTACTTAATATCGACCATCGAAGGCGATAAAAAAGGTTGGTAACAAAAGCCCAAGACCGACCTTTAGCGACATAATGATAAGCTGCACCATCCATTCCCGAAAAGGAAATGAGCTGCAAAAATGGTATCCATGCTGAAACCACACCTAACATACCATATTCTTCTTTTGGAATAATCCAGGTAATTAATGGTGTACGAATCAAGGCCAGAATCGTAACGATAACGTTAGCTAGCAGAAGAAGCCCCGCGTTCTTCCAAAAATTTTTATTTCTATACTGAAAATGGAGGGCAGAGGATATTCGAGTCTTAAAATTATGAACGCTAGTTTCCCCCAAACGACGGTAAAAATCCTTCATCATCGTTATCTAACTCGGTTTTTATCGAATAGTGTGGCATTATTAATCTTTATATTACTATTTAAAATCCCTTTTAAAATTAATAATGGATATACTATTAGAACCAATCGTTTGTAATGGTTGGGGTGGTTGATAAACGTATTCAATTCAACTTTGATAGATTCTATTATTCTCGATGTTGTACTATTTTGATTCTAACATAAGGCAAAATAAAAACATCAGAATGATTGTGGTATATTACCTTCAACGCGAATTTGGAGAGTTGTATTAGTACATGCACACCAAACTAACCCGTTACGCAGAAGGGGTCATGGAAGCTGCCTGGCTGGCTGCGCTCATCCTTACCCCGATTTTTTTCAACGTTTTCTCTGCCCGTATCTTCGAGCCGGACAAAATAGCCGTTATGCGCTCGCTGGCGCTCCTGATTCTGGCAGCCTGGATCGTAAAGCTGATCAGTGCAGGCGGTGTCCGTTGGGAGAAAGTGGATCCGGGGGAAACCGGCTGGAAGAGATTCCTGCGCGTACCCTTGATCGTTCCGGTGATCGCGCTGGCAGTCGTCTATATCCTCTCGACAATTTTTTCGGTAACACCAAGCATCAGCTTCTGGGGATCGTACCAGCGGCTGCAGGGAACATATACCACGCTCTCATACCTGGTATTCTTCGCGGCTATTGTTGGAAACCTCAGGCGTAGGGCCCAGGTAGAGCGGATCATTACCACGGTCATCATTTCGAGTTTGCCCGTCAGCCTTTATGGAATCTTGCAGCGCTTTCAAATTGATCCGATCCCGTGGGGCGGAGATGTTACCACCCGGGTAGCTTCGAATATGGGTAATTCAATCTTCGTGGCAGCTTATCTGATCATGGCCTTCCCGCTGACCCTAGGCAGGATCATTCAGGCTTTTACCGGTATCCTTAAAGATCCAACTCGATCAGGTATCTGGCTGAACATGGTCCGGGGAATTTTCTATGTATTCATTGCAGCGTTCCAGCTCACAACCCAGTTTCTGAGCGGTTCGCGCGGCCCG
>Ga0105092_10001549_pt1 | contig 12334 bp, 6 predicted proteins | sample PPLLak2March2015_FD_87021 | JGI IMG/M metagenome (GOLD analysis project Ga0105092, IMG submission 87021) | Freshwater sediment microbial communities from Prairie Pothole Lake near Jamestown, North Dakota, USA - PPLs Lake P7 Core (1) Depth... | ecosystem: Environmental > Aquatic > Freshwater >... | reverse complement strand
TGGACTCCGATGGAGCGTTAGCGGAAATCGGAGGACGGGGTGTGTCCTGAAATAAACCGGAAATACTTCAAGTATCACTTTAACTCTCCAACATCAGCGACAATTATTTGCTACCGGATTTTTCCCATAACGATAATGGTTAATGATATAGTGAATTTTTATTTTGATGAAAAAGTTGTGATTCCGGCTCAAAATCGCAAATTTAAATCAAAAATCTCACATCTCTGACGGCGTTATCTCCTTATACTGCAATGAGTTAACCCCTGTTTTTGAAATACGATGACCCAACTTGATACCAACTTGACCCCAACTCCGACACAACTTGAACCCAACTACGCACTGTTTTGAACCCAACTCTGATTTTTTGCCGGTGTACTACCACGCCAAGCCGCGAAGATCGCAAAGGTGAAGAATGAAGAATTGCAGGTTGAAAGGTTGGAAAATTGGAAGGTTGAAAAATTACAGGACAGTGTCATGTGTTAGTTTGATAATATGGATTAGCTTAGATTAATTGATGCATATGATAGGGAAAGAAAGAACTTAGATTAACAAAAATTCACCTGACGCAAGGGTTAGCTTAAGATGACTGGAAAATTTATAATGAGTGACAGGAAGTAGAAGATTCTGAAAGAGTGAAACGGGCTTCGGGAGGGTCACTGTAATAGGTACGAATATGTTTTTTTAAACGAGATTCTGTATTAACAACTTTAAGCTGATAATTAACCACGTACCTCTTGTCAACTGAACCACAGGCGTCCCTTTGGGACAATGAAAAGGATATTGAAAGTTGCTATGTGAGATTTTTGAATTACCCTCTTTCAAATAACAATTGATTCCCGTACTGCCAGTGCCTGACTGCAGCAGGCAGGCACTGACAGTACATTGCGCCGGTAGTTGTAGGACGAGTAACCTTTCCCTGTTGTTGGCTTGTCTGTTTTGTCAATTGTTTTCCCACCAACAACTAAATCAGCAGATAAATAATAAATAGAACCGCTATAAATTATGAGTGTATTTAAATCATCAATTATTAATAATGACTATTAATATATAACAAAAAAGCCCGGCGTTTCACCGGGCTTTAATTTAAATTGTATTTATTTTATAAGTACCATCTTCTTAGTATCAATTAACTCATTATCGATATTAAGTGAATAAAAATATACTCCTGATGCTAAATTGTTCCCATCAAATTTCACTGTTACAGTACCTGCGTTAAGCTGCTGATTATCAAAATATGTTTGTACTAATTTTCCGAGTATATCATAAACTTTTAAGCTTACTTTGCCTTTTTGAGCTAAACCAAATTTAAACTCCGTTACCGGATTGAATGGATTAGGATAATTTTGCCCCAGGAAATACTGAGAAGGAACAGAGTTCTTCCAGGTAATGCCAACAGGACCTCTCTGTAATTTTAATACATCTCCTAATTCTCCGACAACATAAGCAGTATCAATAGTTTTCGCAAATATCTTATATAAAATACCTGTACCTGCCGGTAGAAACTCCCATTCATTACCACCGTTTGTAGTTCTAAACACCATACCTTTGTTTACTAAAACAAAACCGTTGTTAAAATCCAGCCAGCTTGTTGATTCAAATTCATCATTAAACGGCATAACTACAGTATTGGCATTTTGCCATCCGTTAGTCGTCATGTATACATTCGAATTGCCGCAAACATAACCTGAATCTTCATTTAACATACTCATATCACGTATTAAATCTGTGATAGATTGATTTTGTGGAATCCAGTTTAATCCGCCATTAGTAGTTTTATGTATTACAGGGATACCACTAACACAGAAACCGGTATTCGGATTTATCATATCGGCTGCATAAATAAATTGACCCCATAAGGTAGTATCAGCCAGTGTTTGCTGTGTCCAATTTATGCCTCCATTTGTTGTGTGCCAGATAGAACCACCCGGAATATCGGAAATATTTGAAAATACCCAACCTGTATTTGCATTTACGAAATCTATATTATCTAAAAAAGTGCCGGGAATAGGTGTCGCCAGCGAATCCCATGATAGCCCGCCATTAGTAGTTTTTCTAATTGCTCCAAGTGAACCGCTTATATATCCGGTGTTATCATTTACCATAGAAATACTGTGATATCCGGCAGTAGACCCATTTACATTTTGAATTGCAAATGTTGTACCTCCATTTGATGAAAACATAACCTGGTCAAAATAAGAACCCGGAAATGTTGTTGACCCAACAACCCAAACTTTTCCCGTACCCGTCTGGCACCAAACATCAGAAAAAGTTGCCCTGCTTGTTCTGTAATTTTTTGCAGACCAATTTGTACCGTAATTAGTTGAAGAATTAAATATGCCATGAGAACCACCTGTAATAATAACTGAACCATTAACATCCATTGATAACCGGGCACCGGCAAAATGCCCCGGTATCATAAACTGTAAAGGTGTCCAGTTATCGCCTAAATTTGTTGTGACATAAATAATGCCTGTATCACCGCCCGCATATAGTTTTAAGGTTTGGGCTCCTTGTGTAATGAGAGAAATATCATCTAAATAGATACCATCACCATTAAAATCCTGGTGTTTAAATCCAATGTATATATTCTGACCGGCAAATGAATTCAAGCTTACTGAATATTTTGTCCACGCAGTTGAATCCGGATAGCCGGCTCCTTCAGCTAAATACAAAATTCTTGTTGTGAAACTTGTTAGAGCTGTATCGGTAGTTGATACCCTAACACATAATGAATCCGGTGGATAACCTGTGTATTCAGGTTTTAACCGGAATTCCAAAGTATCACCGGTATTTATCGAAAGCTTTGGAGTAATGAGCCAATCCAGTCCTCCATTTACTGTATCAGATTCATAAGTTATCCATGCACATCCCGGAGGTGAATGCGGAAACGCTGTAGTTCTTACCCAGTAGGTTGAATTACCAAATACATTGACTGCCTTCCATCCTGCAGGAGGAAATATTATACTATCAAAGCCCTCGAAGAAAGAGCTGCCTGATGATGAAACATCACCGTATAAACTATATAATATATATTTCGACCCGGTTGGTTTATTTATCCAGTTTGCTCCTCCGTTAGTTGTTAATTTAACCATACCTCCTGAACCGCAAACAAAACCGGTATTGTAGTTAAGGAAGTAAACATCTTTACCGTAAAGTTGAGTGGTATTTGAAATCCAGTTAACTCCTCCATTAGATGTAGTAATAAGATAATTCTGACCGGCTGCATAGATATGATTTATATCGAGAGCAAATATTCTACCCATACTTGTTGTTATACCTGTTGGAATAACAGTCCATGTTAAACCTGCATTAGTAGATTTTAAAATTGTGCCATAGCTGCCTGATATGAAACCGGTAGTACTGTTTATAAAATATATTCCTTCTAAATTAGTAGTAATTGGAACAGCGGCAGCGATAGAATCCCAATTTGCCCCCCCATTTGTAGTTCTTGCAATCCATCCTCTTGAACCGCATACTAAACCGGTATTCATATTAAAGAACCATCCACCGAGTAATCTTTTTCCTTGTCTTGTATATTGGTCTGTCCCCCCTGCATTAGTATAAATAGTCCAGTTAACACCTGCATTGGTTGTACACATAAAAGTACCATAATCTCCCGCAGCAACCCAGTTGTCAGGCGATAATGCTTTGACCCACATTATATCATTTCCCTGAGGTTTTGGATTTACCCATTTCCAATCCAGGTTTATTTGTCCGTATGAATTATTATAAACTAAGACTAAGATTAGTAAGTATATGAAAAGAAATAAATATTTTTTCATTTCATGGCCTTTCTTTGTAAAACAACAATAAGAAGAAGATTTTTTAAAGCTATACGGAGGAAATGCAGTAAAGTATAGATATTTTCAGAATTACAATATAAATAAATAGTTTTGCAAAAACAGTATAATTCTCCCATTGTTCCAATCATTTTCCCCACCATCCGTCCAATATTTTAAAGTAAAAAATTAATCCCCCTCTCCTGGTACAGGCGTCAAGTTAAGGAAAAGAGGATTCGAAATAGATAAAAGACAAGGGGTAACTGTATTAATAGACATATATTCAAATTCAGAAATAATCTTGATAAGCAACCCGGATTTATAATTCCTTCATTACCCCTTGCATACTTCAATTAACCGTCAATCTCTACCATAGCAACTGAAATTTGATGAATTATAAAAATATCCGGATATGTAAAAAGGATAATAATTAATCTCAAGATTCTGCGATAACTCTGTTTACTCGCAAAGGCATAAAGATAAGATGAGGAGATTCCATCTTTGTTTCTTGCATGATTAACGCTCAATTAATTATCATTCTATAAAAGGACAATTTTGATTAACCTGTGATATAAAAGATGGAATCTCTTCATCCTTAACTTGACGCCTGTGTGTTTACTCTTTGTTGAATTAAGATTGGCAAGGGGTAATAAGAAAATTAATGATTAGAGTTATTTATATGATATATACATAAATCGGGAAATAAGCATATCAATAATATTACCCCTTGTCTTTTATCTATTTCGAATTTTCTTTCCTTAACTTGACGCCTATGGCAGAATAGGAGCGTTTAAATTTTTAACTTCACGTTTAGGACGGATGTACCAACAACCGGAGTAAATTTAAATACCATCATTTCTATTGCTGTCATAATTCCATATAACTATATTTGCATATAAATATTAGCTTTGGCAAAAGAAAAAATATCGGAAATAGCATATTTAAAGAGTGTGGGTCCCAAGCGGGCTGAAGCATTTGAAAAACTCGGCTTTCATAAGATAACCGACTTGTTCAATGTTTATCCGCGTGATTATCTTTTTAATACAAAGATTGATAAGCTCAGTCAGTACATTGATAAGAACGTAGTGATATGTGCAGAAATAATGGATAAGCAAATGCCCCGCCGTCCTAATCACCCGACACGCCTGCTTGTTTCCGATGGAACAGGACGGCTTGCTGTTCTTATATGGGGGAATGCCTTCTACCGCGAAAAACAATTTTTGGTTGGCAATAAATATTTGTTCTGGGGTAAAGTGGGCTTTAATAATTTTGAAGGAATTGTCCAGTTCGACCTGCGTGACCACAAAAAGTATGAAGCAGGTGATGATGAATTGCTGAAGTACCCTTACATACCTATCTATATCCTTTCGCAGGAGCTGAAGAAAACATGGATAAGACCGCTTATACTTACAAAGATAATTTTTAATGCAATAAGAAAATGCAGCTCTGATATTCACGAAAATCTCTCACCGGAAATAAGAGATGAGAATGGATTGCTTGAACACAAAAAAGCATTGCTCCGCCTGCATTTCCCAATCAACCTGGAAGATGTTGAGATGTCGCGTCAAACTCTTGCATTCGAAGAGCTGTTTTATCTGCAGTTGATAATGGCATTAAAGAAAAGGAAAGTAGAAAACCAGGAAACAGGAATTGTATTTGAAAAAACCGGTGTAAGGGTAGAAAAGCTTTTCCATGAGCTTTTAGCATTTGAATTAACCGATGCACAGAAGCGTGTGATAAGAGAAATTCGCGCCGATATGAAAAAGCCGAAGCCTATGAACCGTCTTTTGCAGGGTGATGTCGGAAGCGGGAAAACAATTGTTGCTGTATTTGCCATGCTTGTTGCCATTGAAAACGGCTACCAGTGCGCATTTATGTGCCCGACTGAAATTCTTGCAGAGCAGCACTATAAAGTATTAAAATCATACTTCGATAAGCTGGATGTGAATGTGGTTCAATTGGTTGGCGGTCAAAAGAAAAAAATGCGTGAACAGATATTGCAGGATATTCGGCTTGGTAAAGCTAATGTTATTGTCGGTACCCATGCATTAATTCAGGAAGGCGTTGAGTTTAAGAACCTTGGCTTTATTGTAATTGATGAACAGCATAAGTTCGGTGTTATGCAGAGAGCACGGCTGCGTGAAAAATCGTCGCAAAACGGGTTGAATCCCGATGTACTTGTTATGACTGCAACACCTATTCCCAGAACATTATCATTAACAGTATATGGTGATTTGGATGTATCCGTAATAGATGAGCTTCCCAAAAACAGGAAAGAGATTAAAACCGTGATTCGAAGGGAATCGAACAGGGAAGATGTTTATAGCTTTGTCAGGGATGAAGTTAAAAAAAGAAGACAGGTTTATATTGTTTACCCGATAATCGATGAATCCGAAAAGCTTGATTTGAAATCAGCTAAGGCAAATTATGAAATATTGAAAAAAGATGTTTTTCCTGATTTGAGATTAGGGCTGGTTCACGGAAGATTATTCTGGTATGAAATTGATGATACAATTGAAGATTTTAAAAACGGCAAGCTTGATATACTTGTAACTACAACTGTAATAGAAGTAGGTATTGATATTCCCAATGCATCATTAATGATAATTGAAGAAGCACAACGGTTTGGTTTATCTCAGCTTCACCAGTTAAGAGGCAGGGTAGGCAGGGGAACGGAACAATCATACTGCATTTTACTGGCAGACCGTCTTGACGATACATCACGTCTCCGGCTTGATACAATGGTTGAAACCACAGATGGCTTTAAGATATCAAATGTTGATTTGCAGATAAGAGGACCCGGGGAGTTCTTTGGTACAAGACAATCGGGTGAGTTAAAATTCACCGCTGCCGACCTGATAAAAGATGCACAGCTTCTGGATAAGGCAAGACACTCAGCTTTTAAGCTGATTGATGAAGACACACAGCTAAGAAAACCTGAACATGAATGTATAAGAGAGCATTTCTTTAAAGTTTATAAAGATTCATTGGGTTTGATAGATGTGGGGTAAATAATTTCGAATTTCGAATTGCCAATTGCGAATTGAAAAACTTGAACCTCAGAATAACCATGATTAATCAGATTACCATGATTTTTTAATCTGATAAATCTGACTAATCTGATGAATCTGATAATTCATCATTCAATTCGCAATTGGCAATTCGAAATTCGAGATTAAATCATTTCGTCAATCCCGCAGAGCCGCCTGCCTGCTGCAGGCAGGGATTTCCGAAATAATCTTAGCAGATTATTTCGTCAATATCATCTTCTTCGTTTCTTTATAATCACCTGCTTCAATTCTATATAAATATATTCCGGAAGATAATTGAGAAGCGTTAAAATCTACATTGTAAGTGCCAATGCCTAATGCTTCATTATTAATTAAGACTGCGGTTTCTTTACCAAGCACATCATAAACTGCAAGCTTGACAATTCCTGTTTTTGGTAAGCTAAAAGTAATATTTGTAACCGGGTTAAACGGATTAGGATAATTTTGAGAAAGCTCATACCCTTTTGGTACACTGCTGCTTATTTGTTTTATACCTATACCGCCGCCATCACCTGTTTTTAAAATTTTACCACCGTTACCTGCAATATATCCAACATTTGTATTGACCATAAAAATGCTCAGGAAAAATAAAGTCGTATCACCGCTGGGCTGTGTATCCCACGTCATACCGCTGTTTGTGGTTATCCTGATTTTGCCTGACGGACCTGCACCATACACAATATTTGAAGTTACAATTGCGAGCTCGCTTAAACCACCGGTATTGCCCGGTGAAGTAACCGCAAGCCAGTTATTGCCGCCGTTTGATGTTCTGTACACTTCTTCTATTAAGCCAAGAGTTGTGAAATAGCCGTTGTTCATATCAGAGAATACAATACTGCTGATATAATTGTTTGAGCCGGTAATTTGCTGTGTCCAGTTATTGCCGCCGTTTGTTGTTTTAAATATTGTTCCGGATGTTCCTGCAGCGATTACCAGGTTAGCGTCAAAAGCTTTTAATGTATTTAGATCAAATGCAGAAAGAGTTGTAACCACCCAGCTTGTGCCGCCATTAGTGGTTTTCGCAACTTTCCCTTCACTACCGCATGCATATCCTGTAACATCATTAATAAAATCGATAGCGTTTATTGTAGATATCCCCGGGATAGTCCCGGTAGTCCATCCGGCTCCTGCGTTTGTTGTCTTTACTACAATGCCGTTTGAACCCGCAGCATATCCTGATAGAGGAGAAGGAAAATCCACTGTAAGTAAAACCTGAGTTGTATTTGAAACCTGCTGTGCCCACACCATTCCGCCATTAGTCGTGAATAAAATTCTTCCGTTTGCTCCAACAACCCAGCCGGTTGTTTCATTAATAAAATAAATAGATTGCAGGTTATCTGTTACTCCTGATGTCTGTGTCTGCCATCCTGCCATTGATGCTGATGTTAAAAGCACCAGGACTAAAAAAATTGTGAATGTTATTAATTTCATGTTAATCTCCTTATTGAAAACATTTATAAAAATAGAGTTTATGCTTTATCTTGTACCGGTTTTAATTGATTTTATGTTAATCAATAAAACCGTTATTTAATTTCAAATGTAAAAGTGCATTCCCCGGAATATTCATTTCAGGAAATGCACTTTCTGCCGTTGTTGGTGTTATTCACCAACAACAATAAGTACCGGTGAGTTCGAATAAGTAGAGTATGGTACGTTTGTTAGGTTTATTAAGCATATCTCCCTGACTTCGTCAGGCAGACCGCGAAAGCAGGATTCAGCAGGTTCATTAAGTCAAAATAATTTACGAAAAAGCAGAGTTAAAACACCTGTACATTTTGCAGGGATACAGGTTTTAATGAAATTGCTCAATAAATATAACAATTGACGACTATATTTTGCATATTTTATATTCTTATTATTGACATAACTAAAACAATATTATATATTTAAGAAATTAATAGAATGGATAAATGAAATAAATTAACAATATACGAGCCCCCCCAAATAATTAACGACACATCCTGAAGGGGAGGAAAGACCCACGATGTTTATACCGCGATAATTTTTTTCATGAAAATAATTAAAATAATTTTTTTATGAAAAAAATTAAAACACTTCTGATAATACTTCTGATGGCTGCTGAAATAATACTGCTGAATGGAAATGTTTATGCACAAGTGAACCAGGAATGGGTGAGAACCTACAACAGTTCTTACGGAATAATTGTAAATGATATGGAAATAGATGCACTCGGAAATATATATGTAATTGGCACAATATGGACAGAAAATGAAAATACTAATTTCATTACAATAAAATATAATACAGCCGGTGTTCAACAATGGGTTTCAACTTACAATTGGCCGGGCGGAAACAGTATTGATGCTGCAATTGCTGTTGCTGTTGATAAATCTGGTAATGTTTATGTAACCGGATACAGTGAACAAACAGGATGGTTAACAGATGCTTACTGTACTATTAAGTATAATTCATCAGGTGTGCTGCAATGGACTGCAAGATATAAATATACTGAAAACATGTCAGATGACCCTTCTGCTATAGTAATAGGAAAAAATGGCGACGTATATGTAACAGGAACCAGTGAGACAGCATATAATAAATCTGATTATTGTACAATAAAATATGATTCTCACGGTGATTCCGTGTGGGTGAGAAGATATAACGGTGAGGCTGATAAGCGTGATCAGGCAAATGATTTATATGTAGATAAATTTGATAATGTATTTGTGACGGGAGGTGCTTTTGATGGCTATTACCACAGATCAACAACAATCAAATATAATTCTTTGGGGGAACAAGTCTGGTTGAGTAAAGTTAGTGGAGCAACATCTTCCGGTGGTGGGAAAATTGCCCTGGATACTTTAACAAATGATATATACATAAGTGGAGCAATAAATAATCCAGGTGATTATCTATTAGTAAAATACAATTCTTCGGGAGTACAACAATGGCTTAAAACATATAACAGTGCTGGTTATAATGACGACGATTATATCTGGGATATGGCAATAGATAATAATCATAACATATATGTTACAGGCATTAACTTTTCACCTGGAGCTTATACAACAATAAAATATAATTCAAATGGTGACACATTATGGAACAAAGTGTTTTTAAGAAATCAAAGCGAAATAACAAAACCACATTTGGACATTGATAAATATGCTAATGTTTATATAACCGGAAATATGTGGACAGGTTCAGAGTATGTATTTTCAAATATAAAATACAACACAAATGGAATACAAGAATGGTTAATGACATATCCTGGAGGAGGAGCAGAAATAAAAGTTAATACTAACCTTGATGTTATTGTAACAGGCAGATCGCCGGGAGTTATAACGACAATAAAATATTCACAAGTAGACGGTATTATACCAAAATCAACCGAAATACCCAATTCATTTTTTTTACAACAAAACTTTCCTAACCCGTTTAACAATACAACTGTGATTACATATAATATACAATATCCTTCGTACATTAGCTTAAAAATCTACAATATGCTTGGTAATGAAATTGAGAAACTTATTGAAGGGAAACAAAATCCGGGAACTTATCAAATTAACTGGAATGCAGACAAATATTCAAGTGGTATTTACTTTTACCAAATTATAGTAAAACCTGAAAATTATTTAATAAATATTATAACGGAAACTAAAAAAATGATTTTAACAAAATAAAGCAAAGAGTTTGTTGAAAATAAATTGAGGCAGACATGCCTGCCTATTGACATTGTCAAACAGACAGGCATTAGAAATTATGATTGCTCGCCAGCATATTTATAATTTCAATAAAGTTTAAAAACTTTATTGTCTGCCTCTCTTTATTTATGCAAATATAATATAAATAACAACAAAATAAAAAAGAAAGGGTTAATCATGAATAGGGTAAAAATTCTGTTTTTACTTCTTTTTTTTCAAATTCAGTTTTATGCACAAATTGTAGAAGATGATAGTACACAATACAGACGAATGGAATATTTTAGGGCAGTGTCAGGTTGGTCTTTCAAGTAGGAATGGATTTTAACACAAGTATTTTTATATAGACAAGAATAATCTCAACTACTCCCAAATAACCTGACACAATCAACATGTTTGAATCTATTGATTTATTACATTCAACCAGTATATTACCATTTATTATAATTTAATCTTTAAAACCTATAACTTATATTTAATCCGGGATATCAAGAAGAGGAAGAAAAATATTTGACAAGTTACAAAATCTTCATTTTATAACTACTACAATAACCGGTTTCCAAAAAGTATTTTCAGAAGGTAACTCATGGAGCGACATTTATTGCATGATAATTATTGATAACCTAAAAGCACGGCTAAAAAAATATTGTTCTAACTTAACTGCTTATTTAATTATACCGACACATCTGCATTTGATAATTTATACTCCTGAAGGAGAAAGTATATCAGATTTTATGAGAGATTTAAAAAGATATTCATCAAAAGACATTAGATCAAGACTCTATATTGATAAAAGAAATGATATCTTAGATGTATTCAAAAAGGAATCTCTAACAGGTGGTTATAAGGTATGGCAGGATAGATTTGATGATTATATCATTACATCAGAACATATGCTGGAAGTAAAGATGGGCTATATTCATGATAATCCAGGAAGAGCCGGGTTGGTAAAGGAAATAACCGATTGGAAATACTCGAGTGCAAGAAATTATTATTTGGATGATAACTCGATTATTGAAGTTGGTTTTCCGGAAGATTGAAATAATTCAATAGATTCAAACATGTTGATGGTGTCAGGTTATTTGGGAGTAGTTGAGATTATTCTTATCAATATAAAAATACAAACATTGCAATTTCTAACATTTTGAAAGACCAACCCGACACTGCCTTTAATCAACATAAATCTTCTTGAGTGACCTGCCAGGGGCAGGCAGGCACTGACAGTACGGGAAAATATGTTTTATCATAAAAGCAATGATGCACTTATTAAGTGTAGTCCGTTTTCTTACTCATCCTATGACTATATTAAATAAATATGTTTTAGAATTAAAGTAATGATGTACTTATTAAGTTTAGACATAGGATGAGTAAAAGAACCGGGGGCAAAAAATTCAGAGTTGGGTTCAAAACAGAGCTAAGTTGGGTTCAAGTTGTGTCGGAGTTGGGTTCAAGTTAGTATCAAGTTGGGTTATCGTTTTTCAAAAACAGGGGTTAACTAATTGCAGTATAAGCAGATAACGCCGTCAAAGATGTGAGATTTTTGATTTAAGATTTGCGATTTTGAGCCGGAATCGCAACTTTTTCATCTAAAAAAAACTTCACTATATCGTTAACCATTATCGCTATAGGAAAAATCCGGTAGCAAATTATTGTCGCTGTTGTTGGAGAGTTAAAGTGATACTTTAAGGTATTTCCGGTTCATTATCAAACACACCCCTTCCGCTTCGCTCCCTCCTCTCTCGAGAGGGGAATCCTTACCTCTTTATTTATCTATTGATTAAAATTGCTTAAAAAGCACTCTAAACACTCTATACACACTAAGCACTCTACACACTCTAAT